>Ga0172371_10001073_pt1 | contig 43283 bp, 50 predicted proteins | sample Lak12m_FD_114543 | JGI IMG/M metagenome (GOLD analysis project Ga0172371, IMG submission 114543) | Freshwater microbial communities from Kabuno Bay, South-Kivu, Congo - kab_022012_12m | ecosystem: Environmental > Aquatic > Freshwater > Lake | place: Democratic Republic of the Congo: South-Kivu... | reverse complement strand
CTTCTTGACCAGACTTTTGACTACTTCTGTATTGAAAATTCTCTCCCCGAGAAAGGCGTGAAAAACCGTACCGCCGGTATAACAGGTCTGCAGTTCGTCTTGTTCGTTTAAGGCTTCCAGCAAATCGCCGTCGTAATCGACGGGCAACTGGCTGGAATTAGTATAGTAGGGCTCTTCCCGACCAGCCGTAATTATGTCAGGGTAAACCTCCTTATCCTTTTTGGCGAGACGGTAACTCGTCCCTTCCGCCGGCGTGGCTTCCAAATTATAGATATTACCGGTTTCTTTTTGATAGTCGACTAGACGCTCTCTCATGAAGTCCAGTATTTTTTTGGCGAACTTTTTACTTCCTTCGGCAAGGATGTCCTTTTTCATGAAATTAAGCAGACATTCATTCATGCCTACCAGGCCGATAGTGGAAAAATGATTGGCCCAATAACTGCCTCTCATTTTTTTAATGTCGGACAAGTAAAACTTGGAATAGGGATAAAGGTCCTTCTCCGTGAATTCCTCCAGAGATTTCCTTTTTATTTCCAGGCTTTCCTTGGCTAAATCCATTATGTGCACCAGTTTCCGGAAAAAATCCTTTTCCGATTTGGCCAGATAACCGATCCGCGGCAAATTGATCGTGACTACGCCCACGGATCCGGTCAAAGGAGCTGAACCAAAAAGCCCGCCTCCCCGGTGATGGAGTTCCTTGTTGTCCAGCCTCAGACGGCAACACATGCTTCTGATGTCTTCAGGATTCAAATCGGAATTGATGAAATTGGAAAAATAATTGATGCCGTATTTGGCCGTTGCTTCCCAGATCGCCTTCAGGTTCGGATTATCCCAATCGAAGTCCTTGGTAATGTTGATGGTCGGAATGGGAAAAGTAAAAACTCTTTGCGTAGCGTCTCCGTCCATGATCACTTCGTAAAAAGCCCGATTGAACATATCCATCTCCTTTTGGAATTTGCCGTACGTTTCCTTTTGGGCTTTTCCTCCGATGATCACCGGAATCTTGGATAGATTCTTCGGCGGCACCAAATCCAGGGTAACATTAGTAAAAGGCGTATTTCCGGTAATGAATATTTTGCCTTTTCTTCTGGCTACGATCGTTTCGTTTTTCGTATTGGGACACCAAATAACTCCCTGATAATTGACTTTTTTTACCTTATTAATGTAAGTATCCTGATGTCTGATAATCCTGATGATATACCTTTCTTTCTTGGACAGGACATTGTCCGGCTGACGGACTAAAACCGTCGCGCCGTAACCGGCGTTAACGATAATCTGCGACAAATCATCCTTAATGCCTTTTTCCGTGGTAGTAATTTTACAATTCTCATGCCCATCTCCTTTCAAATATGTTTCTAAAAACAGTTTCGCTGTTTCCGTGCCCGCATCAAGGATGTCCTTCGGAATGAATTTGATTCCCTTCTTCTTATCGCTTCTGAAATATTTCATGATCTTTCTCGTGCCGACGGCGTCGAATCTGATCACGTTGCAGTCGGCACCCAGGCCCTTCTGAGTCCTTTCAGTATATTTCAATCCTAAGTTATGACATAGGGAAATGATTTCTTCATAATTTCTCTTATTCTTCTCTTTCGACTGATAAATGCTAATCCGACCGCTTCCGCGTCCACTTTTATCCAAACTGCCTTCTGCTATCACCCAGGCCACCAATCTGACTACGTCTTCGTCTAATTCGTCACTACCGAGAATATTGCCGACACTACCGACCGGCACTATAAAAGGCGATTTTAATTCCAAAATTTTCTCTATCTTTTCTAAAACATAATTGCCTGAATTGAACATTTTTCTCACTACCCGGTGTTCTGGAGAAATTAATTGATCAGTGATTCTGTTTTTCAGGTTGTACATGATGCCTTTATATTTCCTGGCAAAAACATTATTAACCGGCAAATATTCAAGATAAGCCTTTTCCGTATTAAAGGTGGCGATAATGCTGCCTTTTTTGACTTCATTGTATCTTTTCCAACCGTTCTCAGTCAAAATTTCCGTATCTTCGGAAACACACTGGAACCCCACCCTGGTCGGCACGTTGCAGTTGAACATGAATTCCTGCATCGCTTGCTTTACCTGATCATAATCCAGTTTGTCATAATGAATAAAAGGAGCTAAAAACGTATCAAAGGAAGAAACGGCGATGGCTCCGGCCGCTTCTCCCTGCAAGGTGTAGAAAAAATTGACCAGTTGGCCCAGGGCGGAACGGAGATGCTTCGGCGCTTTGGAGGAAATTTTCCCGGCAACGCCGGTGAATCCTTTCAATAACAAATCCTGCAAACTCCAGCCGACACAATAAGGAGCGAGAATGCCTAAATCATGAACATGGAAATCTCCTTTTTCCGCCGCTTCCCTGATTTCCGGCGGATAAACCTTGTCTAGCCAGTATTTTTTGGTCACGCCATTGGAGATATAATTGTTCAAACCCTGCAGGGAATAGGTCATATTGGCGTTTTCCTTGACTTCCCAGTCTATTTCTTTCAAATACTGGTCAACCATGCTCAGGCTCTCCATACTTGCCATGACGGTTTCCCTGATTTTTCTTCTCTGTTCGCGGTAGAGGATGTAGGCTTTGGCCACTTCCACTAGATCAGCTTCGATTAAAACCTCTTCCACGACGTCCTGAACCTCTTCGATGGTGGGAATTTTGTTTTCGAATCTCCGGTTAATTATTTTGACTACTTGATTGGATAATTTTTGCGATAATTTTCCGTCTTCCTCGGAAACGGCCGTCACTGCCTTGTAAATCGCTTCCGTGATCTTTTCCTGATTGAAATTGACTATACGACCGTCTCTTCTTTTGATTTTGGTTACTTGTTTCTTCATGTTTCCCCTTTTTTGATAAAAAACTTTCACTTCAACAATAAGTTCTCGAAGTGATTACCAATTATCAAAATTACGTATTAAATCAATGACTGTATCTGTTTAAGAGCCTGAGGAACGAGAGGAAGAAGGACTTTCCCGAAGCTGATCAACGGCAAAGCAACCTTTGAACCGTTAACCAGATCGGACCAATTTTCTCCTAAAGGAAATTTCAGGGAAAAATACAGGACCAGACCGATAATCAATCCTCCTTCGACGAATCCCAGAACTGCACCAGCCAGACGATTGATCGTTTTCAAGAACGGAATGAAACTCAAAACGTCGAAAAGTTTATTCAGAATTTTGAACAGGACGAAAACGACGAACCTGGCTAAAATAAAAACAATAATAAACCCCAGCAGGCGCGATAAGTTAAGATTATCTCCCAGAAAGGGCAGAATCTTCAAAGCGATGGTTTCATACCAGCGGCTGGCGATAAAAACCGCCAAAATCACGCTGATAATCCCGCCGATTGTCTGAATTAAACCGTTCCAAAAACCGAACCAGACGAACCCCAGCAGAACTAATAATAGAATTAAGTCGAAAAAAGTCATAATAGAATAATTATAATATTTCCATGACCGGCTGGCAATTCCTTAAAGCCTGGGAAACAGTGCTTCGCCCGCAACGGTATTTTTAAATCCTGCCATTCCCCATTGCCTGCCTTCGATTAATGATTTCTTTTTTTCCGAATCCAGTATGCCTAAAGAAGCGAATATCTGGTCACTTTTTTCCGGCATGAAAGGTTGAATCAACCAACCGAGGTGACGCAGACCCTCAAGAAGATTATACAAGACTTCCTGATATTCGGCAATGTCCTTGTCAAATAACCGCCAGGGCTCTTCTTGATCAATATATTTATCGCAGAAACTCGCCAGATCTTTTATTTCCGCCAGAGCTAATTCGAATTTCAAATCATCAAGGGCCGCTTCGTATCTTTTCCAGACCGAAGAAATTTTTTTCTCGAAATCATCGGATTTCCTCGCCGGATAAATTTCCTTCTTCACGGCTAGAGTAAGAACACGGCGGTGAAGATTCCCCAAACCGTTAGCCAGATCCGCGCTGTATTTGTCGTAGAATTTCGACTGCGAAATGTCGCCGTCCTGACCAAAAGGAAAAAGAGATAAGATGATCCAGCGCGAGGCATCGGCTCCGAAAGTAATCGCCAATTCCTCCGGATCAATAACATTCCCCAGGGACTTGCTCATTTTTTCTCCGCCGACGGTGAAAAATCCGTGGACGTACAATTTTCTCGGTAACGGGACGTCCAAGCTTAAAAGCATAGCCGGCCAAATGACGGCGTGAAATCTTAAAATATCCTTGCCGATCAATTGAATGTCCGGCGGCCACTGTTCCGGGAGTTTCTTTACATTAATCCGCCAGCCGATGCCTGACAGATAATTCAATAAAGCATCGATCCACACGTAAATCGTCTGAGTACGATCCCACGGAATGGGGATTCCCCAATCCACTTTCTCTCTGGAAATGGCCAGATCTTCCAGCTTCTCGTTTTTTAAAAACCCCAATACTTCGTTTCTCCTCTCTTCCGGCTCGATGATCCATTCGTTATCAAGGATCATTTTCAAAAGAGGCTTGTGAAAAGACGAGAGTTTAAAAAAATAACATTTTTCGGAAAGAATGACGGCTTTTTTCTGATGGAAAGGACAGCAACCGTCGACTAGTTCTTTGGCCGTGTAATATCTTTCGCAATCTACGCAATAAAGGCCTTGATAAACGCCTTTATAAATCAATTTCTTGTTATAAAGATCCTGTATTACGTCGGCCACGATCTTCTCGTGTTCCGCATCAGTGGTTCTGATAAACCTGTCGTAAGATATGCCGAAAGTATCCCAGACCTGCTCGTATTTGGCGGCATTCTGATCGCACAACTGTTGAGGGGTCATTTTTTGTTCTTCCGCCTTTTGAGCTATTTTTTCCCCGTGTTCGTCAGTACCGGTCAGAAAAAAAACTTTTTCCCCTTTCATCCTGTGCCAACGCGCCAATACGTCGGCCGCCAAAGTGGTATAAACTCCGCCCAGATGCGGCTTGGCATTGACGTAATAGATTGGCGTGGTGACGTAAAATTTATCCATTTTCTTGTTGAGAAATAATGACGACAAATTCTCCTTTAACCTTGTCTTTTTTCAAAAGATCGCCGATTTCTTTTACCGTACTCCGGTAAATCGTTTCGAACTTTTTCGTCAATTCCCGACCGATAAAAATCCGGCGGTCTCTTAATTTAGGAAAATTATTAAAATCCGTCAAGGTTTTCAAAATCCGGTAGGGCGATTCGAAAAAAACGACCGGATATTTCTGTTCCGCGATTTCCTGAAAGAATTTATTTCTCCCCTTCTTGGCCGGACAAAACCCTAAAAAGACGAACCGGTCGGTCGGAAATCCGGAAACGCTCAATGCCGTAATGACCGCCGAGGGACCGGGTAAAGGTATCACCTCCAGATTTCCAAATTTTCTGATTAACAAATCTATCAATTTATTCCCTGGATCCGATATGCCCGGCGTTCCCGCGTCGGAAACCAGAGCCAGATTATTTCCGTTCCTGATCATTTCAAATATCTTTTCGATCTTGCCGATCTTGGAATGTTGGTGATAACTCAACAGCGGCGCCCGTATTCCGTAATGGTCACAGAGTATTTTTGTTTGACGCGTATCTTCACAAAGGATAAAATCCACTTCCTTTAAAGTCTGTAAGGCTCTTGGGCTTATGTCTCCCAGATTCCCTATCGGCGTGGCGATGATGAACAATTTACCCTGACGCATATATCTCACCTCACGGGCAAACTGAAAGGAGGCTCACCTTTTTTGCTCCCGGTTTTCTTGATTAAGGGCGGTTTAATCGTCGCCACCGGAAAATGATAAAGAGTGGCTAGTTCTTCTGTATTTAAAATATTTTTTCTTTTTCTTCTGTCAATGGGAATGGTTAGGAACTTTCCGGCTGTCAGTAAAATCCTCTTCAGGCCTTTTGGTTCTATTTTCCAGAAACGGTCCCTTTTCTTATGCGTCTTTATGATGGCGGTTTTCTGCGCCCCGGCCTTGTATAAACGCCTGGAAGAAGTAGATGCTTTGATTTCCGGTTCAATGCCGTTCATATCCAAAGTATTGATCGCGTTGAAAGCGCTCAGGACGCCGATAATCCCTCTGTCCTGACTGAAAATCTCCTTTTTAGCCAGATAAATCACCCTGATTCTGGTTTCAAAAGCGATTTTGGCTATCTTGTTCTGGATGCTCTCGATCACCCTTTTCTCTCCGGCGGAAAGTACTGTTTTAATTTTTTCTTCCTTACTATCACCAATGGGGAAAAGAAGCCCCAGGGATTCAGAAACGATATCCGCCATAGTCTGAGTTATCTTAACCGGCGTCCATAACGTCTTGTCAATCAGATTTTTAGACGCCTCTTCTTTCTCTCCCATCATCGTCCTGACCAGCCTCTCCCCTTCTTTCTTGAACTCCGGACCAGCCGGTCTGATGATAAACTGTATCCACACCTGCTCTCCTTCCCAAAGTTTACCTAAAATTTCCAACAGATCGATGATAGGATCCTTTAATTCCTTGCTTAAAGTATGTTCGAAATTTGGATACGTCTTTATCGGATAAGGATTCTTGTTGTAGAGCCCTAAATCGCATCCCCATAAATCGTATTCCTCGTTGGGAAATTCATCCGGAATTTCCTTCGTGTAATCTTCCGTTTCCATAATTTCCACGCCGGGATAAGTGGCGTAAATGGCGGCCTCTATCAAATCGCGATATTGAACCGGAGTATAAATCAAAAATTTTATCTGTCCGCCTATGCTGGTTATTTCCAGGGAAACGTCCAACTGCACTTTGCCGTCCATATATTTCTCGTGCCAATCCGGATTGATTTTTATCCCTGAAAGATGGGCAAAAAATCTTTCAATGGCCTCTGGTCCCTGTTCATTGTCCCGGGGAACGTCAATGGATAAGAGGACGTATTTCTGCCCATCCAAGTAAATTTTCTGTATATGCCGCATCCAGTGCACCAAAATGATGCGCAGAATAATCAAAATTGCCAGCAGAATGACGGTAAAAATAAAAAAAATCCTCAACGGATGATAAATACTACCTCCAAAAAGATAAGGCAAAAAATCTAGATTAATCCCTATATTCACCATATCGATTATTTTAACACCTCTAAATTAAAAGTCAAAATTCTAGATTCCTTCTTGCTTTAAGTTTTCCAGCAAAATTTTCTGTTTTTTGGTCAGACTCTTGGGGATTCTTATTTTCAATTTGACAATATGGTCTCCTCTGTCCTTGATTCTATGACTGGAAGACAAATAAATTATTCCCTTATTTTTCAGTTTGAATTCCTGCCCCGAGGACGTGCCGGCAGGTATTTTCAGCCTTACTGGACCGTCGATCGTCTTTATTTCGACGCTGTCCCCGAGCACGGCCTGAGAAATCGATATTTCTTTTTGCGAAAAAACATCATTTCCCCGGCGCTCGAATTCGGCATCCGACCTGATCAGGACGGTTGTGTACAAATCTCCGTTTTCCCCTCCATTCTCGCCAGCTTCTCCCTGTCGGGGAAATTTTATCGTCTGGCCGTGGCTGATGCCAGCTGGTATTTTTAAGTTTATTTTAGATAAATTTTTCACTCTTCCGCGTCCCTGGCAATTCTTACAGATTTTTTCAGGAATTCTCCCTTGCCCCTTACAGGTTGGACAAACCGAAGTTGTTTGAAAAGTGCCGAAAAAGGTGGATTGGGCCCGAGAAACATATCCTTGGCCCTTGCATTGCCGGCAAACAATTAATCTACTTCCCTGTTCCGTCCCTGAGCCACCGCAAACGCCGCATCTGATATACCTTTCCAACTTTATTTCCTTTTCCGCGCCGAAGGCCGCTTCTTGAAAATCCAGCGCCAATTTAATCTCTATGTCCTTTCCCTGCCGTTGATAAACGGAATTGCCCGATCTTCCCCTGAAACCGCCGAAGGACTCTTCTCTGTCGCTAGAAAAAATATTTTCAAAAAGGTCCCCCAGGTTGCCAAAACCAAAATCACCGAAATCAAATCTATTTCCGTTCTCTTTCATAGCTTCCGCCCAACTGGCCCAATCGCGAAAATTATCGAAACCGCTAAATCCTCCTTTCGCCTGGGCCTGACTGAAAGCCGATCCGTATTGATCGTACATCTTTCTTCTCTCCGGGTCGGAAAGAGTCTGATACGCCTCGTTTATCTCTCTGAATTTCTCCGTGCTCCCGCCAGCCTTGTCCGGATGATATTTCTGCGCCAAATTACGGAAAGCCTGTTTAATCTCCTGAATCGAAGCGTTTTTATTTATTCCTAAAGTCTCATAATAGTCGGCCATATAAAACCTATTATATCAATTTTATTAAACAAGTAAATCTTCCCTGACAGGAATAAAAATAAGGACAAAAAAACGGGCCCGCCCTGATTCGAACAGGGAATACCTGTTTTGGAGACAGGTGTTTTACCGTTGAAACTACAGGCCCTTATTTTATTTTGTCTCTTTGTGAAGGGTGTGTTTCCTGCACCATCGGCAATATTTCTTAAGTTCCAAGCGTTCCTTGATCTTTTTCTTGTTTTTCCTGGTGTAATAACCGACATGATGACATTCGGTACATTCCAGTTTCACTAAATTATCCTGAGACATAACTTTCATTAATTTAACCCATTAATTAAGCCAGGGAGAGGATTTGAACCTCTGGCCGACTGTTTACAAAACAGTTGCTCTACCTCTGAGCTACCCTGGCAATATGGGTGGGGCAGGATTCGAACCTGCGAAGGCGAAAGCCAACAGATTTACAGTCTGCTGCATTTGTCCACTTTGCTACCCACCCGAAAAGCCCAGGCGCGGGCTTGAACCGCGGACCTTTTGCTTACCATGCAAATGCTCTACCAACTGAGCTACCTGGGCATCCTGCTCCCATATTTATTTTTTATAAATTCTATCTTATTTTTCAAAAAAATCAAGACCTTATCCGCGTGCGAATTCAAACTTCTTCGCATTTTCCCCCAAATGGTCTTAAAATTCTCCCTTTTTATTTTCAACCTATCCTGCCATTCCTTTATCTGCCGGTTAATTTTTTTCTCCAGTAAATATTTTTTTATCTTTGCCTCTCTTTCTTCGGGAATCTGTTCTACATCAATGTTAGTCAGGGAAAAAAATTTTCTACTGATAATAAAAATTACGAAAACTAAGGATAAAAAAATAATTATCAACAAAAAAATGTCTATAACCATAATCTATTGATTGAAAATCCTAATTTTATTCCTGACCACGCTACTTACTCCCTTAATCACCGGAGTCAAGATTTCCCGCGGATCCAGTTTCCTGTTCCGCCTCTTTAGTGATGCTTGTAGGGATTTTTTAAAGGCCATCCTTATTTCCGTGTCAATGTTGATTATTTTGATGCCCAACTTTACCGCTTCCCTTATTTGGGCGGCCGGGATTCCTGAAGCGCCGTGAAGAACCAAAGGGACATCGACTTTCTTTCTGATCTCCCTTAATCTGGATAAGAATAACTTCGGTACTCCTTTTTCCATTTTATAATAACCGTGCACGTTTCCGATAGCTACCGCCAGGGTGTCCGTATTCGTCTTTTTGACGAATTCCTGCGCCTGATCCGGATCGGTTAGAAAATTCTCCGGCCTGAGAACTGTCGTCTGATAACCGATCTTTCCTTTGCCGACTAACCCCAGTTCCGACTGGACCATGACATTATGTCGATGGGCGTATTGAGCCGCCTCCTTAGTTATAAGGATGTTCTGCTCGAACGGTTTATCCGAGGCGTCAATCATCACTGAGGAAAAACCGCATTCAACACACTGCCTGACCTGAGATATGGTCTTTCCGTGATCAAGATGTAAAGCAATATCCGTTTCTTTTCCCTGATCGTCAGCTAATGTCTTAATTATCTGACTAATCGTCTTTACGCCCGCATACATCATGGTTTTAGGAGTTACCTGAATAACGATCGGCGATTCTGCCTGAACGGCGCCGGCGATTATTCCTCTAGTTATCTCAAGGTTAAAGGTATCAAAAGCCCCCAGGGCCTTTTTTGTTTTCCTGACGATTTCCTTCAAATGGACTAACATTTAATCAAGACATTAATTCGCACATCTTAACGAATTCCTCTGCCCGCAAACTGGCGCTACCTACTAAAATTCCGTTAATCGTCTCCTGATTTAGAAAAGATCTGATGCTGGCAGAATCAACACTTCCTCCATAGATAATTCTGATGTTGTTGTGGACGATCGGCAGAGGATACGTATCAATGGCCCTCTGAAGAATCACTTTCGCCATATATTCCGCCTCTTGTGGGTCAATGGCTTGGCCCGTGCCGATTACCCAAACCGGCTCATAGGCGATGACGATCTTCTGATTCGCCCTAAGATTGATACCTTCCAAAGCACGAGAAACCTGAGTGAAAACGGCATGCTCTTTAAGCCCTTTATCCCTCTCCTCTCTGGTTTCACCTACGCAAATAACGGGAATGATTCCAAGGCTAACGGCGGTTTTAACTTTTTTATGGACCATTTCATCCGTTTCACCCAGAAACTGGCGGCGTTCGGAATGGCCTAAGATGACGTACCGGCATCCCAGCTCTTTTATGACTAAAGGGGAAATTTCTCCGGTAAAACCTCCTTTCTCCTCCCAAAAGCAATCCTGAGCGCCGCACGACAGGACGCTTTCTTTCGACTTCTCCTTCTTGGCAAAAATCTTCGCCACTTCTGCGATGCTCATGAAAGGCGGACAAAGAACTATATCGAAATCTTTGAATCTCCTCTCTTTCTGTTTCTTCTTGATGCGGCTTAAAATTTCTTTTGCCAAAAATTTCGCTTCCTTAAAAGAAAGCTGCATTTTCCAGTTGGCAATAATGATTGGTTTTTTCATAAAACTAAAAAATTGAAATTACACCCATAGTTAACAGGGTCATAATCATACCGGCTAAGAAAACGCCGAGGGAAATCAAGCCCAGGCTTTTCCCGTAAGGCATGCCGAAGATGAAAGAAGCGACAGTGCCGGTCCAGGCGCCGGTGAAAGGAAGAGGAATGGCCACGAATAAAACAAGGGCTAAGTCGCCGTAAAGGGAATGCTTTTCGTAAAAACGGCGGCGAGTTCTTTCAAAAAGCCAGGTGAAAAACTTTTTTATCAAATTACTTTTCCTCATGAGAAGTCCGGCCAGATTTTTCCAAAACCAAAGTAAAAAAAATACGGGAATCATATTACCTATCCAAGCTAGAAGAAAAACTTTCCCTGGACTCAAATGCCAAAGACTGACAGCTAAAGGAATAGTCCCCCTTAGTTCATTGATTGGCGTCATGGCCAAAAAAATTGTTCTTAACTCCGGACCCATGCATAATATATTAGCATTTTAAAATATCCCGTCCAGTTACGGCTCGTTTTCCGCAGCCCACCAGACAAGACTCTTGGCTTCCTGAAACCGGTCCTCGTCACTGGCAGCGTTCAAAATAACCACCACTAGCCGGCGGCCTGCGTACTCGCTCAGACCGGCGAAACAATAACCGCTTTCTTCCAGATATCCTGTCTTTGCACCCGTAAAATCGATAAAATTGCCCAAAAGTTTGTCTGTATTACGAATTGTCCGGTAAAATTTTTGCCCTTTGGCCGTATATATGGGAAAATCATACGACCTGATATTCAAGGCCTCTCTAATCTGTTCGTTTTTCATTGCCGCCAAGACAAGCTTAACCAGATCATGAGCCGTAGACCGGGTCTGACTATTTAGACCAGTGGCGTCGACAAAATGGGTGTCGTTCATCCTTAGAAGCGCGGCTTTCTCGTTCATTAAATCGACAAATTCCTTTCCGTCCGGTAAATCTATTAGACGAGACAAGATGTTCGTCGCGTCATTGGCGGACCTAATCAGGCTGGCATAAAAAATATCTTTTATGATTAATGTCTGTCCTGGCTGGACGCCTATTCCAGCCGGTTCCAGATTGCCGTTGTCCCCGGAATTGACGATCACGTCGCCGGCTTCGACCGTAATTTTTTCCTGCCACTCCTTTACGTTGTTTTCCAAAAAAACCAGGGCGGTCATCAACTTGGTAATGCTGGCGATCGGCAGGATCTTGTTTGAATTCTTATCGAATAAAATCCCCCCTTGGTCCAGATCCACTACGACGGCGCTTTCCGCCGTCAGTTTCGGCCCCAGAGAATAAGGATAATTAAGAGTGGAATCAGAAGAAACAACAACGGCATGGTCGAAAAAAACCGCTTGCGATAATAAAAGAGGCGAATGGATAAAAAAGAATATTGTCGCTAGAATAGACGAAAGCATAATTTACCGATTTTATACAAAAAATACCAAGGCCGGGAAAGGGGCAGGTCAAAGGTCCCCGGATAATCGACCAGTTGCCCGCCAAATCCCTTTTTGAAACGTGTCAGGCCTGGCCACTTCTTCTCGTCGACTCCCCAAAAATCATAAAACCGAAAGCCAAGTCTTCTGGCTTCCTTAATGCATTCCCAATGAAGAGCATAAGGAGCCATTACTTCCCTATTTTCCCTGGAAGAGGCGCCGTGGAGATAAGTGACCGTTTTGCCAAAAAATATCATTAAATGAGCGGCCAGGATTTTGTTCTGATATTTTGCGAGATGCAGCCGCGAAAACGCGGGATCCATGTTCAATAGTTTGACATAGTAATCTTTCGGATAAATTCTGAACTTGTCTCTTTCCGCCGTTTGCCTCAACAAATCGAAAAAAATTTCCTGATATTCTTTCCCTTCCCCGGGGAAAACCTCTACGCCGTACCGCCGGGCTAAGCGGATGTTGTAACGGGTTTTCTGATGCATTCCTGAGAAAATTTCCTCTTCCGACTTTCCCAGGTCTAGAATAATTGTTTTAACGGGTTGCAGGTCGCTGACTTTTCTGAATCCCTCCATGTCCCCGTTTCTGAAATCACCGCGAATAAAAATAATTTTTCTTTTTCCTGAAATTTCTCCCCAATTGTCAATCAGGATTTTTACCTGATCGTGGCTGAGGAAAACCGGACGGGGCGAGTATAAATAACATTTGCCGAAAGGCAAACCATGCTCGATAAACAAAACCCTGTTAATCATATCCTGGCAATCTTTAGTTTTCAAAAAATACGTTTTATGACCCAATCTTTTTTGGAAAGCACCCCATTGCCATGACTGCAAAAATTCGCTTCCGCCCTCAGGAATTTTAGAAACGATATAATCATCCCAACCGTCTTTCTCAAAAATCCGTTCTATAAACATAGATTTATAATAACATAAATCGTGAAAATATTAAGAAGAAAATAAACCAGAAAAATCTGGTTTATTTTAATTTCAAACACGGACTGATCTTAATCAAGGATATTCTTCTTCCTGCTGAAAAAAAATATGTAAAGTATTTCCAGAACGCCTAAAGTGTTGACGATCAGAAGGACAGTAAACCACAGTTTTTTATTCATTCTGGCTGAACGCCACAGGGCCACTGCTTTCCAGGGGATGCTCCAAACTATCATCAACCAAATAACCCACGGATTATTAATTAAAAATTGTTCCATATCTTTATTATATTATTTTACTTTTAAAAAACATTGCTCACGTCCTCCAAAAAACATTTATCTCCTTTAGAGATGTCATATTGATCGGACAAACCGGCATTGATTTCCAAAACGTATTTAATTAAACCGGGCGATTGATAAGTTTGAGGGAAAGAATCGGGCTGGACATTTTTGTCTATCTCCACCACTTTCATATTTTCGTCCAACCAAATTATGTCCAAGGGGAAGTTCATGTTTTTCATCCAAAAAAAATGACGCCCCGGCCGGCTAAAAATAAAAAGCATTCCTTCGTTTTTCGGCATTTCTTTCCGACCGGAAAGCCCGGAAGCCTTCTCCCAAAGACTGTTTGCCAACTGCACCTTTACTTTTAAATCTTTAATTTCTATGTAAATAGACTGACTCCTTCTGTTCTGTCTTTGACTTGGATAAATAATCAAAAACAAAACTATCAACACAATAAGAATAACGAATAAAAATACCATTTTTTTCATACCTATATCTTGAAGGAGTCAGTCTAAAACTCAGTAAACAAATTTTAAAAAATATTATCTTAAAATTTGCTATTTTTTTCTTTTTTTCGCCGGTTTCTTCTTCGTGACTTTCTTAACGGCTTTTTTCTTTGCAACTTTTTTCTTTGCCATATTTTTATTTTTAAAAAATTAATTAAAAAAACGGCGACCTTTGGTAAATATTTTAAAAATATTCACTAAATTAAATGATAAAATAAAATACAATCTAATTGTATCAGTATTTTAAAAAAAATTAACAGCTGAAACTGTTAATAACTTTTATTATCTCTTTGAAAAAAATTTTCAAGCGTCCTGTCGTAAGTTTTCTCTTGTTCTTCTGAAAAATAACAAGCCGGCAATTCCCCTTTCTGCCGGTGATAAGCCAAACATTCGCAGCAAATCCCTTTTTTTTCGCATCCGGGATAAGTACAAGGACAATTTTTCAAATTTTTTTCCCGTCGGCAATCCATAGACGCTCCGCTAAATTCAAAGTTTGAAAATCAAAATGCAAAATTAAAATTAAAAATTTAAAATCAAAAGAATGACCGGCTTAATATCATTTTAAGTATCTTTTCTGTTTTTTCCTTAATCTGTTTTTCGTATTTTTCCACCAAATCCTGGGTTAAAGGAATTTTTAAAGCCCCGTTGGCGTAATTGTCGATGGAGCACAGACTGGCATATTCCAGTCCTAGTTCTCTGGCCAAGGTCGCTTCATGGGCCATAGTCATACCAACCACGTCGGCAAATTTTTTAATCATTCTGATTTCCGCCTTTGTTTCAAATCTTGGTCCCCTGGTTTGGAAATACGTTCCCTTATTTTTAAATCTGTATCCTAATTTCTTTAAAACGTCGATTAGAACGTTTCTCAATTTGGAAGAAATCTCCGGGGTCACGTACCGGCATTCCTGATTGTAGAAAGTGGCGGTTTCAAAACCGATATAGTCGTCGGGGATAAGAAACGTTCCCGGCCGAATCAATCTCCGGCAAGAACCCACAGAATTGAAAGAAAAAATACTTTTTACTCCCAATTCCCTGAAAGCCATGATGTTCGCCTGATAATTTATGCGATGAGGCGGCTTGTTTTTGGGAACTCCATGGCGTAAAATCACAGGACAATCGTTGATCAGATAATAAAAGGCTTCTCCGTAAGAAGTCTGACATTTTGTCAATTTACGGGACGACAACGAATCCAAATACAGATTCCCGCCGCCGATAATCCCTATTTTCGATTCGTTCTTCATAAGGGAATTCTAGCATATTTAGAATAAAGCAACAATAAAAGCCGGCATTACTGCCGGCTATAAATTTACATATTCATCACGGCCTCCCGGGAACCGCATGGCAATTCCGGCAACGTGGTTCATACATATCCCTGTCTCCGATGGCGATGAGAGGACTGCCATAAGGAGCGGGCTTTCCGTCAATCAGGCGCTGACTCCTGAGGGCCAAAGCGCCACATTGAACACAAATCGCTTTCAGCAATAAATGTTCATCACTGATGGCGATCAGGTCTGGAACATCGCCGAACGGTTCGCCGCGAAAATCAGTATCCAGGGCAGACACGATTACTCTTTTCCCCTGATCAACTAAAATGTTGATTTTCATCAAATCAGGGAAAAACTGTGCCTCGTCAATGCCAATTATTGAAAAATCTCTGGATCTTTTAATAATCTCCTGAATACACTGTACTTCCTCCGCCTCCATGGTCTGCCCGTTCCGGGATTTCAAACAATCTTCCCGGACGTCAATCAGTGGTTTGAAAACTGCCACTGGCTGCTTGGCAATTTTGGCCCGCCAGAGACGACGGATCAGTTCCTCGGTCTTGCCGCAACACATACAGCCGGTAATGACCTCGATTGTTCCTTTCATGGAAAACCTCCATTCTATTCTTATTCTTTATTTTTTATTTTTAAAGAAATCCGATTGAAATTCAATCAATCTTTATTTCAAATAACTTATTTCTCTGTTTAAATCCCCTTATCATCCTGATCTTTTGTTCCGGGATCCTAAAATATGACGCTAAAACCTTGTAAACTGCCGTATTGGCTAAACCGGCTACCGGTTTTTCCCTGACTTTTATCTCAAAACTGTCTTTTTGTTTTTCCATTATTCCTTGTTCTTTCGAACAGGGGAAAACTTTGACCTTGATGAACATCTTGTTAATAACCAACACCTGATAATACCAGGGCGAGAAATTTGAAAAATAAACTGGAAAAAAACGGGACCATGACAATTCCCGCTCCAGCCCAAAATCTCAGGGCCGGATCCTTCACTTCCCATTTGCTTATCCTTAAAGCATAAAAAGCCCACATCATCACCAGGGGCAGGATGGTTACTAGGATGAAAATCGTTCCTAGAATCGGCCCGAAAATCAGGGTGATGCCACCTGCTTCGTTCCAGGTCTTTTGTAAGAAGAAAATGTTTTCAATGTTGCTCTTTTTGACCAAGGTAAAAACATTCCACAAAAACCACTGGGCAAAATACGAGAAAACGATAAATCTCAGAAAAAAAACCGGTTTTTTGACAAAATACCACCGCCAGAAACTGGGCGGAAAATTAGGATTCTTTGTTTCATCGGGAGATATAACGTTCTCCTTTTGTTCTGTATTTTCCATAGCGATTATATTATTCCTATATTATATATGTAAAAACATCCGTTTATTTGTTGTTCTGATCCGAGCCGTATTTTTTTTGATCATCCAAAAGATCCTTTTTTTGCCAGTCTTCCACCCATTCGTTGACGGAAAAAACCTCGTAGCCTCCCTGTTTATTCGAACAAATTACCGTTTCCAGACCAGCATTAATAATCATTTTCTTACAAATATAACAAGGAAAGGCGTCTATATTCTCGCCGTTCGCCTTAGTGCCGGAAACGTACATCTCTCCGCCCAGAATAGAAGCCCCTGACCGGGCGGCATTGATAATCGCGTTCTGCTCAGCATGAACGGAACGGCAGATTTCATATCGCTCTCCATGGCCGATTTCCAACACATCTCTCAAACATTTACCTCGTTCCAGGCAGTCCTTAGTTTTCCGGCAAGCGCCGATATAGCCAGTAGCTACAATCTGATCATTTTTAACGATAATCGCCCCTAGCTCGTTGCGAAAACAGGTCGAGCGCTCGCCGATTTTCCGGGCGATATCCAGATAATATTCCCTTTTACTTGGTCTACTCATATCAAAATGCTATCAAATTTTGAAAAAATTTCAAGTCCTGATTTCGACTCCTACCGGACAATGGTCCGAACCTTTGACTTTAGAAAAAATAAAGCCGTTCTGGACCCTGGGGACCAACTCCCGGGAAACGAAGACGTAATCAATCCGCCAGCCGAGATTTCTTTCCCGCGCCTGATAGAAATACGGCCACCAAGTATACTGTTTTTCCCGAGAATGGAAATGCCGGAAAGTATCGACGAAACCGACGTTGATCAATCTACTTATCCGTTCTCTCTCTGTCGGCGTGAACATGGTGTTTTTCTGATTCTGTCTCGGCCGGGCCAAATCGATTTCCTGATGCGCGATATTGAAATCACCGACTAAAATTACATTTCTTTTTCCTTTTAAATAAGCTAATAGTTTCTCATAGACTTCCAGTTTATAGGGCAAATTTTCTTTTTTTCTTCCTCCCTGAGGCAGGTAAAGATTAATCAAATCAAAACCGGAATATTTCAAATGGAGCATCCTCCCTTCCTGGTCAAACCTCTCCAGCCCCAGTTCGGTTTCCACCTTAATCGGCTTCTTCCGGCTATAAACGGCTACGCCGGCATAACCTCTTTTTCGTCCTAAATTAAAAAAGGAAAATTTCTCCAGATTTTCCAGCTCCGGCGGAATCTGTTCCCTCTGGGCCTTCACTTCCTGCAGGCAAACTATATCCGCTCCGGCCTTTTCAAACCAATCGAGAAATCCCTTCTTGAGAACGGCCCTGAGGCCGTTGACATTCCAGGAAATTATCTTCATTTCCTGTTTTTTAAAACCCTGCCGACCACGAGAGACGCCAAAACGACCACGACGGTGACGATAAAGGCATAAAGGAGTTTCGCCGTCACCGTGTTGTTTTCCTGGGGATAAAAATACTCTATCAATCCCTTGATGGCGTCGTTCCAGGCCAAAGCCGCCACCAAGCCCAGGGCGCCTAAGATATAGGTCAACATCTTATCCTTTATTTCTTTTTCAAATTTTTCTTTTTCGTTGGAAAACATCATACCAATTTTATATGATTAGTTCGATTTCTTTATTTTTAAATCGTACATGATTTCCTCCGCTTTTTTCAGATTTCTTTTGGCCTCGTCGTATTTATGTCTCAAGTAACCGGTTAAATCCATTTTTATCAACTCATTCATTATTTCCGTCATCAATTCTTTTAATCCGCCTACTTTTTTTTCTTCTCCGTTGATAACCAAAAGAATCATTTTCCTGGTCATTTCGCCAGTCAAGTCGCAAACCGCCCCCAAATAATCGTCATAGTTAACCGCCACTTCCCCGACCAATTCCAATTTATCGAACTTCAGCACCTGCCAAAACAACTTCGCTTCCAGATATTCCTCTAAAGCCGCTTTGTAAGGACCGTTATACTCCAGATCGGGAACTTCCTTGAAATATGAATGTATCTTATTTAGAGCGTCCTCTATCCCGGTCAGAACTTTTTCCGCCTCGGTCAGCTGGTCCCGGTGCAGGGAAAAAATCGCCTGTTTCGCCTTGTTCAAGGCCTGATTAGATTCCTGGATGACTAAATTGCGGACCACGGCATGATTTTGATAATCCTTTTTTAATTTTTCCCACATAAGCGCTTCGCTAAATTTAAAACTTAAAAATCAAAATACAAAACTTTAAAAAATTTCTAATATCTAATAATTATTAATCGCCAAATTCCAAGCGTCAAATAATAAACAATATCAAAATTCCAATATACAAAATTCTAAACGCATTTTGAATTTATAATTTAGAATTTTGGGTTTGTTTAGAATTTATAATTTGTTATTTGGAAATTTAAAGAATTGAAATTTTATTAGTAATTAAGAATTAAAACCGCAGTTTTTCATTTTACCCTGTCGTTTTAATTTTTGATATTTACATTTTACATTCTTTCAGTTTTATCGGGACCCGGCTTTAATAGACCTAACCGTGTCCTGTAAACTTAAAATTTTTAAGAAAACATTTTAAATTATTTTCCTCCCTTTTAAAGCTTCGCTTAAAGTTATCTCATCGGCGTATTCTATTTCGCTCCCTAAGGGGAGGCCGCGGGCGACCCTGGTCAATTTAATGCGGCCCAACAAAGGATCGTTCCTGATTAAATTGACCAGATAAAGCATTGTTCCTTCCCCTTCGATTGTCGAATTAAGGGCAAATATCACCTCGCTCACCGTTGGTTTCTTCAGGCGGGACAGTAATTCCTTTATCTTCAGATTTTCCGGCCCCACGTTCTGCACTGTGTCGATCAAACCGCCTAAAATATGATAAACTCCTTTGTATTCTCCCGTTTTCTCGACAGCCATCAGGTCCTGCGGTTCTGCAATCACCGTGATGACGGATCCATCCCTTTTCAGGTCCTGACAAATCGGACAAATCCTCTGCGAGGAAAAATTAAAACAGTTTTCGCAAAGACGAATCGATTTCAACTTCTTTAAATCATGAATAAACCCATCCAAATCCTCCGGCCATACCCTTAACAGATAAAAAACGAACCTCTGGGCCGTTTTGGGTCCGATTCCGGGGAAACGGCTGAACCTGTCTATCAAATTTTGTATCTCTGATAAATACATTTTATGAATTTAAAAAGGCAATTCCGTCGTTTCTTCCTCTTCTCCCCCCGTCAAATCGAAACTATCGATTCTTTTTTCCAGATTCCTAAAACTAGCCGTATCATTGTCGAAATATAAAGGAACCATTACGCCCGCTGGCCCGTGACGGTGCTTACCGATGTAAATCTCCGCGATGTTTTTCTCATGCTCAGGGCAATTTTTAATGCTTCTGTCCATACTCTTACGATAAATGAACATGACCACATCCGCATCCTGTTCCAAAGAACCACTCTCCCTTAAATCGGCTAAACGCGGAATAGACGGCGTTCTGGCTTCCGGAGCCCGTGAAAGCTGAGAAATGGCTAAAACCGGGATGTTGAGCTCCCGGGCAATGGCTTTCAGGGAACGCGATATCTGCGAAACTTCTTGTACTCTTCCTTCATTGGATCCGCGTCCTCCTTCCATTAACTGCAGATAATCAAGAATCAACAGACCCAGGCCGTGTTCCACCTGCAAACGTCTGGCCTTGGTTCTGATTTCAATGGGCGTGGCCATAGGTGAATCGTCGATAAAAATAGGAGCTTCGGCCAAGGCACCGATAGTCTGTCCGAGCTTTTCGAAATCGCCATCGTCATCACTTTTGGAAAGATGCCCTGTCCGCATTTTCCAAAGACTGACATTGGCCTGAGAACATATGATGCGGTCGCTGATCTGCTCTTTAGACATTTCTAAACTGAAAATTCCGACAGGGATCTTGTGATAAACCGCCGCCTGCCGGGCGATATCCAAAGCTAAAGCGCTTTTCCCGATTGATGGACGCGCGGCCAGAATAATCAGCTCCGAAGGTTGTAATCCGGCCAAAATGTTATCCAAATCGGTAAAGCCGGTAGGGATCCCCCTCATTATCTTCTCTCCTTTTTGTAGCTCGTCAATCCTTTCAAAAGCCTCGGTTAAAGTATCCTTTAAAGGAACAAATTTCTGTTTTAAATATTTCTGCGAAATAGAGAACAGCTTCTGCTCCGCCTTGTCCAGCACCTCTGCCGTATCGTCCTCCTCCTGATAAGCTATCTGGATTGTTTCCGTGGACGATCTAATAAGCTTTCTCAGGGTTGATTTCTTCTTAACGATTTCAGCATAAGAGCTTATGTGACTGGAAGAGGGGACGCTATTGGCTAAAGAAGCCAGATGGCTCCGCCCGCCGACCGTCTTCAGTTGTTTTTTTTCTTCCAGGCGATTGCTGACGCTCAGGATGTCGATCGGCTCGCTTTTCCCCCAAACATCCAGCATCGCCTGATAGATCATCTGATGGATGTCTTTGTAAAAATCCTCCTGTTCTATAGTGTCGGCGATCCTGACAATGGCTTCTTTATCTATTAATAAAGAACCAAGTAAGGCTTCTTCCGCTTCTATGTTCTGTGGAGGCATCTTAGTAAAGGTTGTTTCCAATTTTCTTTCGTTTTCTTTTTTATTCATAAAAGACTTGTCAAAATTTTTATTTTGCTATAAAATTAAAACACTTTGCGTTCAATAAGAGAAATTTCTGATAAATTTCTTTACTCATCATACAAAAAGCTTTTGATCTTGGCAATGAAATTTTTACACATTTTATCAACATACGAAAATGATCGAAAAATTCCTTCGTGGCTACGCCGTTTCATGCGACGATGACTCCTTAAAAGGATTCGAACATCTAGCTTATGTTCTGTCCTTTGACGAAGCTGAGTCTCTTTTCCGGGCCGCTTTTCTTTCCGGCAAAACTCATTTTGAAGACCGCATAGGAAGAAACTATACTCTGATCGGGAAAAACAGGTATTCTTTCGAACTTAAAAAAAGATAGATGTGTTTAATCACCACATACCCCCGTAGCTCAATGGCAGAGCAGTAGCCTTTTAAGCTATTGATTAGGGTTCGATTCCCTGCGGGGGTACTTTTATTTCTCATATGCGCAACTATTCAAGGAAAACCAACAAAAAAATGATCCGCTTTCGAACGCCCAGTTCATTTATCATCCGAAAATCCTTCGGTAATAAGGATAAAAAACGGACTTGTAACAAAGCCCGTTTTTCTTTTTAACGAAAACATGTTAGAATTATTCCGTATTATGAATGAAATTTGGCACAATTTACCGGTAAGTAAAATCATGAAAATCATGGATGCTGATGAAAACGGTTTGGAAGTCGCGAAAGTCAAAGAAAAACAAAGAAAATACGGAAAAAATGAACTGCCCGAAGAGGAAACTTTTTCCGTTTTGAAAATGTTTCTCCTTCAATTTAAAAATCCTCTGGTTTATATTCTAACCATTGCTGCGGCTATTTCTCTGGCTTTGAAAGAATTTATCGACATGGGAATTATTTTTGCCGCAGTTCTGATAAATGCCGGTATAGGTTTTATTCAGGAATACAAGGCGGAAAAGACTTTTTTACACCTGAAAAAAATGGTCACTCATCCCGCCAGAACGTTAAGAAAAGAGAACGGCATAAAACAAGAACAAAACATTGACAGCCGGGAACTCGTTCCCGGCGACATCATTATTCTTGAAGCCGGTGATATTGTTCCGGCTGACGCTCGTCTTATAGAAACCTATAATTTAGAAACTGTTGAATCAATCCTAACCGGCGAATCAATACCCTCTAATAAAACAATTGACGTCCTGAATCAAGGAACGTCATTAGCCGACCGAAAAAATATGATCTATTCGGGAACCACCGTTGCTCGGGGAAAAGCCAAAGCCGTAGTTATCGCTACCGGAATGGAAACTGAAATGGGAAAAATCGCCGGTTTGATTAAAAATTCCAAAGATAATCAGACTCCTCTGCAAAAAAAGATTAATCGCTTGGCTATAATCATCGGATCGGTCATCGGTTTTCTTTGTCTTGGTCTTTTTATCGCCGGCTTGATTATGGGTCAGTCGTTCTTGGAAATGCTTCTTATATCCGTAGCGGTAGCCGTGGCTGGTGTACCGGAGGGACTGGCTATTGCCGTAACTGTTTGTTTAGCCGTCGGGATGCAGAGAATTTTAAAAAATAAGGCCCTAACTAAAAAATTAGTCGCGGCCGAGACACTGGGTTCCACCACGGTCATTTGCTCTGATAAAACCGGAACTCTGACTGAAGGGAAAATGAACATCGCGCAAATCACCCCGTATAATGGAATAGAAGGTCAAGAAATCTTAAAAGCCGGACTGCTTTGTAATAACGCGATTCTGGAAAACGAAGAAAAAGGCTTAGAAAAATGGGAAATTCTCGGCGACACAACAGAGATTGCTTTGTTCCAGGGAGCGATTCAATCAGGACTAAACCGGAAAGAAATTTTGAACACCTATCCCCGCCTCGACGAAATTCCTTTTGAATCAGAGACCATGTTCATGGGCACCCTTCATCAAACGCCGAAAAAAGATGAAAATATTCTATTGGTTAAGGGCGCGCCGGAAAAAATTCTGGAACTGACAAAACTTTCTATGGAGGAAAAGAAAAAAATAAAAAAAGAATTTGAAAAATTAACCGCTAAGGGACTGAGAATTTTGGGCTTTGCCAAAAAGAACTCAAATAAAAACACGATTAAAGAATGTCTGCGAGAAATGGAGTTTCTTGGTCTGATCGCCCTCAAAGATCCTTTGCGTCCGGAAACAAAAAAAACGATTGAAGAATGTAGGCAGGCAGGCATCAGGCCAATTATCCTTACTGGCGACCACCCGCTTACGGCTAAAAGTATTGGCCTGGAAATCGGATTAATTGACGACAAGGACGAAATTTTCCAAGGGAAAGATCTGGACAAGTTTTCCGACAAAGAATTGGGGGAAAAAATAAAAAAAACAAATGTCTTTGCTCGGGTTGAACCAAAACAGAAAATCAGAATCGTTGACATTCTCCAGAGACAAGGGGAAGTGGTCACCATGACCGGAGACGGCGTCAACGATGCGCCGGCCATCAAATCAGCCGATATCGGCGTGGCTTTAGGCTCTGGGTCAGAAGTGACCAAGGAAACGGCGGATGTAGTCCTTTTGGATGATAATTTTAAGACTATCGTGGAAATAATAAAAACCGGACGAAATATTTTTGATAATATTAAAAAAGTAATTCTCTTCTTATTTAGTGGCACCTTCACTGAGTTCATTCTGGTCGGCGGTCCCTTGCTTTTGGGATTCCCCCTGCCTATCCTTGCCAGTCAAATTCTTTGGATAAACATCATTGAGGATACCCTCCCGGCCATGGCCCTGGCTTATGAAAAAGAAAAAGAGGAGGTTTTAAAAGAAAAGCCGCGCGGTCATCGTCAAGAAATTTTGGACAAAGAAATGAAATTTTTAATCTTTGTCATCGGCATCATCACTGACTTAATTCTCCTGTTTCTTTTTGTTTATTTATACAAAATCGGACTTGAACTGACGCATATCAGAACCATTGTTTTCGCCGGTCTGGGAATAGATACCTTGTTCTATGTTTTTTCCTGTAAGGACTTAAAAAGGTCTATTTGGAAACAAAATCCGTTTGATAATTTCTTTCTCAATGTCAGTGTGATTATTGGCTGGTTAATGCTTTTGGCCGCCGTTTACGCTCCTTTTTTTCAAAAAATTCTCCAGCTTACGCCCCTGAATTGGAACGATTGGCTACTCTTAATCAGCTTAGGACTGATTGAAGTCATCTTGCTGGAAATAGGAAAAATTATTTTCATTCATAAAAAGAAAAAATGAGATCTTCCTTATTATTCAATTTCTGTTAAAATTAAACATTGAAAAAGGTAAAATTTCTTTAATATGCATATCCTTCTAAAGGATGTTGGTAAACATCTAAACAAAACAATAATCCTAAAAGGTTGGATTTACAATCTTCGTTCTTCCGGCGCCATTATGTTCCTGCAAGTTAGAGACGGAACTGGTTTTATCCAAGCCGTTCTGAATAAAGCTGAAATAAAAGAAAAAAAATGGATTGAGGCGCAAAAATTTTCTTTAGAAACCTCTCTGGAATTAACCGGCAAACTAACCCCTCACCCTAAAAATAAAAATGAATTTGAATTACAGGTAAAGGACTTTGAAATCTACCAGATTCCCAAGGATGAATATCCAATCAGTAAGAAGGAACACGGTCCGGAATTCCTTCTGGACCACCGCCATTTGTGGCTGCGTTCCCGGCGACAGTGGGCCATCCAGCGTGTCCGCGATACTCTAATCCGCGCCACTTACGAATGGATGCATGAGCATGATTTCATAAAAATTGATTCCCCTATCTTGACGCCATCCGCCTGCGAAGGAACGACCACTCTTTTCGGCGTAAAATATTTTGATTTAGGCAAAGCTTATCTGTCTCAATCAGGTCAATTATATCTGGAAGCGGCCATCGCCTCATGGAAAAACGTCTATGACTTCGGTCCGGTTTTCCGCGCGGAAAAATCAAAAACCAGAAGACATCTGACCGAATTCTGGATGATGGATGCGGAAATGGCTTTCGTGGAACATGAAGAAAACCTGAAAATCCAAGAAAATCTCGTTTCTTTCATGGTGCACAAGGTCCTGACCGAGAACCTAAAAGAGCTGGAAATCCTGGAACGCGACGTCAAACCGCTGGAAAAGATAAAAACTCCTTTTTACCGAATCACCCACCAAGAGGCGATAGAAAAACTGCATCAACTGGGAAGCGACATCAAGGAAATGAGCGACTTGGGAGGAGACGACGAAACCGCGCTGACCAAACAATACGACCAGCCCCTTTTTGTGGAAAAATATCCGGCAAAAATAAAGGCCTTTTACATGAAACGCGACCCAAAAAATCTTGAATACGCCCTGTGCGCCGATCTGCTGGCTCCGGAAGGATACGGCGAAATCATCGGCGGGTCGCAGAGAGAAGATGATTATAACGAACTAATCAAAAGGATTAAAGAGAACAACCTACCCATGGAATCGTTTCAATGGTATTTGGATCTGCGTCGTTATGGCAGCGTGCCTCATTCCGGCTTCGGCTTCGGCCTGGAACGCATTATCGCCTGGATCTGCGGCCTGCCTCATCTCCGGGAAAGCATCCCCTTTCCCCGCTTAATAAACAGACTAAATCCTTAACTGAATATATGAAAGAAAACATCAAAGAGAATATCTTTACTCTCTCGGATGAAGAAAAAAGAATAGAAGAAAACGTAAAAAAACTATTGGAGTTGATTAAAGAAATGAAAGGGAAAATAAATTTCCATGAAGAAACCATTTATAGAACAATTTCCCGCCTAAAAAAAGAATATTCCGCGGCCGAGGCGGAAAAATATTATCTTTATCATCTGATTATTGGCAGCACGCCGCGACTGGAAGAATGCCTTTATTTCGATTTCCCCGGAGATGATTCGATCTATAAAACCTTACAAGACGAGCTGCGGGAATCGCTGTCTAAGTTCTAAACGTTGGAAACCATATGAAAAAAATCCCCAATATACAAATAACGAACAAAATCGGACAAAAAATCACGTTATGCGGATGGGTAAACGACCGCAAGGACCTGGGACAGATCACCTTCATTTATCTCCGCGACCGTTCGGGCCTGGCGCAAATCGTTTTCGTTCCTTCCGAACTCGACGATGAATCAAAAGAAGCGGTGAAAAATCTCCGGCCGGAATTCGTGATCGAAGTCGAAGGCATGGTTAATTTAAGACCGAAGAACCAAATTAATAAAAATTTTCCTACTGGCACGGTAGAAGTCCTGGCTAAAAAACTCGTTATCCTTAACCAGGCGAAAACACCTCCCTTTGAAATCAACTCCGAGAAACATCAAGTCAGCGAAGAATTACGGTTAAGATACCGTTATCTCGACCTGCGGCGGGAAAAAATGAAAAACAATGTCATCCTCCGCCACAGGATAATAAAATTCATCCGCGATTATCTGGATAAAAATGATTTTTTGGAAATAGAAACTCCCATTCTTACCAAAGGCACGCCGGAAGGAGCGCGCGAATTCATCATTCCTTCCCGCCTTTATCCGGGAAAATTTTACGTCCTGCCGCAAGCTCCCCAACAGTTCAAACAACTTCTGATGGTGGCCGGATTGGAAAAATACTTCCAAATCGCCAGATGTTTCCGCGACGAAGATACGCGTGGCGACCGCCAGCCGGAATTCACCCAACTGGATATGGAAATGAGCTTCATAGAAAAAGAAGATATTATGAAAATAACCGAAGAATTGATCATCTCCTTGGTAGAAGCCGTGATGCCGAAGAAAAAGATATCCGTCCAGCCGTTTCCACGGCTGGATTACGGCGAAGTGATGAAAAAATACAAAACCGATAAACCTGATCTGAGAAAAAACCCCCGAGATGAAAATGAACTAGCCTTTTGTTTTATCACCGGCTTCCCTCTTTTCGAATATTCGGAAAACGAGAAAAAAATCGTCTCCGTACATCATCCTTTTACTTCTCCAAAACCAGAAGACGCCCCTTTATTAGAAAAAGAACCACTGAAAGTCCGGGCTCAACAGTATGATCTCGTCTGCAACGGCTTCGAAGTGGGTGGTGGATCCATCAGGATCCATCAAAGAAAAATTCAGGAAAAGATATTCAGCATCCTTAATATCGACGGACAGGAAATCAAAAGACGTTTCGGCCATTTACTGGAAGCTTTCGAATACGGCGCTCCACCGCATGGTGGCATCGCCTTGGGCCTGGACCGGCTGATCATGATCCTGGCTGACGAACCGAACATCCGTGAAGTCATTCCCTTTGCCAAAACAGCCGATGCTAAAGACCTGATGATGGGCGCACCGAGCGATCTACCGTCGGATCAGATAAGTCAGGCGAATATCGAGACCAAAAAGAAAAAGAAATAAATATATGCGATTTCTAAAATTAGCCCTACAAAATTTCTTCCGTAATTTTTGGTTAACCTTTACCAGCGTTATCATCATGTTCCTGATGCTGTTTTGTCTGAGTCTTTTATATAATTTCAACGTCATCGGACAACAGATCCTGACCAACCTTAAGGATAAAATGGATCTGGGTATCTATCTGAACCAGAACATCGACCAGAATCAGGTCGCTCTCCTGATATCGGAGCTGGGAGAGATGGAAGAGGTGAAAAAGGTAGATTTTTTTTCTCCCGACGAATCATTGGAAAACTTCAGAAACAAACATCAGGACGAACCATTGATACTGAAATCTTTAGAAGAATTGGGTGAAAATCCCTTCGGTGGGCTGATAACCGTGAAATTCCATAATCCGGATGATTATCAGAAAGTCATCTCCGTCATTGAAAAACCCGCTTATGCGGTCCTGGTTCAGGAGCAGGATTTCTACAATTACCAAAATCTGATTTACGATTTCAACGTCATTAACAAAAAAATAGCTCAGGGAGGACTGGGGATTGGCTTATTCTTTTCTTTGATTACCATTCTCGTAATCTTTACGACTATCAAATTAGGCGCGCTCTCCCGCCAGAAGGAAATCAGAATTATGCGTTTGGTCGGCGCTTCGGCGTGGACCATCCGCCAACCTTTCCTGGTGGAAGGCGGACTATATGCTCTGATCGCATGGATTATGAATCTGAGCGCCGTCCTCTCTCTGGCCTATTTCTTCCAGTCCCGGCTGCAACAATTTCTCGAGTTGGATTTCAATCTGTTCTCCCATCTCCAGACCGCTTTATATTTCTGGGCTGGATTATTGCTTTTCTCCCTGATTATTTCCTTGATCGGCAGCACCATGGCCATTAAAAAATACCTGAAATTCTAAAATGGACCTAAAAAATTTCGACTATTTTCTTCCCCCTGAACTGATTGCTCAAAAACCCGTCAAGCCTCGAGATCATTCGAGGCTGATGATTTTAAACAGGAAAAAACATTCGATCACCCACGATTTCTTCCATAATCTGGAGAATTATTTGCCCAAGAACAGCGTTCTGGTGGCCAATGATTCCAGAGTTTTCCCGGCTCGTCTTTTCGGCATCAAGCCGACTGGCGGGAAAATCGAGATTCTACTACTGAAAGAACTCCGAAAAAATATCTGGCAGGCAATGATCGGCGGAAAAATAACGACGGGAACGGAAATATCTTTTAAAAAAAATTTGAAGGGAGTTATTCTATATAAAAAAAACGAATCAGGAACGATAAAATTCCACACAAAGAATAATTTCCCTGAAATTCTTTATGAATTAGGGCAGGCGCCGGTACCGCCATACATCAAGCGTCTTTCTAATCTGAAGGAATACCAAACCGTTTACGCGCGGAAAACCGGTTCGGCTGCCGCTCCGACCGCCGGATTCCATTTCACCAGAAAACTCATGAAAGACATGGAAAGAAAGGGATTTGAGTTCGAATTTATCACTCTTCACGTAGGGTTGGGAACCTTTCAGCCGGTCAGCCAGGAAAAAATAGAAAAACATAAAATGCACTCCGAGCAGGCTAAAATATCTCCTGAAACGGCAAAAAATCTCAATCTGGCGAAAAAACAAAACAAGAAAATTATCGCCGTAGGTACGACCAGTGCCCGAACCCTGGAATCATTCACGAAAAACGGAAAATTGTTCCCTGGTGAAAAGGAAACCAATATCTTCATCTATCCTGGCTATGAATTCAAATTCATCGACGGCCTGATCACCAATTTTCATGTGCCTAAATCGACATTGTTGATGCTGGTTTCCGCTTTTGCCGGACAATCTTTGATTCAAAAAGCATACCGACAAGCTATTAAAAAAAATTATCGTTTCTATTCATTTGGTGACGCTATGTTGATTATCTAAAAATCTCAAGCGAAGCGCAGTCCCGCACTATCCGCGGGATTGGTGCGTGGATACCCCTTCGGCGACGCCATGCTGATCGTCTGACACAACCCTACAACGGCATCAGGATTGACTAATCTGGCAATCATGCCTATCATTAATACATACTGATATATGCGGATAAACGGCCAGGTAGCCAAGTGGTAAGGCAAGAGTCTGCAAAACTCTTATACAGGGGTTCAATTCCCCTCCTGGCCTTTTTTGTTTCTTCAAAATCGCTATAATCTCAATATGGATAAAAAACGACTTCTAATCCTCATAGACGCCCAGGCGGTTCTCCACCGCGCTTGGCACGCCCTGCCGAAATTAGTCGATCCTCGCGGCCGGGTAGTGAACGCCGTTTACGGATTTTCTTCCCTTTTATTAAAACTGATCTATGAACAAAATCCCGAATGCATAGCCGTGGCTTTCGACACCAAAGCGCCGACTTTCCGTCATCAGGAATACGAGGAATATAAGGCGGGCCGGGAAAAACAGCCGCCTGAATTTTACGATCAAATACCATTGAGTAAAAACGTTGTCGATGCTTTCGGCATTCCCGCTTTCGTTAAAGAAGGATTCGAAGCCGATGATCTGATCGGCAGCATCATCCGGTCGCAAAGGGATAAAAATCCGGAAATGGAGTTCCTGATCGTTACCGGCGACCGCGATCTCTGCCAGCTAATCGATTCCCGGACTTCCATCTATTATCTGTGGCAGGGAATTTCTCAGATAAAAATCTACGACGTCGAATCCGCCAAAAAACATTTCGAATTGGAACCAGAACAATTGATCGACTTCAAAGCTCTCCGGGGGGATCCTTCCGACAACATTAAAGGAGCGGAAGGCGTCGGACCGAAGACAGCCCTAAAACTGATCAAGGATTTCAATAATCTGGACGATCTCTACGAACACGTGGAAAAGTGCCTTAAAGGAGAAAAGTGCGAGATCAAACAATCCCTGGCTGAACGGCTCTGGCAAAATAAAAAACAGGTCTTCCGGGACAGAAAATTGGTGACTATTGAAAAAAACGTTCCCGGACTTGCTGCGGGAGAAATAAGGAAAATCGCTTTCGATTATGAAAAAATAAAAAGAATTTTCGAGGATTTCGGGTTTAAAAGCCTGATAAAAAGACTGGAAAAGAGGCAGTCGCCCGAGGAACAGAACCACGTCCCGAGCAGACAAAATAAACTATTCTAATCCCTCACCCTTCAGCGATAATGCTTCGCATTTTAAGCTAAAGATATCGTTTAGGGTAAAGGGAATATAAGTCGAAAATATTAAATAATTAATCGATGTATTTAAAATGCATCGCTGAAAGGTGAGGGATGATCATTTTCCTTTACGGCCAAGATACTTACCGTTCCAAACAAAGACTGGATGTCCTAAAAGAAGAATTCGTAAAAAGAAAAGATGAAAAAGGACTGAATGTTCGCGTCTTTGAAGCCAATGATTTGTCCGCCGACGAACTGAGAAAGTCTTTTTTGACCGCCGGCCTATTCGCGGAGAAAAGACTGGTCGTCGTCAAGGGGATCCTGAGTGAAAAAATCTCCGCAAAAAAAGAAAAAGCCGGAGACATATTGGATGAAATCGCCAAAATCATAAAAAAAAGCGAAAGACAAAACCCGTCCGTCGGGCAAGCAGGCAACATCATTATTTTTTGGGATCAGGGAATTGAGGAAAAAAAACTGAATTCCCAGCAAAAAAAAATCTTTCTTCTCCTGAAGAAAGAAAAGCTTTGCGAAGAATTTAAACCATTAAGCACCCCTAATCTGAAAAAATGGATCAAGGGGAAGGTCGAGATTCAGGGCTTTAAAATCGACGAATTAGCCGTAACCTCACTGATCCAAGTTTTTGGTAATAATCTCTGGACGCTAAACAATGAATTGGAAAAATTGACGGCCTGGAAAGCGGAGGAAAAGAAAATATCTTCCTCTGATCTCCGAAAAATTACCATGCCAGCCCTGGAACAAAACATCTGGAAATTGGTTGACAATCTGGGACGAAACGACAGAGCTGGAGCTTTAAAAATCCTTTCTGACCAATTCCAACAAGGCGTCGACGTGGCACAGATCATCACTATTCTCGCCCATCAGTACCGGACAATCATCAGGATAAAATCATATTTGGAAAAAAACCGGGTAGACAACCCCTATCAGTTGGCTAAAATCCTGTCTCTTCATCCTTTCGTATGCCAGAAGGCCATGTCCCAGGAGAAAAATCATGATCTGAACCAATTAAAAAAGACCTATCAACAATTGCTGAAAATAGATCTTTGGAGAAAAACCAGAAACATTGATCCTGAAGCCCTCTTGGACCTGCTGATCATCAAATCTTAGTTATTTCGCTAGACCGTTTATTTTATCCATTAAACGTGACTTGGTCCGGGCCACGGTATTTTTTTTCAAAATCCCTTTTTGAAACATCTTGTCCAGGGATTTTTGCAGCTTAAGATAAAGATCCGCCATTTGCTTCTTGTCCTTGGCCGCAAAAGCTTTCAAAAATTTGCGTTTCAGCCAGGCGATGTTCGCTTTGGCCTTTTTATTACATTCGGTATGCTTTTTTGTCTGGCGCAATGCTTTTGCTGCTGATTCTTTAATCGGCATATTTATTAGATTACATATAGTCTTCTTGTCCTTCTTCCTCCCCTTCTCTTTCCCCTTCTTCCAAAAATTCTTCCTCTTTAGAAATCAATTTATCCCATTTGTCACGACCATCTATGAGGATATTTAATCTGGCCTTAAAATCTTCGTTAAAGTCTTTCAATAACTTAGGTTCTTCTTTAAATATTCTTAAAAGATCTTCCAGAGATTCCTCCGGCAAGATAGGTAGAAAAATTAACAGGTCGTTCTGATCGTCTGGAGAAATTTTAGAAGAATTGATGAATTCCCCCAATTTGTCCAATACTTTTGACATTTATTTGGCTAATTCCTTCTCAATTTATAAGCCTTGTTATCTCGGATTTCCGGGATGGCAGAAGATTCTGGGTCTGGTTTCTTGATTGATAATCTGGGGATTTTCCTTGACTTTCATCATGGCTTCCCGACTGATTGTGAGAATATCCATTCTATTCCTATTCCTGCTCGTATCAACAAAATGTCTACCCATTATTCGCAGGTTCTTCTGATCCATTTCATTGAAAAAAGCTGCTTGTTCCGGATCATTGGTCTTTTCGAGAATCTTCCCTCTCATTTCTCTGGTAGTCTGCTCTATTGCCTGTTCAATAGCCAATTTTTCCTCCGCTTCCTCCCCTCTCATTATTGGATTGTTTTCAAAAACGCTCATATATTGGCTTGATAAATCCCCTCCGGGATCACTGCTTAATTAAATGATATATTTGTCATTCAGATTTGTCAACCGTGGATTTCCTATCCGATTGTGCTATAATACTAACATAAATCGTAAACTTTGTCAAGCTAATGATCTATTCTCTCCAGGGTATTATTACGGAAAAAGAAAAAGATTTCGTCGTCGTGGAAACGAATGGCGTCTCTTTTCAGGTTTTCGTCACCGGTTCCCTGGCGGAAAAAATCAGGCTCGGGCAAAATTTGAAAATCCTCACCTATCTGGAAGTAAAAGAAGATGTTCTGGCACTTTACGGTTTTGAAAGTAAAAAAGAATTGCAATATTTCAAATATCTGGTGGCTATTTCCGGCATTGGTCCGAAGTCGGCCATCAACGTCCTTTCCTTGATCAGGATCGAAGACCTGGAGAAAGCCGTACTGAACGAAAAATTGGACATTTTAACCAAGGTTTCAGGCATCGGCAAAAAAACCGCCCAAAGAATAATCCTGGAACTCAAGGAAAAAATAAAGAAAACGGCCCATTCGTCTTTAAACCAGGGAGAAGACGATTCTCTAGTCATCGACGCCCTTATGGCCATGGGCTATAACCTTGCTCAGGCCAGAGAAACGATTAAAAAAGTTCCTTTGGAAACCAAAGGAACTGATCAAAGGCTCAAACAGGCATTAAAGATACTTTCCGGACGATAAGGCTATTTTTTAACCTTTTTTTCCGCCACCGGTTCGGCGGCTTTTTTTTCTTCTTTGATCGACAGAATCTTCACTTTCGTCTGCCATTGCCGATGCCCGACGTTGCGGTGATAGCGGATCTTCGGCTTGTACTTAATAACGCTGACTTTTTTTCCTTTTTCTTCCGCCAGAACCTCTGCTTCCACCTTGACTTTCAAAACCGGCCGACCGATTTCCGCTCCGGTTTTTTTCTTCGGGTCAAAACACAAAAGAATGTCTTTGAAAGATATCTTACTGCCGACTTTTTTATCCAACTTTTCAACCCGGAGCACATCACCCTCTTTAACCAGATACTGCTTGCCTCCGGTTCTAATGACAGCCATTAAACTCATAGACAATAAATAAATTACCAATTACCTACCCCGACATTTTAACACATCCCTGAAATATTTCAAGGTTTCTCATTTTTTTTAGATACCCCGTTAAGAACGGATGATGGTTTTATTCAAAAAAATATTAATAATAAAATTTTCTAAAAATTATAATTCATCCGCTTTTTCCACCCTTATTTCCCCTCCTTTCCCCAAGACCACCACGTCCCGGCGGTTGAGCTTGCCGGTCAGAAGGAATTTCGCCAAAACGTCGCTGACTCGGTTCTGAATCACGCGGTTCAAAGGCCGAGCGCCGAAAGCCGGATCAAAACCCGCTTCAGCCAGTTCATTGACCGCTTCTTCGGTTATCTTCAAGCTGATGCCCTTTTCTTCAAGCTGCTTGATTAATTTTTTCAAAAGCAATCTGGTGATTTGCTTTATTTCATCCATTCCCAGTGGTTTAAAAACTATCACCCCATCGAAACGATTCAAAAATTCAGGACGAAAATATGCCTTAAGCTTATCCCTGATCAAAACCTCGGTAATCGTTTCCACAGAAGTCCCTTTGTTGATTTCTTCCTGAATGAAATCCGTGCCTGCGTTTGACGTGCCGATGATGATCATGTTGGTAAAATCAATGGTCCGCCCCAGAGCATCGGTCAGCCGTCCGTCGTCCATCACCTGTAGAAAAACATTTAAGATATCAGGATGGGCTTTTTCAATTTCATCAAGCAGAAGAATGGAAGAAGGATTTAAACGGACTTCTTCAGTTAAAAGTCCTCCCTTTTCCCCGCCGGGCGTACCAATTAAACGGTTGATGCTGGATTTTTCCTGATACTCGCTCATATCCAGTCTAACCATCCTATTCTCGTCGCCGAAATAGACGTCCGCGACCGTCTTGGCCAGTTCCGTCTTACCTACGCCAGTAGGACCAAGAAAAAGCAGATTGACAATCGGTTTTTTCTGGCTTCGCAATTCCGTCCTCGCCCTTCTTAAGGCCGAAGAAACCATGCCGACCGCTTCGTTCTGGTCGATTAGACGTTGATGGATCTGGTCTTCCAGGTTTAATAATTTTTCCGTTTCTTTTTCCGTAATCTTGTTGACTGGAATCTTGGTTTTTTCCGCCACGATGGCGGCGACATCCTCCGCTTGGATGATGCTCTTTTTGCCTCTCTTATTCTTGACTACCACGGCCGTATCCTTTATAAGATCAATCGCCTTCCGGGGTAAAAATTGTTCGTGCAGGTAGCGCGTTGACAGATCTACCGCTTTATCCAGGGCGCCGTAGGAAAAATAGACGTTTTCCTTCCCTTCTATGAAAGCGGCTTGGGCCTCCAGAATCTGAATGGTCACGTTTTTCTCCGGCTCCTCCACTCTGACTTTTTTTAAAACCTCGTCCAGAGACTGGCCTTCTATAAGCCGCCTGTATTCTCCCGGAACCGAGGTTGCCAGAATAAAAAACATCTTCTGCTTCAGAATACCGGCCAGAATTTCCGAAACATCCAGTTCCCCTTCGGTAGTCTTGACGCCGATCATGTTATGGATATCTTTTATAAAAAGCACGATATTTCCGGAACGAGCCACTTCGCTCAGGATGATCTGCATTCTCTGCTCTATTTCTCCCGGCCGCGAAGCGCCGGCTACCAGGATCGGCAAATCCAAACTAACCAGCCTTTTGTCCTGCAAAACTTTGGGAACGTCCTCCGCCACCATTCTCCTCGCCAAACCGTTGATGATAGTGGTTTTCCCCACGCCTGGCTGGCCGAGTAAAATCACGCCTACTTGGCCGCTCTCGACCGCCTGAAAGATCTGTTCTGTTTCTTTTTCCCTGTCCATACAGACGTTCAGATAACCGCCTCGCGCCATCTGCGTCAGATCCTGACTGCAAGCGTCCAAATGCGGCGTGGCAATGGCGGTATAGGAACGGTTGATTGGCCCCTTGGGCTTGAATCTCGCCTGACGGGAAAAGCGACTTTGATTTTTCCTTAATTCCTCGTAAACGGCGATCCAGAGACAGACGTTCTTTATCTCGTTGAATCCTGTCTCCAAATCATAAAAGATTTCCTTTACCGGACCGTCGAAATCGACCAGAGCTTGTAGTATTTCCAAAGGCGACAAGCTAAGGCTCTTACTTTCTCCAGCCAGGCCGTAAGCCCTTAAAAGAACCATCTGCGTTTCCAGGCTGTAAGAAATGTCTTTTCCTCTACTTCGAGGAATTTTGTTCAGGATTTTGGCTATCTTTTTGGTCAAAACATCCCCTTTCAACCCCAGACGACTAATAACCAAGGATGTTTCCGAAACCTGCAAACAGCCGGCCAGCAGATGGATCGGTTCAATCTGTTGGTGTTTCAATCTGTGGGCCAGTCTCCATGCTTTTTGAATGACCTTGATTGATTCCCGGGAAAAAGCATCGGCGACGTCTATCTTGAACTTCCGGAACAGATGATGCGCCTGTTCCCAGGTGCCGGGGATTTTGGCATCGACCCTCGACGACTTGGGCCAATTCTTCCTTTTTTCATCCTGACTCTTTTCAAAACCGTAAAGAAGATAACAGTCTGTCAAAACTGAAATCCAAAATATCAACAAAAGATTTTCTGATTCGAAATTCAGAAAAACAATTCTTTTCAAAACTCCTTTAAGGGATTCCGGCGCGGCGACAAGGGGAATCTCCGTGACGATTTTAACCAGGATGAAAACGCCCCACAAACCGAGAAAAATCAATATAATTCTGACAAGAATCCGAATAATGTTTTTCAAAATATGACTGATTATTTCCGCTCGGTCGAAAATTTTATCCAAAAATAAGACATAACCGCCGAACCAGGCGTAAACCTCGCGGTTATGACAACTCGGGCATATTTTCTTTTGTGTCTGTCCTCTCCCTTTACAGATCGGACAAATAATGAATTCCATGTGAAAAAATTATAACAAGTTGACGATTTGCCAAACGGCAACCAGGGGCAAAACCATCCAAAGAATCAATAAGACGACCTGGCCAGCCGCGCCCACAATAAACAAAAAAAGGCGCCAGATCAAAAGGATCAAACGCATAAAAAAACTTATAATTCTTCCTGATTTCGACCGTTCGCCGAACATCGGCTTGAAGAGATGAGTAATCATCAGTTTCAGGGCCAGATTGTGAGCTAAACCAACCACGCCCCGCTTAAAACCGATCAATCTTTTCTTAAGGCCGGTTGAATACCACCAGAAAGGAAAACAAAAAATATCAATTATAGTCTCCCCCAAAGTGGACTTGATAATGGTCAAAAGAGACATATGAGAATATTTAACTCGCTAAGTCAGAGGCCAGTTCTTTTATCTCCCTAAAACTGTCCTTAACTACTATTCTGTCGGAAGAAAAAGAAATTATCTGACTGACATCAATAATCAAACGTCCCTGAAACAGGTTCTTAAAAGGATTGCCGCTTTTAATCAAAATTTTGTCAATCCGGCATGATTCGCCGTTGATCTCCACATCAACGACCCGGCCCAAATAATTGCCGAGTTGAGTATAAACCGGCAGATTGATTATTTGAATCGAATTCATATTTAAGCGGCAATTTTCTTTTTAAAAGCGATTTTCTGCTCAAAAATCGTGCCTAAAACGCTGATCAACCAATAAAGCATCAGGCCACAGGGTAAAGTCAAACCGATGAAAAAAGTGAAAGCCGGCATCATGAATTTCATCTGCTTGTTCATTATGGAGGTCATATTTTCATCTTTGGTTCCTTCTTGTTTGACCATTTCCTTCACTGGTTGATTACCAGCCAGAACTTTTATCTGTAAATATTGGAAAACGGCAGTGATGACGGCCAGAACGAGGTTCGGTTTAGCCAGATTTAAAACGCCGAAAGCCACGACATTTAAAGTACCAGGATTATGAATGAAAGAATAGATCGGCAGAGAAGCATTGGTTAAGCCGACGCGGAAAACCTGATAAACCGACAAAAGGACGGGAAATTGAATCAGCAGGGGCAGGCAAGAGGAAAAGGGGTTTATCTTATTCTCCTTGTAAATCTGCATCATGGCCTGCGCCTGTTTTTCCTTTTGATCAGCATATTTCTTCTTGATTTGCTCTATCTTAGGCTGAAGGTCTTTTAATGATTTCTGCGCCTTTATCGACTGACGGGATAAAGGAAAAAGAATCAGTTTGACTACTAAAGTCAAAAGAATAATGGCGACGCCCAGGTCGTGACCAGGGACCCAATTGTAAAAAAGCACCAGAAGATTCAACAACGGATGATAAAGGATTATTTTGAAAAATTCTATCATATTTCCTCGCTAGCGCTCAGTTAAATGCAAAATGACAATGTAAAAATAAAATTTTTAATTTTGATTTTTAAATTTTAAACTTCTATGGTTCGTCCCATCCTCCTTTAGCCCAAGGATGGCAGCGGAGAACCCTTCTGACCGCCTTGATTCCTCCTTTCAGAAGCCCGTACTTTTTAATGGCTTGATAAGCATATTCGGAACAGGTCGGCCGGAATTTACAAGCTCCGGGCCAGGGATGCAATAAGGAGAACGGCCCATGGTCGGGAGAAAACGTCTTTTGATAAAAACGGATTAATTTCAATACCAGCGATTTTAACCAGATGAATGCCATTTTATCGTTTTAGTCCTCTTTTTTCGACGATCTTCATGATTACCGCCTCCATCCCGTGATAATCCAATTCTTTGACCATCGGCTGCGTAAGAAACAAAAAATCATAACCGGAAACGAATTCGGACAAATGTTTTTTTAAAATCGCCCTTATTCTTCTTTTAATCTTATTGCGGACGGTCGCTCGTTTGTCGATCTTCAGGGAAACCACAATTCCGAAACGGGAATGGTTCAGGCCGTTCCTAATCCACTTCAAACTGATTTCTCGGCCAAAGGCCGCCCTTCCTCTCTGAGCCACCCGGGCAAAATCATTATTCTTGGTCAGGCGATATTCTCTAGATAACATAGATTAAACCGTCAGCTTCTTTCTGCCTCTCGCTCTCCTTCTTTTTAAAACGTTTCTCCCCGCCTTGGTCTGCATCCTCTTACGGAAACCATGCGTTCTGGCTCTTTTCTTTTTTTTGGGTTGATATGTTCTTTTGGGCATACAATCAATTATATTTTAACACAAACGAAATTAGTTGACAAACTAACGGGCATATTCCGTCACCCTGTTCTCTCTGATCACCGTCACTTTTATTTCTCCCGGGTATCTTAATTCTTCTTCGATTCTATCGGCTATCTCCCTCGCCAGTTTATGCGATGCCGTATCATCGATCTCCTGGGGCATGACAAAGACCCTTAATTCGCGGCCCGCCTGGATAGCATAGGCTTTTTCCACGCCGGAAAAACCCTTAGCTAAGACTTCTAATTCCTCCAGACGCTTGAGGTATTCTTCATAAGTATCCCTTCTCGCTCCAGGCCTGGCGCCAGAAATAGCGTCGGCTACCTTGACGATTATCGCTTCCAGGGTCGGTGGATGGTCGTCGTGATGAGTGGCAATCGGAATAATGACTTCTTTGGCTAATCCGTATTTTTCGCCCAAGTCCTTGCCGATTTCCGGATGCGTGCCCTGGACCTCGAAATCGACCGACTTGCCGATGTCGTGAACCAAACCTGCTTTTTTCGCCACGGCCACGTCCGCTCCCAACTCATGGGCTAACATCGCCGACAAATGAGCGACTTCTATAGAATGAAGCAAGACGTTTTGTCCGTAGCTGGTACGGTATTTTAAGCGACCTAAGAGTTGAATTAACTTCTGATCCAGACCGGCGATTCCGGTTTGATAAAGCGCGTCTTCCCCTGCTTTTCTAATGTCCTTGGCTAATTCGACTTTCGTTTCATCCACTATTTTCTCGATTCTCGAAGGCTGAATCCTCCCGTCGCTGACCAGTTTTTCCAAAACCAACTTGGCGAGTTGACGTCTAATCGGATTGAAAGCGGAGACGAAGACCGTTTCCGGCGTATCGTCAACGATGATTTCCGCTCCGGTCAACTGCTCGACTACCTTGATGTTTCTTCCTTCTCTCCCGATAATCCTTCCTTTCACCTCGTCAGAAGGAATAGAAACGGTAGATGTGGTCGTTTCCGCCGTATGCGGAGACGCGTATCTCTCTATCACGCCAGTGATCAATTCCTTTGTTTTTTTCTCGATTTCATCCGAACCGTATTTCTCCAGCTTTTTGATCCTTCCTATAACGTCGTCTTTCATTTTCTTTTCTATACTCTCTAAAAGAAACTTTCTGGCATCCTCCTCGCTCATGCCTGAAATCCTTTCCAGCTCCTGCTTGGCATCTTCATAAAGCTGCTTTATCTTTTTTTTCGCATCTTCCAAACGGCCGGCCTTCTCTGACAGGTCTTTCTGCCTTGTCTCCAGTTCGAAAATCTTTTTTTCAAAAAGCGCCTGCCTTTTATCCAGCCGTTCTTCCAGAATATTCAATTCTTTTCTTCTTTCCATTTCCTCCCTCTTTGCCCCGTCTATGAGTTTCAAAGACTCCTCCCTGGCCCGGAAAAAAATTTCCTGTTGTCTGATCTTGGCCTTAGCCAGAATATCCTTTGCCTTTGTTTCCGCCGATTCGGTCATTCTTTGGCTGATCAGCCGGCGAAAAAACCACCCTATCAGAGCGCCGATAATGAATCCTACGGCAACGAAAATATAATCTAACATAAAATCAAATTAATTAATGAAGTTAATGTTAATGTATCTGTTAATGTATCTAATAAATAAAAGCCAAATCCTTTTGGCTTTTAAAAGTATATTTAAAATAATTTTCTGGTTACCGGCTGATAATCTTATCAACCAGGCCGTATTTCTTGGCCTGTTCGGCCGACATATAGAAGTCGCGATCCGTGTCTTTTTCTATTTTTTTCAGCGATTGCCCCGTATGCTTGGCTAGAATCTTGTTGATTTGGTCCCTAATGCTTAAGATGTGTTCCGCCCTAATCTTAATGTCCGCAGCCGGGCCCTCGGTCCCGCCCATAACCTGATGCAGCATCACTTCCGCATTCGGCAGAACGAGGCGCTTGCCTTTTGCTCCCGCGGATAAAAGAACTGCCCCCATGGAAGCGGCCAGACCGACGCAAATAGTCATCACGTCGGGTTTGACGTATTGCATCGTGTCGTAAATCGCTAAACCGGCCGTCACCGAGCCTCCGGGAGTATTGATATAGAGCTTGATATCTTTATTTTTATCCTCACTAGCCAAGAACAGAAGCTGGGCGATAACGGTATTGGCAACATCATCGGTAATCGTATCCCCAAGAAAAATTATCCTTTCTTTTAAAAGCCGAGAATATATATCATAAGCTCGTTCTCCTTGTGTCGATTTCTCTATAACCGTTGGAACGAGATACATATATTATATTCGAATTATTAATTACCTTTACTTTGGAAGTATATCAGAACCTGGACGATTGTCAAACTTATAAAGTGGATAAACCCCGCGCCAAACATGTGTTCCGGATTGATAAATTTAATCTTAAAATAAGTTCTAACTCATAAAGTGCATATTTGGTGCGGAGTAAACCTACTTTTTGATCTTGTCGAAAACTTTCTCTATTTCATCCGCTTTCTCTTCCGTCTGGTCGAGAATGAACCTTATCCTGGGTAAAGGATAGATAATCAGCCGACGATTCAATAGTCCCTGTAAATACCCGATTTTTCTGTTTATTTCTTTCATTATCCTACCGGCGAAATGGATGGGGAAAACGCTTATCCAAACCCTGGCTTCCAACAGGTCCGGACTTGTCTCCGCTTGGGTAATGGTGATTAAAGATCCTTCCGGCGCTTCAATCTCCCTGAGGAAGATTCTCCCCAATTCCCTTTTTATCAATTCATCGACTTTTTTTGCTCTTTCTAAAGACATTTAAAACCTGAAAATTGTGAAAGGCTCTTCGGTTAAATCAATGATAATGGAAGGCTGACCGTTGAGCTTTTCCCCTTTTAATATGAAGTCCACCTGTTTGTTTAATTTCCTGCCTATGTCAGCGACGTCCAAACTGGACTGAAAACCGGAAATGTTGGCACTGGTAGTGGTAATCGGCATGTTTTTACTTAATTTCTGACAGATGTCCGAGACGGGGATGCGCAGACCCACTTTTTCCGAACCAGCCGTGACATAATAAGGAATTCTTTTCTTTTTTTTCAAAAGAATCGTGAAAGGACCGGGTAGAATGGCTCTGATTAATTTTTCCTGCTTCCGGCTTACCCAGGCCAAATCCTTGATTTGCCGCAAAGTGGAAACCATTACGGAAAGAGGCTTTTTAAGATTTCTCCCTTTTATTCTGAAAATTTTTCCTGCTGCTTCCTTGTTGAAGATATCCGCTCCTAAACCGTATAAAGTATCCGTAGGATAAACGATCACTCCTCCTTTTTTAAGAATATTTCTTGCTTTTCTTATATTTTCATCTTTTGGTTGAGAAATCAACATAAATTTAAAATAATTATAATCCCAATTCTTCCGAGATTCTTCGCATGGCTTGCAGGCTAATATCTATAAATTCGTCCAAGGATAATCCCAGCTCCTGGCAGGTGGCAATAGTCTCCCGTTTAGCGCCTTTGGCGAATGTCTTTTCCTTGTAACGGTTCAAAACGTTCCCGGGAGACAGATCATTTATCTTTTTAGAAGGAAGAACCAAGGTGGCGGCGACAATCAGACCAGTGACAGGATCGGCGCAAAAAAGAGCCCGGGAAATCATGTCTTCCCTGGGTAAGTTATGGATCTCGTTATGACATTCGACCGCCCTGACGATCTTTTCATCTAAACCGTGACTCCGTAGGATCCCCGCGCCCAACAGACTGTGCTTGCGTGGATCATTTTTCGTCTCCTCGTAGTCAATATCATGCAACAGGCCGGCTAAGGTCCATTTTTCTTTTTCTTCCCCAAAATGCTCTGCCAATTTTTCCATCACTGCTTCTACGGCCAGACAATGTTTGATTAGGTTTTCATTTTTGACCTTTTCCTGTAACAAGGATAAGGCCTGTTCCCTTTCCATCTTAAAGTAATTTGAAATTATTGATTACCAGACTAAATTTATAACCCAGATAATCAGCCGCCTGGCGGCAATAAGCCATCCTTTCGGTAAAAATCTCAAAGTATTCCATAATCGGCACGTACTTACGGTCTATCTTAATGGTCAGAACTATCTTCTTTTTTATCCTATCGATCTTCAGGCCTGAACTAGTGGCAGCATAATTAACCCGGTCATGAATATCTACTTTGAGTTCGTCCAGGGAAAAAATCTTGACTCTTGAACGGCTGACGTCCGACTTATCGGCGATAACTACGATGGCGGAAATAGGATTCGTCAGCTTCATCGTATATTTGTCATGGTTGACGATCGCTTGCATGATCCAGCTTAATTCCTTGGGAGAAAAATCGTTCTGGAAAATCTGATGGAATAAAAGCGCTCCCCAATAATGATGACGAGAACGGCCTAAGAAGTTTCCCATGTCGTGACAAAATCCGGCGATAGCCGCTATTTCCTGCCCATTCTTGTCCAGGCCTATTTTTTCCGCCATTATTCGGGCCCGGGAAGATACCAGCTCGGCGTGCCGTATGCCATGTTCAGTATATCCCAAAGCTTCAAGAGAGG
>Ga0172371_10001071_pt1 | contig 43326 bp, 33 predicted proteins | sample Lak12m_FD_114543 | JGI IMG/M metagenome (GOLD analysis project Ga0172371, IMG submission 114543) | Freshwater microbial communities from Kabuno Bay, South-Kivu, Congo - kab_022012_12m | ecosystem: Environmental > Aquatic > Freshwater > Lake | place: Democratic Republic of the Congo: South-Kivu... | reverse complement strand
CCCCCCTTCCAAAAACTTCCAATATATTGACGGCTCCCGTGGGTCGCCGCTTCGTGCTTGCCAAACCGTATATCACGGGCGGCCCATGTTGGACACCCCCCGCATCCGAAAACGCGGTATGGAAATGCCAACCCGACCGAGCCCTACTGGTCGCGACGACCCGGACTCATGCCGATTCGTCCCGGCCATGCCTCATCCACCACGGAGCCATGAGCTGTCTCATCTTGCGGGTGTTATCCCTGAGCCACTGGCTGCTGGGATACCGTCCGCGGAGAATCCTGCTCCGGACTTCTTCGTTGAGGGGATGATCGGGGAATTTCTGCCTGAATTCGTTGTATGTTTCGGAAAATTCCGAAAAAAGTGATCGCATGGCTACCTCGGGAACTCATCGAATGTGGAATAACAAGCCATCTTTGGCTATTGAGGTAAGACACCACAAATAGGGTTATGTTCCTTAAGTTATCATTTGATAAAACAAGTTGTTTGTGCTGAAAGAGTTTCAGCGGGCAGGGTCGATCATTCACTCCCCGCGGAGCCGCGGGCCTTCGCGATAGCGGTCTCCAGGTCCCTCCGTGCCTCCAGCCAGTCAGGGCGGATGTTCAAGGCTCGGCGAAAGTGGTCCACAGCCCGATCGTACGCTCCGCTCTTCAGGTAGATCGCTCCCAACGCGCGGTTGGCTGCCGCGAGTCGCGGATCGAGGGCCACTGCCCTGGAGAGGTGAATCTCCGCGTCGGATAGTCGCCTGGCAGTCATGAAGGCAAAGCCGAGGTTCGCGTGCGCCTTCGCAAAGGTAGGGTTCAGCGCCACAGCCTTCTCGAAGCACCTGATTGCTTCGTCGAGCTTGCCCTCTCTCATGAGCGCGGCGCCGAGGTTGTTGTGGGGCTGCGGTTTGCCGGGCGCGACCTCGATTGCCTTTCGGAAAACCTCGATGGCCTCGGGAGTCTTGCCCTGGGCAAGGAGGGCATTTCCCAGATTGTTGTACCCACCGACCAGCTTCGGATTGGTTCGGATCGCGCGGCGAAAGAGGGCTACGGCCTCGTCCACCTTACCGAGCCGGAGCTTTGCTTCGCCGAGATTGTTCAACGCTTCCGCGAAATGAGGCCTCACTGCCAAGGCACGCTGGAGATGGTCGACGGCTTCATTCGCGTCTCCCACCAGCAACAACGCCCTGGCGAGATTGTAGTGCGCGTCCGCGTAGTCGGGCTTGAGCTCCGTCGTCCGGGTGAGATGCCGGATCGCCTCCGGCAGAAGCCCTGAGTCCATCAGCGCTGTGCCGTACCCGAAGTGAGCGGCCCAGTTCCGTGGGGTGCGGGCCAGGTTGTCCGACCAGAGGGATCTGGTGGTTTCCCACACCGTTGCTTGATGCCACGACTGACCAACGAGGAAAGCGAGGTACAGAACCGCTCCCGTCACCGCGGCATACCGGAGAGGTCCCTGGGTGCGAGCGATGAGGGCCTTGACCGCGAGAGCCATAATGGGGGCGATTCCTACCATAGAAACGTACATGAAATGGTCCGCCACGAACGAAAACTGAAAAAAGCCGAAGGGAACCGAACCGATCGCAGGCAAGAGCGGCACGAGGAAGTTGGCGCCCGACCAGAGAGCGGTTCGGCTGATGCGGGAACGGTATCGAAAGATTCCCGCGGCCGCGATCAGGAAACCCAGCAGAGGCGCCCACCACAACGCGGATGATGCATTCACGTCCCATTTCGGGTACATGAACATCAAATTGATGGGCACAAGGGCTTTCCACAGGTAGAACCATACGGCCGACGCCGCGATCAGCGGGCGGGAGGTCAGGGGAAAGGGGAAGTCGGGGGCTCCCTCGGATCTCATGGCTGCCAGGCCGCACACGAGAGACAGGATGAAAAAAGGCACGGTCCCGGACAATTGCCGCAACGAGAACCTGCGGCCCGCATCAGCCGAATCCCGGGTGCCCGAAGTGAGCCCCAACACCTCAGTAATTGCCAAACAGACGGGCAGGGTGGTGACGGTCGGCTTGGTCAGGAGACCGAGAACAAAGCTCCCCAGCGCCGCGACGTAGCACCAGCGGCTCCCGGTGAGGCGGGATCTGATGAACAAGCCGTAGGTGAGGAAGTAGAGACCGGCCGCCAGAACGGTCTTCCGTTCCGCGAACCAGAAGAGGGACGACGCTTGAAGGGGGTGAATGAGAAAGATGAGCTCAGCGAGCAGGGCGACATCGCTGCGGACTCCGACGCTGCTGAGGAGGAACCAGAGGAGAACGCCGTTGAGACAATGCAGCAGAATGTTGAGCAGAACGATGACGCGAGGGAGCGATTCATCCGATCGGGTCAACCACCGGTCCACAAGCAACGCGATGGAGCCCAAGGGCGCGTAATAGCCCGGGACGACGGTTCCGTCGAGATCCGCCATCAATTGAAGGGCCGTTGCCCATGGGTTAGCGCTCTCGAGTACCGGCGAGTACGCAGGTTTGTCGATTCCTCGATATGCCGTACCCAGATGGGGCACATAGAGCAAACACGCTACCACCACGGGCGCGAGGACGAGAATGAGCTGCTGTTTTTTCGACGCGATCATCATTGATGGGCCGCGCGTAGAGCCGGGCAGGGAATCGTAACCATTCGCCGCGAAATGAGAGGAACGACGAAGCATTCCCGGCAGGATGGGAAATCGTGACACTCCCTGTTGAACGCTCGGACCATGATGATCTATTATGCGCAGGAAGGTCAAGGAGCTCGCAACACCAAATCGTCTTCAAACAACGAGACGGAAGGACCCGCGTGGAAACACGATGAACGTCGCCGAACAGTCTGTCCGCTATCCCATCACCGTGGTCGTGCGCGTGCTGCTCGTGATCGTCTTCGGATACGTGTGCGTTTCCTTTTTGTCCGTCGAGCTCAAACCCGACACCGAACAGCCGACTCTGGTCGTTTCCACGAAGTTTCCCGGTGCGGCCCCCGAAGAGATCGAAGGCGAGGTCACCAACCGCTACGAGGAGAACATCAGCGGTGTTTCCAACATGCTCTATACCCTGAGCTTCTCGCCCTACGGCCAGTCCTTTGTCGTGGTGTTCTATAAGCCCGGCACGAACTTGGACATCGCCGCGTCGGAACTGCAGCGCAACCTCGATCGCGTGACGGACCTGCCTCCAACGGTGCAAAAATCCCAAATCTTCAAGGCCAGTGAACGGGTCAGCCTCCCGGTGTATCAGTTTGCCATGACCGGTGACGTGGACCTGGTGACCCTTTCAACCTGGGCGGAGAAAGAGATCGCGCCGGCCGTGAAACGAATCGAAGGGGTCGGCGACTGCCAGTTCGACGGCCTCCAGAACCGTGAGATGAGGATTACCTTCGACCCGGAGCGCCTGAAAGCCCGCGGGCTCACGGTCCAGGACATCAAGGGTTTCGTCGACAGATCCAACCTCAACCGAAGCGGCGGCTACTTCATCGAGGGAACACGGGAATGGACGGTGCGGACCGTCGGGGAGCTCCTCACCACCGAGGCGTTTCGCCGAGTCGTGGTTTCCAAGCCCGGCGAGCCCATCGTCCACCTTCGCGACGTGGCCGTAATCGAGGACCGGTACGAACGCCCCGACTCGTACGCCCGGATCAACGGCGTCACGGGAATTGTGTTCAACGTGTTTAGTCAGGTCGGGACGAACATCGTTCAAACCATCGATCTCGTGGACCGTCAACGCAAACAACTTCAGAGCGAATACGGGGCCCTTGGGGCCAAGTTCGAGAAGATTTACGACCAGAGCACGTACATACGCGACGCCGTGGCCATTGTGAAGGAGTGTCTCTTCGAGGCCATACTCCTTGTGCTCCTTGTCCTTTTCATCTTCTTGAAGAAGTGGCGCAGCATAGTCATTGTGGCGATTTCGATTCCGGTGTCGATTATCGGCACCTTCATCGGGATGTATCTCTTCGGGTACTCGATCAATGTGCTCTCCCTGGCCGGGCTTGCCCTCTCCATCGGTATGATTGTGGACGACTCCATCGTGGTGCTGGAAAACATCTACCGGCATCGGTACGAAGAGGGGAAGGATATCGTCACCGCATGCGTTGACGGGACCAAGGAAGTGGGCATGGCCGCGTTCATGTGTACGCTGACAACCGCGGCGGTCTTCATGCCGGTGCTGCTGCTGCGCGGCGAAGTGGGCACGCTCTTCGGACCCGTCGCGTTCATCATCTCCTTTGCCATATTCGTTTCCCTGTTCGACGCGTTCACCGTCGTGCCCATGCTGGCTTCGAGGTGGATGGCCGAAGAACGACGGCCCACGGGCCTTCTCGCGAAGCTCCTGGCGCCCCTCTCTATCTTCGACAGGATCGGCGGCCTGGTCGCCGACGGCTTTCTCAAGACCTTGAGCTTCTTCATGGGCGGGACGGGCCGCAAGATAGGGTTGATCGTCTCGGTGATCGCGCTGTTTGCCTTTTCCCTCTGGATCCTGCCCGGCATGGGCTACCTGCCCACCGGCGGCACGAACCTCGTGCGCATGCAAGTCCAACCCTATGAGGGGACAAGTCTCGATGAGGCCAGTCGGCTGATGCAGATTCTCGAAGAGCGGTGGCGAAAGATCAAGGGGGTGCGGCATATCGTGTCCATTCCGAACCGCAACTCATTCCGGAACCTCATTTATCTGGTCTGCGAGCGTGAGGAAGACAGCGGAGTCTCTCCCCTCTCAGTCGCAAAAGAGGCTTATTCATTATCCACGGATCTTCCCTTCAAGTCAGTCACCCCGATTCAGTTCCCGCTGTTCGGCAATGTGTACACGCGATCCAACGTGGTGGACGTGCGGCTCATGGGGAAGAGCTACCATGTGCTGCAGGGCATCGTGGACCAGATCATGGAAATAGGGAAGAACACGAAGGGGGTGATCTTTCGGTACACCGATCTGGCGCTGCGCAAACCCCAGGTCGAGGTTCGAGTGGATCCGGACCGGGCCGCGCACCTGGGGTTCGAGGTCAAGGATGTGGCAGACGCGGTCGAAGCAGCGGTAGGCGGCCAGAAGACGGTGTCCCAGTATGACGTGGACTCGCGGTACTTCTACATCCGGGTTATGGGGCGAGAACAGGACTTCACGACGGTGGCCGACGTGGGGAAGATCATCTTGACCTCACCCCGGAACCCGGCCAGCCAGGTTCCGTTGTCCAGCGTAGCGTCCATTGAAACCACGTTTGGACCGATGCAGATCACTCACTACAATTCGAAGCGGAACGCCAGGGTTCAGTTCACCATTCAGGGACGTCCGCTGGCCGACGTCTTCAAGGATGTGGTGGGGCAAATCAAAGCAACGGTCGCCTTTCCCGTCGGGTATCGATGGGTTCCGTTCGGCGCGGTCAACGAGCTCCAGAAGCTGAAAGAAGCAGTGCAGTTCGTCTTCCCGCTGTCGGTGGTGGTGGTCTATCTGCTGCTGGTCATGCAGTTCCAATCGTTCATTCGTCCGCTCTCGATCCTTCTGAGCGTGCCGCTCTCCATCATAGGAGCGAACATATTGGTGCGCCTTACGGACACATCATTCGAGTCATTCACCATACTCGGGTATATCATGATGGTCGGGCTCGTGGTAAAAAACGCGATTCTCCTGATTACCTACGCTGTCCAGCTCATGGACGAGCACGGCATGGAACGCGATCGGGCGCTGATTCTGGCCAGCAAGAGGCGAATGCGGCCGATCTTCATGACGTCGATAGCCATGGTCCTCGGCATGCTTCCGCTCGCGGTGAAAACCGGCGCAGGAGCCGAGATTTATAACGGCCTCGCCATGTCCGTGGTGGGGGGGCTCTCCGTTGCCACGCTGTTCACGCTCATTTTCATTCCCGTGGTCTACACGCTTCTGGACGATCTGAAGGTCCGGTTTTGGAAAGTGAAGCCGGTGGTGATAAACGGGCCTCCGTCTCCGTGAAGCCCGTCCCCGGCGTACCTTCACAGGATGGGTGTCAGGAACCGTAGCGGTTGAGGAGCACGATGAGCTTCGACGCAGCCGGCGTGAGCTTTCCCTTGCCCTGGAAGAAGACATCGACAATGGACGCGTCGGATCCGTAGTAGGCCTCGTTTGCGGCCCAGTCAGCCTCGAGTACGCTGCCTTTGAGCGCCACCCCCGCGTAGAGTCCCTTCGCGCGAGAATAGGAGAGGATGCCCGCGGAGATTCCGATGTCGGTGGCCGCGGACGCATCGCGGCCAATGGGGCCAGCCGCCACCGAAGCATCCGCGCCTATGGTGAGTCTGTCGCGAAAAAGGCTCTTGAGGCTCACGTCGCTGAGCACTAAGAGGATGAGGTCCGTTGACTGCACCCCGATCTGCCATCCGAAGCTCCCCCCGATAAGCCTCACGAAAGCCGGGGGGCCCCATGTGCGCGAGACGGGGTTACGCCTGACGATCACACCTTTTCCGTAATGTCCTCCGATCCCGATGCCCGCCTTGATGACCGATGGAATGATGATCACCGCGCGGCTTCGGCGGAGGAGATCCGCGGGAATTCCTCCATCCGGGGCCTGCATCATGTCCCGAAAGACGGCAGCGCAGTCGGAAATCCTGTTGTCGAGCTCGAATCGCTGGCCCGCAGCATTGCACGGAGCAAGAAACGTTGCAGAACCGAATACAAGCAAGAATAAGCAAGGAAGTTTCATAGAAAACTCCTTGGAAGTTTTCGTGAAGCAGCCGGAAGAGACCGTATGGGCTACGGAATAGTCTTTATCAGGAGCACCGGGCGATTGCAAGCTCCCCGTCCGGAGGCCTCGCGGCGGCTCAATCGTGTGAAGAAAGGGCGCAACGACACGTCCGGAGAGCCCTCTGCCTGACGTACGTAATCGTTCAGCCCGCGCTGCTTTTTTCCTTGACCGGGGCAAATCCCGAGGTATATGATCGGACTTCGCTCGGCGTAAACTCGTTTTTTCCCCACCGTATTACGTCATAACAAGTCGAGGTACAAGAATGAGAACGTTGATCACCTGCCTATTCGTAGTATTGGTCTCGGCATGGATGCTGTCCGGACCGGTGATGTCGGCGGATACCTCCCTTCGCGTCGGGGTGGTGCTGCCCGTGACCGGCGAGCAGGCCAAATTCGGCGAAATGGAAAAGAACTCATTCCTTATGGCCCTGGAAGAGATCAACAAAGCCGGTGGAGTCAACGGCAAACCCATCGAGCTCCTGATCGAAGACGACACGGGCAAACCTGAGGTGGGGAGATCAGCCGTAGAGAAATTGATATCCAAAGAGAAGGTCCTGTGCCTGAGCGGAGGGTACTCTTCATCCGTCACTTATGCCGTGTGCGCGGTGGCGCAGCAGAGGAAGATTCCCTTTCTCGTCACGACGGGTTCCGCAGACAATATCACGGAATCTAACTGGAATTATATTTTTCGGATCAAGTGTCCCGTGAGCGAGTACCCCAAGGCGCTGAATTCTTTTTTGAAAGAGGTGGTAAAGCCCCAGTCCGTCGCAATTCTCTATGAAAACACCCTCTTCGGCCAGTCAGGGTCGAAGAAGTTTGCCGAGCGGTGCGAGAAGGGCGGAATCAAGGTCCTTATGAGAGAGGGGTACGAGGCCGGCGCTGTGGACTTCAAGCCCTTGCTGATCAAGGTGAAGGCAGCCAAGCCCGATTTCGTGTATATGATTTCCTACGTTATGGACGCAGCGCTGCTCATGCGCCAATCCAAGGAGCTCAACTTCAATCCGAAACTGTTCGTTGGCGGCGGGGCCGGCTTCACCCTTCCCGAATTCATCAAGAATGCTGGCGATGCGGGCCAGTATGTCTATTCGGCCGACCTGTGGACGTCGAGAGTTCCGTACCCCGGCGCGCAGGAATACTACGACAACTTTAAAAAGAAGTTCGGCGAACCGCCGGATTATCACGGGGCAGAGGCCTATGCATCGATGTACGTGGTTGCCGACGCGCTCAAGCGCGCCAAAGAGCTGACCCCCGAAGGGGTGCGCGAAGCGTTGGTCACGACGGACATGAAGACCATTTACGGTCCGGTGAAGTTTGTATCGTACGACAAGAAGAAACAGCAGAATTCTCTGCCTACCTATGTAGTCCAGTGGCAGCAGGGGATTCTTGAAACGGTCTGGCCGAAAGAGGTAGCGACCAAGCCGTTCGTGTACCCCGTTCCCGAGTGGGATAAGCGATAGCCCGGGGAATGGTATCCGCGGCCCGGGATTCCGCACCGGGCCGCAAACGTCGCTTTGCGACCGCAGCCAACCGAAAGCGTCACTCAACGGACCATGGAAGTTTTTCTCCAAACCCTGGTGGCCGGACTGCTCAAAGGAGGGCTCTACGCGCTCATTGGCCTCGGCATGACGCTGATCATGGGAGTGATGGGCATCATCAACCTTGCCCATGGGCAGATGATGATGGTGGCCATGTACGTGACCTACGTGCTGTTTCACTATATGGGCATCGATCCGTACATCACGTTGTTGATCAGCATGCCGGCCCTGTTCGTGGTGGGCATGGGCATTCAGAAGTTCCTCCTTAACCCCCTCATGAAAGTGGAATCCATCCTGCCCGAGAATCAGGTGCTCATGACCGTGGGAATCGGCATGGTCCTCACCGAGATCGCCCGGTTCATCTTCACGTCGAATTACCTTTCCGTAAAGACCTCGTTATCGACGGCAGCGTGGCATCTCGGCGGTATCTCTTTTTCCGTGGCGTTGTGCATCGCCTTTGTGTTCGCCTGTGCCCTGACATTCTTCCTCTTCTGGTTTCTCATCAAGACCGATATCGGGCGTTCGATCCGGGCGGTGGCGCAGGATCCCGAGGCCGCTCTGCTCCAAGGGATCAACGCGGATCGTATCAAGGTGATCACCATGGGGATCGGCGCGGCCCTCGTGGCCGCGGCCGGGACGCTTCTGCTACCTATTTACTATCTCTTTCCGGACATTGGCGGCCCGTTTACGCTCAGAGCCTTCGTCATCACCATTCTCGGAGGTTTGGGCTCTACGGTGGGGGCCATATTCGGGGGCATCACCTTGGGACTGGCCGAGGCCTTCGCTGCCACGTACTGGAGCATGGAAGTGGAACAACCGATAGGCCTGGTGATTTTCCTCTTGGTCCTGCTGTTCTTGCCGGGCGGGTTCAAACGTCTGATCAAGGTCTAGGATAGATGAAGCTCTCTGCAGGTCCACTCATATTGCTTGGTGTCTTGCTCGCATTTCCGCTGGTAATTCAAGACGCCTACTACCAGCACCTCATGATCCTCGTGCTCATGTGGGTGGCTGTCGGATCGGGCTGGAACCTCATTTCGGGATACACCGGTCAGGTTCTGTTCGGAGCAGCGGCCTTCTTCGGCATAGGCGCCTATGCAGCGGCCATCCTGCCGCACCAGTTCGATGCCTCCGCGTGGTGGGGCCTTCCCCTCGGCGTGATTGTGTCGGTGGGCCTTGCCTTTCCGTTCGGGTGGATATGCTTCCGCCTTCGAGGCCCTTATTTCGCTCTGGGCACGCTTGCCCTTGCCGAAATTCTCCGTCACGTCGCCACGATCTGGGAGTCCCTGACCAATGGTATGGTAGGCATCCTCGTCATGCAGACGTGGATCTCCAAAGTTCCTTACTATTATATGGCCCTTGCCCTGGCCATCCTTTCGACGGTCGGCGTGAAGGCGGTAATGGGATCGAGGTGGGGTTATTACTTCGTTTCCATCCGGGAAGATCAGGACGCGGCCGAGAGTCTCGGTATCAATACTCTCTACTACAAAATGATCTCCCTGGGGCTCTCCGCAGTCCTCATCGGGCTCGCCGGAGCTCTGTACACCAACTACATGGGATTCATCGACCCGAAGGTGGTCTTTTCGCTCCACGATGTCTCGATCATGGCTATTCTCGTGGGCATCGTCGGCGGGGTGAGCACGGTGTACGGACCGGCAGTGGGCGCGTTCATCATGGTTGCCGTGATGGAGGCGTTTCGATCGGCCGGGTTCGGCCTCTTGCCGTACCTCACGAAGAGCACCGGCTGGCCCTTCATGGTTACGGTCACCAAGTACGTGAGTGAAGCGCATGTACTGAGCTTTGGCATCCTGGTCATCGTCGTCATTCTCTACCTCCCCAACGGCGTGGTGGGCGACTGGTCGGCCCTGAAAAGGATGTTAGGGTTCGGGAAAAGAGAGGCCGTTTGAGGCTGGATATGGCATACTTTGAAACCAAGAATATCGTCAAATATTTCGGGGGGCTCGCCGCGGTAAACGGCGTGAGTTTTCAAGTTGAACAGGGGCAGATTTACGGACTCATCGGGCCGAACGGCTCGGGGAAGACCACCATCTTCAACCTCATCAATTCTTACTTCCCCTTGACCAAGGGGGATGTGTACTTCGAAGGGGAGAAGATCTCCGGGCTGAAGACCCACACGGTGTGCCAGCGGGGAATCGGCCGCACGTTTCAGGTCGTCAAACCTCTCAAGCGGATGACCGTTCTCGACAACGTCATCGCGTCCGCGTTCCTCCATGCGCGCACGAAGGCCGAGGCGGTGCAACTGGCCGAAAAGACCATCGAGTTTTGCGACCTCGCCCCGTTGGAGACTAAGGTTGCCAAGAGTTTACCCATCGCATCCAGAAAGCGACTCGAGATCGCTCGTGCGCTCGCCACCAAGCCGAAGCTCCTCCTCCTGGACGAAACGGCCGCAGGTCTGAACCCTTCCGAGGTGGAGCTCGCGATCGACCTGATCAAAAAGATCCGTGATTCCGGCACCACCATCATTATCGTGGAACACATCATGCGCGTGATAATGACCATCTCCGACCGGATTCTCTGCATCAACCACGGAATGGTGATTGCCGAGGGAACGCCTGCCGAAGTGGCGTCCAATCCTCAGGTCATCTCAGCATATCTGGGAGAGGATTATCGTGCTTAGAGTCGAGCATATTGACGTATCGTACGGAGATTTGCAGGTTCTCTGGGACGTTTCCTTTGAAGTGCATCAGGGGGAAATTGTCGTACTCGTCGGGGCCAACGGCGCGGGCAAGTCCACCACGCTGAAAACCATTTCCTCAATTCTCACGCCCACGAAGGGAGCGATTACCTTCGAAGGCACGCGATTGGATCAAGTTCCCGCGCATAACGTGATCGAACACGGCCTGGCTCACTGTCCCGAGGCGCGGCGGCTCTTCCCTGAAATGACGGTGGAAGAAAACCTCATCATCGGGGCACTTCGGGGAGAGGCCAAAGGCAAGCGGAAGGACACGATGGAACGGGTTTTCAACCTGTTCCCCCGTCTCCGCGAGCGGAGAAAACAGGCCGCGGGCACGCTCTCGGGGGGCGAGCAACAGATGGTGGCCATCGGCCGGGGAATGATGTCCTTGCCGAAATTGTTGATGTTCGACGAGCCTTCCCTTGGATTGGCTCCCATCATCGTTTCCGAGATCTTCCGGATCGTTGAAATGATCAGGGGAGAAGGCGTGACCATTCTCCTCGTCGAGCAAAACGTCAAACACACCCTTGCCATGTGCGACCGGGCCTACATTCTGGAAAACGGCCGGGTCACCCTCTCAGGGACCGGTCAGGAATTCCTCAACAACGAGCATGTCAGAGAAGCCTACCTCGGGATCTGATCTAACCGCATGACCGGATGGAGCGCGGACTGCACGGCCGCACCCAAGCGCCGAGAGGCGAAGCTGTAATCTTGGAGACAATACCCTAAAAAACAAGCGTGCCGTTGAGCCCGATCGTGCCGAAGCTCTGGCCCACGAAGAAATCGTGCGACCGGTTCAGGAGGGTGAATGTGCCGTTGGAGGTCGCCTCGGCTCGACCGTAGAGCTCCTGGTAGGTGTATCGGCCGAAAATGCCGAGCCAACAATTCGGGGTGATCCCGACCGTTCCCTCGGCTCTCAGTTCGATCAACCCCGCGCCTGTGGCCTTCCCGCGGTATTCCAGCTCGAATGTGCCGAGGCCCACGTGGTGGACCACCTGCTGGTTCATGAACGGCGAACCGAGCACCTCGAAGCGGGCCTTCCAAAAGGGAAGAAACATCGCGGCTTGAAGGCCGATGAAGGGGATGTTCGATGTGAATTCGTCTCGAAGGAACGAGCTGTCGTCACGTACTCCTTTTCCTCGGTACCGCCAAACTTCCTGTCTGAACCCTGCGGTAATACTGTAACGATGCCCCAGGCCCTGAAAAACATGGTACAGGCCAGCGACTTCCCACGATCTCTGCTCAGGCTTCACATCCCATACGGCAAACGACACCGTGGGCGGCGACTCCACAAAACCGTTGGTCTGGGACAGGCCCATGGTGGTTTCCAGCACGCTCGCGGACCCTGCGAATCTCGCGGATAGGGGACCGAAAGGTGACAGCTCGAAGGTCCCCTCCAGAACCGGGACACGGGGCCCGAACTCAATCCGCCACAGATCGGGCCGGGCAGCCCCGGTAATCGTGGGATAGGCCGGATCGGTGTTGCGCAGCACTTGTCGACCGAAGAGGAATTCCGCTCTCAGCGAGGAATCGAGCCGCAGGCCCATGGGAAGCGCCTGGGCTTCCAGGGATGGCACGGTTGCCAGGAGAAAAAACAACGCCAACAACAACGTGGTTCGGCCGCGCATGAACATCCCTCTCCCGAAACCTGTGGTGACGATAGAAAAACGGGTGTAGTATACCCGTACCCGCGGGAAAAAGGAAACGGAAATCTGAAAGGTTGTGAGATGCTGCCGGCGCCCCTCCGGCAGCCGCGACCGATTTCGGTCAGAGGAAGCTTCCTGATGAGAAAACGTTCCACCCTTGAGAGAAAAATGCTTTCCTATTTCGGGTTGATCGCAGCGGCTTCGCTCCTGGTCACCCTCGAGTTCGTTTGGGCCATACAGGCGGCCACGCCGAGCCAGGAGCTCTTTTCCGGGTGCGACTCCTCCTCCGTGGCCGCGGTCCACAGTCTGGTGCAGGGCATGGAATGGCTCCGCAGTAAGGCTCTCCTCATGTGTGCGGTTCAGGCGGTGGTGACCCTCATCGTACTGATCATGTTCATGAGACGGATCACAGGGCCGCTCCAGCAGATGGTGGAAGGCGCCGCGGTGATCTCCGAAGGAGATCTCAGCCGAACGATCAATGTCCGCACCCGAGATGAAATCGGACTGCTCGCGGAAACCATCAATGGTTTGACGAGCAACATCCAGGAAATTGTGGCCTTCGGGCAGTCCACCGAGTCTTCATTGCGCGCCTCTCTCGACGGGCTGCGACAGGAGCTGGACCGCGATCCCCGGTCCAGCCGCGACCTGGACGACATGAAGGCCACACTCGACGATTTCAAGGACATCATTGGCGGATTCAAGCTCTTTCCCGCTCCTCCGGCTGCCGACAAAACCGAAGGGGAGTCGTGACCATGGAGTGGACTGCGCTGCCTGCAGGGTTCGCTATCGCGACGCTTGCCACCCTGGTCGGCTTCGGCGGCGGAATCCTCTGGATGCCGTACCTCATATTAGTGGCTCACCTGGCGCCTGCCGAGGCCGTGGTGACGTCACTGATCATTCAGGTGGGAGGTATGGGGTCCGGAAGCGTCGCGGTGATCAGGACCAAGAAAGCGGACTTGCGGCTTTCCTGGTACTTGTCGACGTGCGCTTTCCTCGGAATACCCATTGGGGTCTGGTTGTCCACCTTTGTTTCCGCGGATTCCATCCTGTTTCTCCTGGGGGTCATGAGTCTCGCTCTGGCCCTCGTTTTTGTCTATACCCAGGAGGACGTGGATGGCTCACAAGTGAAAACGGTTACCCTGAGGCAGACTGCGCCCTATCTTTGGCTGGCCACGGCCTTTTCCGTCCTGACTGGGCTGCTGTCCATGGGAGTGGGGGATTTCCTCGTTCCCATCCTTCGTAATCGGCTCCGGTTGAACATGGAAGCCGCGATGGCCGCGTGCCTCGTTGTCATGGCAATGAACGCGGCCCTCGCCGCGATCCTTCACGTGCTGATTGGAGAGAAATTCGCTGCGAGCATCGTTCTCTGGGCGATTCCCGGTGTTATCCTGGGGGGTCAGGTCGGCCCGCGTCTGGCTGGTCGGATTTCCGATCAGACGCTCAAAGAAATTTTTGTCTACGGCCTTTCGCTTGCGGGAATCCATATGATATTCACTATTCCGGGCGGCCCGTGATCCGTGATCCGTGAACGAGAACCCATGAGAAATCGATGAGGAGATTCTAGCTGTATGGAACTTCCCGAACGTAAGATCTACACCGTTGCCGAGCTCACCGAGCGGATCAGGGAGCTCCTGGAAAAGCACTATCGTTCCGTCTGGGTGCAGGGCGAGGTGTCGAACCTCCGACACGCTCCTTCGGGACACCTCTATTTCACGCTCAAAGATGATGCGTCCCAGATCCGATGCGTCATGTTCAAGATACAGAGCAGGTTTCTGAAGTTCAGGCTTGAAGACGGACTGAAAATAGTAGCCTGGGGCAGGCTCACCGTCTACTCCCTCAGAGGTGAGTATCAACTCATCCTTGACACTATGGAGCCGTTAGGCCTCGGCAGCCTCATGTTGGCCTTCGAGCAGTTGAAGGCACGGCTCGAGGGCGAAGGTCTCTTCGACCGTTCCCGGAAGAAAGCGGTACCGTCGTTTCCTTCGAGCGTTGGGTTGGTTACTTCTCCACGGGGCGCAGCGGTTCTCGACATGATCAGAATCATGAGAAGACGCTTCCCCGGAATCAACATCCTGGTGAGTCCTACGTCGGTTCAGGGAGACCGCGCACCGGGGGAAATCGTGCAGGCCATCGAGCGATTGTGCGCGAGTGAAGAGGTCGACGTGATCGTGGTGGGCCGCGGGGGAGGGTCGGTCGAAGATCTGTGGGCATTCAACGACGAGCGAGTGGTCCGGGCCGTGGCCGGCTGTCCTCTCCCCACGGTGAGTGCCGTGGGCCACGAAACGGATGTGACTCTCACCGATTTCGCCGCGGATTTGCGGGCTTCCACTCCGTCGGCAGCGGCGGAGCTGCTTGTTCCGGACAAGCGCGACCTTCAGGAAGGGGTGCTCCACCTCGCAGCGCGGTTGAAAAACGCCATGCGCGGCACCCTGAGCACAACGAGAGAGAGTGTCAATCAAGCCCTCAGGCGCCTCCACGATCCGAGGCGGCAGATCGAGGAACGCCGCCTGTCCGCGGACGATCTCACCATGCGTCTTTCCAGGGCCGCGAACCGAACCCTCACCGCCTTTCGTGCCGAGCTAGAAGCTGTGGCACAGAGGCTCCGTCCGGATCATCTTCGCCGGATCACCGGAACCGCTGCGGAAGAGTGCTCATCATTGCGCGAGCGTCTTGTCAGGGCCATGCAGCAGGACCTGAAGGACGGCCGCAACCTCGCCGAGGCTCTCTCGACGCGGCTCGACGCCCTGAGCCCGCTTGCCGTACTCTCGCGGGGCTACTCCATCACGCTGAGAGCGGATTCCGGAGCGGTAGTCACGGATTCCCGGTCGATGCAGGCCGGCGACGACGTGCGCGTGCGACTGCACCGGGGGACGCTATCGTGCAGGGTAACGGGCACGGAAGAACCGGAGGAGCTTGCATGACAACAACGGTAGATCCCGGGGATCTGCTTCCCTTCCTTGAGGACGTCACCGAGAAGGCAGGGGAGGCGGTTCTTTCGTTCTTTCGGGGGAATTTTCGCGTGGACCTGAAAGACACCAGGCCGGGTGGAATCGATATTGTCACCGAAGCGGACCTTGCATCCGAGGGGATAATCCTCGAGGCGATCGGCAGGACCTTTCCCGGCCATGACATTCTCACGGAAGAGACCATCACGAACGATTCGGGCTCCCGGTACCTCTGGCTCGTGGACCCGCTCGACGGGACCGTAAATTTTACCCACGGCTTGCCGATGTTCTGCGTGTCCATCGCCCTGACCGAGGGGGGGAGTCTCGTTGCGGGCATGGTGTACGATCCGCTGCGTAAGGAGAGGTTCTCCGCTGTGCGGTCCCGCGGCGCGTTCCTCAACGGTCGACCGATTCGGGTCTCCGGGGCGAAGCAACTCAATGCAAGCGTAGTCGCAACGGGCTTTCCCTATGACCGGGCCTTCTCGCCGGAGAACAACGTTGCGGAGTTCACGCAGATAGTCACCAGGGTGCAGGGGATTCGTCGGTACGGGTCTGCCGCGATGGATCTCGCGTACGTGGCCTGCGGGCGTCTCGACGGTTTCTGGGAGCTCAAGCTCAAGCCGTGGGATCAGGCGGCGGGGATGCTCCTCGTGCAGGAGGCGGGGGGTAGGGTTACCGACCGCGGGGGAGATCCGACCGATCCGCGGACGCTTTCCATCGTGGCCACGAACGGACTTATCCACGACCAACTGGTCGCGCTCCTCGGGAAAGCGGCCGCGAAGAAAATCGAATAGGACAGATCAAGGATCGCCACTGCCGATGGGTCAGTGCCCGAATTGATCGTACCATTCATTAAAGACAACCAAGAGCCATAATCGGTGCGTGTGGTCCGCTTTTCCTCGCTGATGTTCCTGCCACAGGTTCTCGACAACCTTTCGAAGAAACAGGGTGTGATTGAATTCCAGGAGCCGGCCCTGGGCCCATTGCTTGAGCTCTCCCTTGAACCATTCCCCGATCGGAACCTGGAACCCGTATTTCGATCTGGCCAGGATCTCGCGCGGAACTCGGCCCTGGGCCACATCCCGAAGGATTCGTTTGCTCGTCTGCCCCCGCATCTTGAAGGACAGCGGCAGGCTACAGGCAAGCTCCACCACGCGGTGGTCGAGCAGGGGGCACCGCACCTCGAGCGCGTGGGCCATGCTCATTCTATCCACCTTGGTGAGAATGTCCTCCGCGAGGTAGGTCTGAAGATCCGCCAGCATCATGCGGCTCACAGGGTTCACATCGGGCAATTCCCGGGCCGTTTGAAGCACTGGGTCCGCGGTCGCATCGTAGTCAAGTCCCGTGAGACGGAGAACTTCGCCCCTCGAAAACGTTCGGGGAGCCACCGCGTCAGGGTTTTCCCGAAAGCGCCTCGCCGCGGAAAGGAAGAGCTTGAGCTTCTTGGTGAGGCTCGTGCCGTAGTAATCCGTCGTCGCGGGGAGCCGGTCAATGAACGGCTCGATAAGCCGTTCTCTCAAGGCCCTCGGCAGAAGGTCGTACACCAGTTGCACCCGCCGCGCGAGATACCGCTCGTACCCACCGAACAGCTCGTCTCCGCCGTCTCCGGAGAGGGCTACGGTCACGTGTTGTCTTGTCTCGCGACAGAGATGCCATGTCGGAATGGCCGACGAATCGCCGAACGGCTCCCCGAAGTGGCGCACGAGGTCAGGCAAGAGCCCCTGAACATCATATTCCACGGCGTACTCTCGATGGTCTGTCCCGAGAGAGGCTGCGGCCAGCCGCGCCCAGGGGGACTCGTCGTAACTGGTCCCCGGAAAGGAGATGCTGAACGTCTTCACCCGCTCAGCCCCTCCGTGCCCGGTCATAAAGGACGCAACGAGCGTGGAATCCATTCCGCCGCTCAGGAAAGACCCGAGGGGAACGTCAGCCACGAGCCGCATTCCCACCGCGTCGGATAAGATGTCCCCCAGTTCCGCGCGCCTTCGGGAATAGTGGTCGGCAGGTTCGGGAAGAGGCGGCTTCCAGTACCGTCGTATTCGAATGCCTTCCCGGTCAAAGAGGGCAAAGTGGCCAGCCGGCAGCTTGCAGATTCCGTCGAAGATCGTGTGGGGAGCCGGGATGAAATCGTAGAGAAGGAACTCGACAAAGCCCTGCCGCGAGAGGCTCCTCGGCGCATCATCGTCGCAAAGGAGCGACGAGAGCTCCGATGAAAATCCGAGCCTCCCTCCTTCGCAGTAATAATAAAGTGGTTTCTTGCCTACCCGATCTCGAGCGAGGAGCGCCCGACCCTGCCGCTCATCCCAGATCGCAAGGCTGAACATGCCGTTGAGCATCTCCAACATCGATTCCTGCTGATCGATGTACAGCTCGAGGAGGACTTCCGTATCGCTGCGGGTCCGAAAGGTATGGCCGCGGCTCTCGAGATCCCGGCGGAGCTCCCGGAAATTGTAGATCTCGCCGTTGAAGACCAGCGCAATCCGGCCGTCCGGTGAGAGCATCGGCTGGTTGGCGGCATCGGAGAGGTCGAGGATGGATAAACGCCGGTGTCCAAGCACACACCGCGAAAAGGAGCACGTTCCTCCAGCGTCCGGTCCTCGATGCTTCAAGGCGCCGGTCATGGCTTCCACTGTCCGAGCGGGAGGCTCCCGTTCCAGGTCAATGACTCCGCAAATACCGCACATAATATTAGATTGTTTTTCTTGACATTTGGATCGTTTTATTTAACTTGAATCCCGTGTCTAGCCGTAACATGCTGCGGCTACGGCACGATACTCTCATTCCACTCAGGAGCCCCTTCCATGGTCCAGGTGAGATGCCCCGAATGCGGATACCTCCAGACGCTCTCTGAAGAGAGGTTTCTCGCTATCTCCGAGGATTTCCTCAACTGCCCGCACTGTCACGCACGGGTCCCCAAGCAATGGGAAGCCAGCGCAGGGGATGTCGTCCCCGAGGAAGCCCGACACAAGATTCTCGCATTTTCCAGACGAATCCTCAACAGCGGTGATGTGGGCCGAGAGGTGGTAAGCGCCCTCGAGGCGCTGGTCCGTCATTACGGGTCCATGGAGGAGACGAAGAAGGCGCTTGGGGTCGGATATGCCCGAATCGGCGAATATAGGAAAGCTGAAGAATTTCTCCTGCAGGCGTTCGAGGAATCCCCCGAAGATCTCGAGATCGTGCGCGGCTTGCTGGACATTCTGCTGAATCTGGAGAAGTTCGCCGAGGCGGTTCACGTGGGCAGGGCCCTCGTTGGTCGGCTCGGGAGCAGCGCGGGTGAGGAGGAAGTGGCCAAATTGGCACTCGGGCTCCTGGGATTGGAAAAGAAGGCTGAAGCGCAGGCTCTCCTCGCAGCTTATCCGCACCTTGACGCCCGGCATCCTGCCATGAGAACCGCGCGAAAGCAGCTGGGTCGCGGTTCCCGCCGTGGGCTTGCCACCATATTTGGGGAGGATGGGCCGCTTCACCGGCTGTTGCGGTCAAGCATCAAGTATGGCCGCAAGTCACCTGGGAATGCCGCGACCAAAACCGGGAGGGAGTCGGCCGCGGGAGGAGAAGGAGCCGCGCAACCGCGACACGACCCTGGGGACACTGCCCAAGGAGAGGGTCAGGCCCGGCGGACTGCTCCGATCACCTGGGAAAAGCCCCTTTCGACCATTGAGTACTGGGTATATGCCCCTGACACGACCATTCCACAGTGGGACCACGTAAGGGAGCGATTCTCGGAGTTGAATCACGAGACGCCGGAGAAGGATCACGCGTTCAAATTTCTTGAATCAGCGTCCGAGAAGAACCAACTGACCATTGACTATATCCACAGGGACGAAGCGACCGAGCTCTTTGACTATCCCCAGGAGATCATGCTCCGCAACTCAATGGGTTTCGAGGACTCGGACGCACAAGCGCTGGCCGCTGCGAAGATGATTGTCCGGGTGCGCTTCTCGGCAGAGGACTTTCCTGGAACGGGTGGTCTCTCTCTCCTGATGAGGTTGGTGGAAACAATACGCTCTCTCACCGGCGGTGTGGTTCAGGATGCGGTTTCCCATATGCTGTGGGGAGCTCGCGCGTGGAAGGAGCACATCGACAACCCGGAAAAGAGCTTCCTCGAGTCCCAGGTTCGTTTCGACGTGCTCGATGAAGGCGGAGCGGTTTGGATTCACACCCACGGAATGCTGAAGTTCGGTCTCCCGGACCTCGAGGCCGAGGGCATACCGGCCGAATTCGTATCATCCACTGGCAAGTTGATGATGACCGTGGCCGAGACCTTGTTGACCGCACCGGGGCAGGATGTTCTCTCAGCATCGGTCCTGTCCGTGCCGGGCACCCCGGTTCTCCTGAAGATGGAACTGCGGCCCAGAGATGAGGAAGGGCACTTTCCCGGAGGCAGCCTTCGTATCGTTCCCCACGTGTCAGGCCGGGATTGCCGCAACCCCGAATCTCTCCGAGAGGCCCTGATTCTGCTGGAGGCCGAGAGCCTTTCCGTTGAAGAGCGCTCTGGAGCTCGTCCGACGGCCCTTCCCCCCGACAAAGAACGTCGGCAGGACCGTACAAACGCGGATTTGCGGGAGCTATTACTCACAGCCCACCGACGGGCGAGAGCCGACCTGTCCCTCTTCAAGCAGAGCTTTCAGCAGACCCGCCCGCGTGAGGGAACCGTGCACGCGGTGAAGGTGGGTTTTCCCGCGCACAGAGGGGAGTACGAATGGATGTGGGTGTCGCTCGACGCATGGCGTGGACAGTCACTGGTGGGGTACGTGGAAAACAGCCCCGTGTTGCGAAAGGATCTGAAGAAGGGGAGCAGAGTCCAGTTCTGTGAGGGAGAAATTTTTGACTGGGTTATCAGCCGTGAAGGCAATGTGGTCAAGGGAGCGTTCACGGAAGAGCACACGGTGTAACACGAGCACGAAGTCCCTCGTCGGTGCATCCAAATCGAATTCTCTTTGCCCGTGTCAGTGCCAGAGGAACTGAGAGCCGATACCCAAAATGGAAAGAGCGGCTGTTCCACCCGGCCTCAATGAGGAGTCGCCCGCAGGACACGACCGTTTCTCTGTCGCGAGCGGCAAACCGTCCGTTGCTGTGAGCACTCCGAGCCGCGGGGGGGTGACGAACGTTACACGAGCCGCCCTCACCAATTCCACGAATCCCATTTTGCTGACAGAAGATTTCTCCGGACGCAACGTGTAGACCACGTTGACCGGCGGGTTTGGACATGGGTAGAAGGAAAACGTTGTAATGCAGCAATATTGGTCCGGTCGCCGGTCCAACGCCACTTCCTCGAACCAGCGCAGGTCCTGGACGAACACCAGGGGCCATGACTCGCCGCGTATCATGTTGAGCGGCGTGTTGAGATCGTACGGGGAGAGGGTCCGTCTCAGCAGCATGACATCCGACGTCTTCGGCACGATCCGGAGCTCGAGGCGCATGGGCTTCTCACGCACGTTTGCCGCCATGTCGTAGAGTTGCATTATAAGGTCGCGCTTCACCAGCGATTCATACAGATACCACTTCGTAATCTGGAGCGATCCGAGAGCTGAGATCGTCAAGACGAGCAGCAATGTCCAGATTCGCAGAAACCGTGTCGGCAAAAAAACGATAAGGGATGCCAGGCAAATGAGAACCCCCGGAACCGAGACCACGGCAAAACGACAGCTAAAATAGTTCACGTGCGGCGCACGCGCTATGAGGAGATAGGGGATCGCGCCCAAAAGAGCCAGAAGGAGCCCGAAGCCGATCCGCCTCAGGGTGAGATTCAGCCCGGCCCGCTCGAGGAGTATTCTTGACTCTTGCCTGGACGTCAAAACCCATGCCGCGAGAAGGGTGACCAGAAGAACCCCCACCATGCCGTACCAACCGACGAGATCCCATGCGGAGCTTATATTCAGCCACATCGCGCGAAAATAGAACAGAATCGTGGTCGCCAGAGACCTGGCGATCGAGTAAACCTCGAGATGAAACTGATTGTAGTGTTCATAGTGTCCGTAAGGCTTCAAGAGTGTAATTCTTACCACGGAAAAAGCCACGGCGATTATCCAGAACGGAGCACATCTTCGAACGATCCGGTAATAGTCCTTTTGGGACGCATGAACGTAGAGAACGCGCAACGGTTCAAGAAACATAAATGTCTCGTGCCCAAGAGAAAATACAAACGAAGCCAGCGCGGCCATATACGCGATTCTCTGCCTGAAATGGAGCCACCAGATTGAAATCAAATAGAAGAACAGGTAGAGGTCTGAGGGGAAGTAGGCTAAGAGGCCGCGTTCATAATAGAAGGGAGAGAATACAAAAATAAGCGCGATCCACAACGCAATCGCCTCCGTCCATTCGATTGCGAGGAGAATTCGGAATAGCAGAAGCCCATTGACCACGTGGCACGTGACCGCGAGCAGTCTGGTGAGCATGCCAACATATTCACCGCCAATTCCGTACACAAGGGCTATGGGCAGCCAATGCCCGATGTGACTCACTTCCGTGAAGTACTCCAGCATCCTGGCCGAACCTTCGACCCAATAGACCCAGAAGAAGCTCCAGTCGTCCCAATACAAGTCCCTGTTCAGCAGAAAGGGCACGTAAACCAATCCGCACGCGACGATCAACAGAAAGGCCCACCGGATTTCAGTGGGCCTCTGTACCTGTGAGGAGTCTCCCTGCACTTTCATGTCGGTTCTCTCTGGTGTCTCTGGAGCGCCGTGCAGCTCGAAATTGTCGCTACCATTGATTTCTCAGGGACTCGATTGGGGGACCTCCATGCCCGCGTTACTCGTGCGGGAAGGGTTCGATCGGTCGGAGGCCGGCCTCACGCGGCGAAATGCGGCGTCAGGGTGCGCACTTCACGTGGACCACAAACTCGGCCCCTTGCGGGCACTTGCACAGGGAGAGCCCGCCGCCGAGGGCCTCGGCGAGCGCTTGAGCTCCGGCCAACCCCAGGCCGTGACCTCGGACGGGAAAACCCTCCACCTTAACACACTGAAAATATTGGTCGAATATCTGCTGGTGATAGCATTCGGGAATTCCGGGGCCGTCATCCCTGACGGAAACGCTGACGAGACTGCCGTCGGTGGTGCACTTGAGGTACACATTGCGCAGCCGGTACTTGAAGGCATTGGATAGCAGGTTGGTTACGATGAGACACATCTTGGTTTCATCGATCTGAATCGTCCGGTTGAGTTGCGCTTCCTCACCCTCCAGGTGAATGTCGCTGGCTGCGAGAATGGCCTTGATCTTGTCCAGCGCGTCAGCCTCTTCCAGGGCTTCGGAGACGGAAGGTTCGACAAGATCGAATACTTCCATCAGCGCATTTTTCAGGATGATGGCCATGGTGCTGTCCGTCACCCGGAAGATGCCTTCCGCGGCCATGTCCATTTCGAGCATACTGTTGGCCAGTGTTCTGATCTTGAGGGCGTTCCTCAGCATGCGCCGCACGACCTTCTCCTGCTTGGGGGTGAGGCTTCCGTACCGGTCTGACTTATCGAGCAAAGACCTTGCGCCGCTCTCTATGATGTTCACCGGATTCTTAAGATCGTGGATCAGATGTGCGGTCTGGATGTTCTTTATGGACACGGAATAACCCTCCGTTTCGTCCAATGCTGAACGGCTTGAAGCCTTATGGTTGTCTCATGCAGGCCGTCCGCCTGCCGAACGCCGGAGAAACTACGTGTTCCATTTCCTACCTACGGTGGAGAATTCCAGGGGCGAGGATATCCAGCACGTCCGGCTCGTCGTCCACGGCCAGGATTTGCTTACCTTTCAAGAGGCTTGACCCATCTCTTGATCTCCATTTGTACTTATAGTATACGTTAAAGTCTTGTGTCAAGCTGGTTCAATCCCATGCCAAGATAGCAAACGCGGAGAAGACACGTGCTCGCCGGCAAGACGATTCTCGCTGTGGATGATGAACCCGACATCCTTGAAACTATTGTAGAAGTGCTGGACATGTGCCGCGTCGAAACTGCGGGGAACTTCGATCTGGCCCTGAGACTGCTCGAAGGCCGACAGTACGATATCGCCATATTGGACATTATGGGTGTTCAGGGCCTTCACCTCCTGGACGTGGCCGTCAGCCGCAGTATTCCCTCCGTGATGTTGACCGCGCCTGCCCTCAATCCCGAATACCTCCTGAAGTCCATGGATCACGGCGCCATCTCCTGCATCCCGAAGGAGGAGCTTGCGCAACTCGACTCGCTGATAGGCGAGCTCCTCGCCCTCCTCGAACAGGGTGAATCTCCCTGGCTTCATACCATGAAACGTCTTGCGCCCCTCCTGGACGAACGGTTTACGCCCTGTTGGAAAGAGCGATATATTGAGCTGAGCAGGAAGGGTCTTACTCCCGAGGTCCGGTCCGAGGCAGATCCGCCCACGCCGGCAGGAGGCCAAGGCCATCCGCGCTTCGGACGGCCTTGACGACCGATTCCTGGAGGGCTTCTCCGGCGAGCAGCGCAATGCGGCTCGGGTCGACGTCCTCTTCCCCCACGCTCAAAACGATTGTCAGGTCCCCATCGATATGGCTGTGGAACGGTCTGATGACCCGATGCAAGGCTCCGGTGGCCTGAGCCGCGACCCTCGATGCGGCCGCCCGGTCCAGGCGGGCCGTCACGGCAACAACCGCCAGAGTGGTGTTCTCGACCGATACCGCGCGAGATCGGGCTTTTCCGTCCCTGAGTAGCCGCGCAGCATCCGCCAGTTCCAGAGAGGAAGGAGAGGTCCTGGCTCCCGCGAGAAGATTTCCCGCAGTATCGGTGACGTCCCCGTAGGCGTTCACCACGACCAGAGCTCCCACCACCAGATCGCCCGACCTGACGGCCGCTGTTCCCAAACCCCCTTTCATGCCCTGATCGATTCCAAAGAGCTTGCCCACACTGGCGCCTGTGCCCGCACCGACACTTCCCGACGCAATGGGTCCTGATGTTGCGTTTTCGCAGGCTGCTCGCCCCATGGCCGCGTTCGGCCGAACTGAACCGTGGCCGAAATTGAGGTCGAAAATCGCGGCAGCCGGCACGATGGGAATGACGTTTCCCACCACGTGGAATCCGATTCCCTGTTCTGCGAGCCAGGCGAGCGTTCCTCCGGCCGCGTCAAGGCCGAAGGCGCTGCCGCCGCAGAGACAGATTCCGTGAATTCTCTTCACCACATGGAAGGGCCGGAGGGAATCCATTTGCCGGGTCGAAGGCGCACTTCCGCCGATGTGGAGCCCCGCCACCGCTCCAGCCGCGGGCGGGAGAACGACGGTCACGCCCGTGCCGGCATCTCGATTGCTCGCGTGTCCGACGCGAATACCCGGAACATCGGTGATGTCATTGTTGTTTCGTTCAAACAGGTTCAAAGAATACCTCTCTCAGCGGTGTCCCGCGGCAACATCCATACGTGAAATCAGTCCCTGGGAACCTTGAAGGCGCCACCCATGCGTCCGCGTCTCGGTCGGCAAACTCCAATCGGCGACCGACGGGAGCCGCCGATATATTGACCGTTTTTGGAAGAGGAGCGCGAGGGGAGGACCTTTTTTCAGGAAGGTCTCCTCTCGCATTCGTCTTTTCATGCAACGGTCTCCCCCCGCGTTCGCCGATTCAAGGGAAGCGTGACGGTCACCAGCGTTCCCTCGTTTTCCGCGGAGCTCACCTGTATGGCGCCGCCCAGAGACTCCACCAGGCCCATGCAGACCGCCAATCCCAATCCCGTCCCTTTGCCCGGCTCTTTGGTGGTAAAGAACGGGTCGAAGATTTTGCCCATGTTTTCATTGGGGATTCCCATCCCGGTGTCCTGGACTTCGATCGTGACGCTCTCCTCCGAGCGACTCGTCCTGAGGATGATGGCGCCGCCGGAAGCGGGCAGCGCGTCGGCAGCGTTGAATATAAGGTTCACGAGTATCTGGCGAACCTTTTCCGGTTCGGTTTCCGTCAAAGGAAGATCGGTGGCGAGGGAGTATTGAAATGCGACGTTGCGGAATCCCTTTCGCCCTTTGACCAACGCCGCGCAGTCCGTGACCAGTTCGTTGAGATCGCATTCGACGATGTTCTGCGGCGCGGGGCTGGCGAATTCCAGTAATCGACTCAGGATGTCGTGAATCCGTCTGAGCTCCGCGTCCATTCTGGACAGGACCTCGGCCCGTGAGTCAGGGTCAAATTTCCGGGCAAGGAGCTCGGTGTACCCCATGACGATTTGCAGCGGATTGCCGATTTCGTGAGCCAGGCCCGCTGCCAATCGACCTACTCCCGCAAGCTTCTCGGACCTGATAAGACCTTGTTGGGCCGCCTCGAGGTCCCGATTCACGGCACTGAGCTTGTCGATGAGCGCGGCCATTTCCTCGCGGTCTTCTCCAATCTTGAAGAGCATGCCGCGGAGACTGGCCGATATGGTCTGGATGTCTCCCCCCAAATTCAGGGTGTCCGTGAGGGCGCCAGGGTTTGCCACCCCTGCCGCTTTCCCGGCCAAGCGGGCCACCTCGCGCACCGGTCCGATCACCGTCCGGTGAAAGAGGATGTATCCGAGCAAGAACAAGGCGAGCTGCGTCAGGATGAGGTAGCTGCCAAAGAATTTCCACGCGGGGGTGAACACCGTCGCAGGTATTTCGAGCACGAGCCGAATTGCCCGAACGCCGTGCGGAAAGGGCTTACTGGTGTCCAGCACGACGACGAATCCGTACAAGAGCGCGGCCGGCCACGGTTCGCTGAGCACGGTGACGGCCCGGCCGTCGAGGCGCACGTCCGGATTGCGGGCCTCCTTGAGCTTCGCGGAGGGACACCCTCCCAGGAGACCTCCCGAAGCATCGTACAAACTCAGCTTCAGGCCCGTGTTGCGCCGGCAGAGAATTCTGATGCTATCCCACATCTTCTCTCGCGTCGGCGCGGCGAGGAGTTGCGCTTCGACGACTTCCGCAAACACGGCCGCTTGTTGGATCTTACCGTCGACCGCGGAGCGGCCCAGTGAAGCGCTGAACACCACGAAGAGAAGAAGGCCGCTCACAGCCAGAATCACGGCCAGATTTGCCAGAACTCCCCATCGCATCTGTTCGCCCTTTTCCCATGCAAAAGACCTTGGGACAGTATAGCATTCCGGAAGCTGTATTGGGTCTCGTTGTGACATAGGGATTCGCAATAGCCCATCACACTGATTCGTGAATACGGATCGTGACCGGATGGCCGGTGATCGCCGAGCTTTACACGGTTCGGGATAACGAATATAATCAGTCCGGCCGTTTGCCGCGGCCGATCTCTTTTTCAGGGGTTTCTCCACGGTCCCCCGTACTGCGGAGGAGTGAATGGATTCAGATTCCGGAACTCGTAACCTTGTGTGGCCACTCGTGGAGAGCCGCGAAGATCGCGCCTACAAACTCTTTTCCGTGGCCATCAACAGGAACCGCTCCCCCAGGACCGGCAAGGTCCACGAATTTCAGGTGCTCAAATCACCGGACTGGGTGGCCGTGATTGCCGTGACCCCCCGAAACGAGGTTGTCATGGTCAAGCAATACCGTCATGGATCCGAGGAAATCTCCCTGGAACCCGTGGGAGGGCTGGCCAAGGACGGACAGGACCAGGAACAGAGCGCCCGCGAGGAACTGGAAGAGGAGACGGGGTACCGCGCTCCCGTCCTTGAGCTCCTCGGCTGGATGCACCCCATGCCGGCGCTTTTCACGAATCGCTTCTACGTGTACCTCGCGGCCGAGGCGGTCCCGTCGGGAATCCACAATCCCGACGACACGGAGGAGCTTGAAACGGTGCTCGTCCCCGTCGACGAAGTGCGGGACTACATCAGATCAGGGAAGATCACTTCATCGGTCATGATCGCCGCGCTGCACCTCTTTCTCGACCGAGTGGGCAGGTGAAAGGCATTTGTCGGCATTCCCCACCCAAGAGGCGGTCCCCCGCGGAGGGAGCATCCCACCGGTGAAGCATTGCGTCACTTTGTTTCCGAATCTCAATAAACGCGACTCATAAAGGAGGGACAATATGGATGTGAAGGTTTTCGGCGTGGTTGGAGCAGGTCAGATGGGAAACGGTATTGCCCACGTGGCAGCGCTTTCCGGGCTTCAGGTCATAATGAACGACGTCAAGCAGGAATTCGTTGACCGGGGCATGAAGACCATCGGCAAGAACTTGGAACGAGCTGTGTCCAAAGGCAAGATGTCGGAACAGGAGAAGTTGGACATACTATCGAGGATCAAGCCGAGCACGGACCTGGGCGATTTCAAGGATGCGGATTTCGTGGTGGAAGCCATCATCGAAGACCTGGATCTCAAGAGAAAGGTCTTCCAGACTCTTGACGAGGTGGTCCCCGCGGGCCGAGTGCTTTCCAGCAACACGTCGTCCATATCCATCACCAAGCTGGCTGCGGTCACCAAGAGACCGGAGAAGTTCATCGGCATGCACTTCATGAATCCTGTGCCGGTGATGAAGCTCGTCGAAGTGATCAACGGCCTCGCCACGGACAGGGAAACCACGACCCTTACCGTGGAGCTGGCAAAGAAGTTCGGCAAGATTCCGGTGGAGGCTCAGGATTTTCCCGGCTTCATTTCGAACCGCGTCCTTATGCCCATGATCAACGAAGCCGTGTACGCCCTCTTCGAGGGGGTCGGAACTCCGGAGGCCATAGACGAAGTCATGAAGTTGGGGATGAATCACCCCATGGGACCGCTGACGCTCGCGGATTTCATCGGCCTGGACACGTGCCTGGCCATCCTCAACGTCCTGTACGAAGGGTTCGGAGATCCCAAGTATCGTCCGTGCCCCTTATTGAAGAAGTACGTGGACGCAGGATACTACGGAAGAAAGAGCGGCCGAGGATTCTACGATTACTCTGCCGCATAGGCCGGAACGTCGGCTCATTAGAAGCGGTTGCAGAACCTCAATAATACGTATCACGGTTGCCGGATTTTGTAGGGGCGGTTCGGGAACCGCCCGAAATCTGGGCGCTTCTCGAAGCGCCCCTACCATAACCATGCCACGCTGGGAGGTTTTGAGACCGCTTCTACTCCATTTCGTAAAGTCGGCCTCGAATTCCCTTCGCGTCGGGATTGCTTCGTCGCTACGCTCCTCGCAATGACACTCTCGTAAGTTGTCATTGCGAGCGAAGCGAAGCAATCTCAGGGGCGAGAATGCGACCGTACGCATGAAACGAGGTACTGGGGCAATGTCGATGCCCTCCGCTTTATCCTGACCTCATTTCCCTGATCCTCCCGTGGCTCCGCCGTTCATTCGATTCCCACCCTCTTGCCGGTTATCCATCTTCCGCCAGCCACAGCTCACCAATTTTTTTCATGAGACCCGCATGGTTTTGCCGGTCCCCCCCGTATTGATTTTGTAAGGTCCTGGAGGGCTGCAGGGAAGAACGGCCAGGTTCTTGCGGGAGCCGCAATCTCGGCATTTACGCGTCGACGAAGGCAGATGGGCTCGACCCAATTGAAGCCTTGCACACAAAGGCTTTGAGGAAACCCTCCAGTGCTTTGTGCCTTGGACATTTGCCAGGAGAATCGGTTGGCTTATTCACAGTCTTTTGGGAGAGATCGAATGGATGATGCCATCAGAGTTGCGAGGGTCTCCGAGAAACATGTCGGTAGTATTGAGACTCGTTATTCAGCAGGCGATAACGCTCATCCCTCTGTACTTACCCTGTTCGCGTCCTTCTTACGGTTGGGAATAACCGCTTTTGGCGGTCCAGCTATGGTAGCATATATCCGCAAGATGGCTGTCGGGCAAAAGAAGTGGCTCGACCAGGAATCCTTTCAGGATGGCGTGGCTCTCTGCCAGACGATCCCCGGGGCGACCGCCATGCAGATGGCCGCCTACGTCGGCTTGAAAGTGCGGGGAGTGTGGGGGGCGATGGCCTGCTACGTCGGCTTTGGCCTTCCAGCGTCTGTTCTCATGCTTGCGCTCTCCTTTGCCTACGCTCGCACCCACGCCCTTCCGGCGGTTGTTTCAGTATTCAGCGGCCTTCAAGCCGTCATTGTGGCTGTTGTGGCCAATGCGACCATATCTTTCGGAAAGAGTTCGCTCAAGAACTGGAAAAGCATGCTGATCGCCCTCGTTGCTGCCGGACTCTTCGGACTCATGGCAAATCCGGTTCTCATTATCATCCTGGCAGCCCTCCTCGGAATGCTCCTCAACGGCAAGCAGCCTCTCGCCCGCAGTGCCCTGCATACAAGCACCATGCGGCACACCACCATCCCGCTGCTGCTCTTTGTCCTGGCTGCTGTCGCGGGTCTCGTGCTGCTCTTTTTCTTCCGAAAAAACCTGTTCCATCTTGCCTTGCTCATGTCCAAGATCGATCTCATCGCCTTCGGCGGAGGATTTGTCTCTGTACCGCTCATGTTCCATGAAATCGTCGAGGTCCGCTCATGGATGGACGCTTCGACGTTTCTAAACGGAATTGTCCTGGGGCAGTTTACTCCGGGTCCCATCGTAATCACAGCAACCTTTGTGGGCTATTTGGTCTACGGAATACTAGGGGCGCTCATTGCCACCATAGCCATTTTCCTCCCATCCTTTCTCATTTTGGTCGGCATAGCTCCGTGGTTCGATAGGGTGCGCTCATCACCTTGGGTCACGAGGGCTATCCGCGGCATTCTGTGCTCTTTCGTGGGCCTGCTGTTTACGGTGACCATTCGGTTTGCTCTGAATGTACACTGGGATTGGACTCACTTGGCACTTGCGGCTGCGGCCTTCGCGGCTCTGTTCTTCAAACTGGACATATTCTGGGTGGTTCTTGCGGGGGCCGCTATTTCGGCATTTGCTTTTTAGAAAATTTTCAGAGGGAAGTGAACTGTGTGGATTGTCAAGCTTGCGTTACGCCGGCCCTACACCTTCGTGGTTGCCGCGCTCGTGCTCCTGTTGCTGACACCGTTCGTGATGCTTCGCACGCCGACGGACATCTTTCCGAGCATCAACATCCCGGTCGTGAGTGTGGTCTGGTGGTACAAAGGTCTCAGCGCCGGAGAAATGGAGCAACGTCTTGTCTACAACCACGAGCGCATGATCGCGACGCTGGTGAACGACATCGAGCATATTGAGTCCACGTCCTACAAGAGTGCCGGCGTGATCAAGGTCTTCTTCCAGCCCGAAGCCTCGGTGGAGGCCGGGGTAGCGCAGATCACAGCCAGCGCACAGACTATTCTGCGTCTGCTCCCGCCCGGTGCAACCCCGCCTTTCATCATTACGTACAACGCGGCCAGTGTTCCGATCCTTCAGTACAGCCTGGCAAGCAAGAAGCTTTCCGAGCAGGAACTGCAGGACATGGCGATGAACAGCGTCAAGGTCGGCCTTTCAACCGTGCGAGGCGCGGCCGTGCCGCGTCCGGCCGGCGGGAAGGATCGAGTTGTTGCCGTCGACATCGATCTGGAAGCCTTGAAGGCGAAGAACCTCGCACCGCAGGATGTTGTCAGTGCCTTCAACGCTCAAAACTTTGTTCTTCCCAGCGGCTCGGCGAAAATCGGCCCTACCGAATACGACATTTCAATGAACAGCAATCCGGAGATGATTGCGGCACTGAACGATCTGCCCGTGAAGACCGTGAATGGCGCGGTGATTCGCGTCAGAGACGTGGCGCACGTGCATGACGGTTATCAGCCTCAGGAAAACGTCGTCAGATTGGACGGCGTGCGAGGCGTGCTGATCACAGTCTTGAAGACCGGGTTGGCATCGACCCTCGAAGTGGTGGATGGCGTCAAAAAGACGATGCCGCGCATCCTGAGCGGCCTTCCGCCAGATGTGGAAGCAAAGGAGTTCGCTGATCAGTCCCTTTTTGTGCGCGCTGCCGTCAACGGAGTGGTAAAGGAAGGGGTAATCGCCGCCTTGCTGACCGCGGTGATGATTCTGCTCTTTCTCGGGTCTTGGCGGAGCACATTCATCATAGCGCTGTCCATTCCGCTCTCGGTGCTCACCTCGCTCGCCCTGCTCAGCGCCCTCGGCGAGACCGTTAACCTCATGACGCTCGGCGGTCTTGCCTTGTCCGTAGGGATTCTGGTGGACGATGCCACGGTTGAGATCGAAAACGTTCACCGCCAAATGGCGCTGGGCAAGCCCAACGTCCAGGCAATCCTCGATGGGGCGCAGGAAATAGCCCTACCCGCGTTTGTCTCGACACTCTGTATCTGCATTGTGTTCGTGCCGATGTTCTTCCTCACGGGAGTCGCACGATATCTCTTCGTGCCTCTGGCCGAAGCAGTGGTGTTCGCCATGCTGGCAAGCTACGTGCTCTCCCGCACGCTGATTCCGACGTTGGTCATGTGGTTTTACCGCAACATCGAGTACCGGGGGCATGCTGCGGATCCCGCTACGGTCGCCGCATGGCTGCGTCCGTTTGTGGCGCTGCAAGGTAGTTTTGAACGCGGCTTCACTCGATTTCGGGAAGGGTACCGCCAGCTCCTCGGCACGGTGCTCTCCCGCCGCCGCGCCTTCGCGATTCTCTTCCTGGCGGTTTGTGTCGGCACCTGGTTACTTGTCCCGCAACTTGGCCAGGACTTCTTCCCTGCGGTCGATGCGGGCCAGTTCAGGCTGCACGTTCGCGCCCCGGGCGGTACGCGCATCGAAGAGACCACCCGGCTCGTGGACCGGGTCGAGGCCGCTATCCGAGAGGAAATCCCGGCGAGGGAGCTCGGCGGCATGCTCGATAACATCGGCATTCCCTCTGGAGGCATTCCCCTCGCCTACATCGACAATGGTCTTACGGGGACCGGCGACGCAGACATTCTCGTTTCGCTGAAACACGGCCACCGGCCCACTGAAGATTATGTGCGCCGCCTGCGCGCCAGGTTGAACCGCAACTTTCCGGGAGTGACTTTCTACTTCCTGCCCGCGGATATCGTGAACCAGACGATCAATTTCGGGCTGCCGGCCCCCTTCGATATCCAGATCGTGGGCCGGGACCGCGAGAAGAGCCGGGCCATCGCGGCAAGCCTCGTTGAGAAAATTCGCCGGGTGCCCGGAGCTGTGGATGTGCGCGTCCAGCAACCGGCCGACCAGCCCCAGTTCCACTTCGCCGTCGACCGCACCAAGGCGTCTCAGATCGGCCTTACCGAGCGTGACGTGGCAAACTCGCTTCTCATCAGCTTGAGCGGCAGCAGTCAGGTGGCGCCCAACTTCTGGCTAAATCCGAAGAACGGCATCCAGTACCCCGTGAACATCAGGGTGCCGGAGTATCCAATGGACTCGCTTGCCGCGCTCAACACCATCCCGGTCAGTGCCAACCAGCCCGGCAAGAACAACGCGCAGATTCTTGCCAACCTCGCGTCCTTCGAGCGCGTGATCGGATCGCCCATCTTTTCCCATTATAATGTGATGCCGGTGATCGACGTGTTCGGCGGTGTGGGCGGTCGCGACCTGGGCGGCGTGTTGCGGGACATTACGCCCCTCATCGAGCAAGCGAAAAAGGAATTACCCAAGGGGAGCTTCATCAAGCTGCGGGGCCAGGCAGACACCATGCATTCCAGTTTCATCGGGCTCGGCATCGGACTGGTAATAGCGGTGGCTCTCATTTACCTGCTGCTGGTAGTAAATTTCCAGAGCTGGCTGGACCCGTTCATCATTATTACTGCGCTCCCCGGTGCCCTGGCGGGCGTGGTGTGGGGGCTCTATCTCACGCTCACCACCCTGAGCGTTCCCGCGCTGATGGGGGCCATCATGAGTTTGGGAGTCGCGACCGCAAACTCTATTTTGGTGGTGACCTTTGCCCGGAACAATCTCCGGCAGGGCCTCGACCCGGTTACCTCGGCCTGGGAGGCCGGTGTCGGGCGACTGAGACCGGTACTGATGACCGCGCTTGCCATGATCATTGGCATGCTTCCCATGTCGCTCGCTCTGGGTGAAGGCGGCGAGCAGAACGCTCCACTCGGCATCGCGGTGATCGGCGGCCTGGTTCTTGCCACCGCGGCCACGCTGTTTTTTGTGCCCGTGGTGTTCAGTCTCCTCCACCGGTCGACGCCCTCCGATCCATCGCCCGAGGAGCTCGTGGTTGCCAAAAGCATGACTGACAAGGTGTTGCCATGAATTCAAAGCAAAACGATCCCGTGAAATTGGCAGAAAACCCAGGAACTGCAACGGGTCTCCAGCGATCCTCGCTCACATTCTCCCGAGTCATAGTGGCGTTGGTGGCCCTGATCCTGATCGGCGTGGTCGCCGGGCTCATCCCGCGTTTCCGCCAACAATCCGAACTGGGCGCAGCAACGGTGGAACGCTCCATTCCCACCGTCACCGTCGTCTCACCAAAGCCGGGTCAATCCACAGCGGGCCTGCCCTTGCCCGCCGAAATCAAGCCCTGGGTGGAAGCGCCGATTTATGCGCGCGCCAACGGCTACCTCAAGAACCGGTTTGTGGATATCGGCGCCCACGTCGAGGCGGGACAGCTTCTGGCCGAAATCGACTCACCCGAGCTCCACCAGGAGCTCGATCGAGCCCGGGCCCTTCAGGCTCAGGCTGAGGCGGCCCTTGAGCTTGCCAAGATTACTTCAGCCCGCTGGGAGGGTCTCTCGAAGACGCGCGCGGTGAGCGATCAGGAGAACGACGAAAAACAGGCTGACCTCAAGCTCAAGGCCGCCACCACTGAGTCGGCCCGGGCGGAGGTGCGACGACTGGAGAAGCTCGAGTCGTTTACCCGCATAACAGCTCCATTTGCCGGGATTATCACGGTTCGCAATGTCGATGCGGGCGATCTCATCGTCGCAGCAAGCGGCAAGGAGCTCTTTCACCTGGCACAAACGCTGAGGCTTCGAGTCTATGTCCAGGTACCTCAGGCGTTGGCCCGAAGCATCCGTTCCGGCCAAACCGCGCAGATGACGATTCCGGAACTTCCCGGCCGAACGTTCCCGGCCACGGTGATCCGGACCGCGGGCGTGATATCGGCAGATTCGAGGACCCTTCTGGCGGAGCTCGATGTGGACAATGCCAAGGAGGAGGTCCTGGCCGGCGGCTATGCCCAGGTGCGGTTCACCGAGGCCAAAATGGAGTTCGCTCTGACGTTGCCGGCTAACACGATCTTGTTCCGCGCGGAAGGGCCGCAAATAGGCATCGTGAAGGCCGACGGAAAGGTCGAGTTGCGCACCGTAAAGCTCGGCCGCGACTTTGGGAAGATGATTGAGATACTCACGGGCGTGGATTCGCACGACCGCGTCATCGTAAATCCCGCTGACTCGCTGGTGAGCGGAGTCGCAGTGTCCATAAGCGAAGCGGCCAAGACGAAGAAGGGTCAATAGGCCGCGGATTGAAACATGAACCTCTGTATGCCCGATTCCCGAAAATCGTGCGGCGCGTGCTGCGGGCTGTACAACGTGGCGAACGGAGCTCGCCCCGGCATGTTCGGCAGACTCGGCCGCCGGACCGAGCTCTTCGCTCGAGTTGAACGGACCTCGGCCGCGATCCTCGACTATGAGGCCATTATTCGCGAGGCTCAGCCGGTGCCTCTCGACCCGGACATCCACGTGTGCGAATTTCTCGGCTTCGTGGATGCCGAATCACGGCTGGTGGGCTGCCTCCTCCATCCCCTGTCGCCGGGCAACCGGGGAATCGACCTGAGAGGGCTCTGTCATTACGGCAGCATGGCGTGCAAAGCCTTCTATTGCCCCGCATGGACGGCTATCGCTCCGCGTCATCGGGAGATCCTCATGGAGCTCCTGGACGACTGGCATCTCTACGGACTGGTGGTGACCGATGTGGATTTCGTGGCCTCTGTCTTCGGCCTGGCAGAGGAGAGGCTGAGCCGACCGATGGTATCGGCAGACCTGGCAGATGCAAGAATTCGCGATCTCACGACCCGGGCGCTTGCCTGGAAAGACAGGTGGCCGTTGACATCAGGGGCTTTCCGGCGAAGGAGCCGCTACTATTTCAAACAAGGCTCAACACAGGACGGAGACGACCGGCCGCGCAGCATGGAGCGTCTGTTGGAATGCCTGCGATTCACTTTCGGTAAAGACTTCGACGTCACCGCCGCGGAAATCATCGTCAACGAGACGTTCGACGAACTGGAAGATGCCTTGAAGTCCGGTTCCGGTTTGACAATGGCTTCCGCTCTGAAAAAGCTCCACGGATGAACGGGTTCTCTCGTCCGAAAAGGTCCTGCTCTCAGTTGGGAGGGGAACCGCGGCTGAGTACGCCATTTCTTAAATGCGGTCGCGGATTTTCCGCGAGGGAGATTGCTTCGTCGTTTCACTCCTCGCCATGACACTCTCGTAAGTTATCATTGCGAGCGAAGCGAAGCAATCTCAGGGGACAAAATCCAGCGCCGAGTTTAGGAAACGAAGCACTAAGCTTCCAGGCTTTTGCGGAACCACGCGTATCGGCAGAGCGCGGCAAGCGCCTTGACCGCCCGCTCCGGGCTGGGAAGGCATGGGAAACCCCGATCCTGCAATTCACGCACGAATATTTCCTCCCGATTGAGGTAGGTCCCCCCGACAACCGGTTTTCCGTACTGGGCAGACAGCTCGGCCGCGGTGGCGCACCGGCCCTCTATGTATTGGGTCGCGGCCGCTTCGGCTCCCGCGGGATCGTCGATCATGGCGGCAATGATCATGCTGATCACCCGCCGATGCGGCATGAGGCAGTACAGGAACAGTGCGTCCACTCCGTCGTCTTCCAGGAGAACGCGGGGAAGCTTCTCCACATAGTCCTCGAAATTCCTGGCAAAGGTCAGATCCACGGGGTTTGCCGTGCTGGCGGTGTGCGGAATGAGGGGCTTCAACTTCTCGACGGTGGACGGGGCAAATTCGGCCATCCGGAGTCCGCTCCGCTCCGCGCTGTCCGATGCTGCCGCGCCGGGACCACCGGAATGGGTGAGGATCGCTACGCGGTCGCCCTTCGGCAAAGGTTGACTCCCGAGCACCGAACAGAAGTCGAAGAGCTCCTCGATGGAATAAGCTCGAATGATGCCGCACTGCTTGAAGACGCCGTCGTAGAGCTGGTCCGGTCCTGCCATGGCGCCCGTGTGGGAGAGGCCCGCTCGGCCTCCGGCTTTCGAGCCGCCGACGTAATAGGCTACGACGGGTTTGACGCGGGACACCTCGCGCGCAACGCGTATGAAGTCCTTTCCGCGCCTGATGGCTTCGATGTAGAGCGCGACCACCGTGGTTTCCGGGCACTTCCCGAGGTACTCGAGGCAGTCCACGATGTCGGTCATGGCTTCGTTTCCGACACTGAACCCCTGACTGAAGCCCAGACCCCTCGTCTCGAGGTACGAAAACATCTGGGTGATGAAACTGCCGCTCTGAGACGCCATACCGATGAATCCCGGCTGCGCGTCGTACGGATAAAAGGTCGTGTTCAGGTTGTGCCGGACATTGACCACACCGATGCAGTTCGGTCCTACGAAGGTAATGCCATACCTCCGTGCAATCTCGACAAGTCTATTCTGTGCGGTCTTCCCTTCCGTGCCCTTCTCGCCGAATCCCGCGGACACGATGATGGCTCGCTTGACTCCACCTTGTCCGCACTCTTCGAGAATTTCCGGCACAACGCGTGTGGGGAGCACAAACACCGCCAGATCGATGGGTCCCGGAACGTCCTTGACACGGGTGTATGCCTTGAGCCCCTGGATCTGAGATTCTTTCGGGTGCATGGGATAAACCGGCCCATCGAATTTCATCGTGAGCAGATTGTTCAATTGCACGGTCCCCATGGACGTGGGGTCGTTGGAGGCACCCCAGAAGGCCACGCTCCCGGGGTGCATAATTTGGTACAATGGACTGTCCTCGAAATCTGTCATGAACGGTTATCCTCTTACCTCATAGTTCCCCATCGACACCCCGAATGCGTATCCGCGGGATGAACATTCACCAATTTCCACTATTCCCTGGGCCTTTGATCGGGGGCCAGCAGATGGAAAAGGAACGTGACGAGCCACCAAACGGCAAATCCCAGCACTACGGCGAAAGCCGCCAAAGGAGCCAGGGCCATGGAAACGAAGACGAGCAGCTCATTTCCGGCATATCGGCCCCCGGCAATTATCAACCAGAGACCGCCGGCAAAGGCAGCCACGGTGGTGATTGTTCCCAGCGTGAAGGCAATGATCCATCGGCGAGTCATGGTCAATATGTTATCATCAAAGGCCTGCCGAACGTTACTCATTAAAGAAGCCGAACGGATACTCTGATGACAAATATTCATGAAGTCAAGTGCTTGACCCAACCCAAATCCCCTGATGTCCACGGAACGGACCAATTCCTCCTGAGGGTCCAAAAGCCTTCCCGATACCTGGGAGGCGAAATAAACGCGGTATGCAAGAGCCTCGGTGACGTGAAATTGCGCGTGGCTCTCGCCTTTCCCGACGTGTACGATGTCGGCATGTCTCACCTCGGCCTGAAAATCCTCTACGACATCGTAAATACGCGACCGGACCTGTACGCGGAGAGAGTCTACGCGGCGTGGCCTGATCTCGAAGCGCTCATGAGAGCCGAACACCGGCCCCTCACCACCCTGGAGACGGGAACACCTCTCCGCGACATGGACATCGTGGGATTTTCGCTCCAATACGAGCTCGGCGCCACCAACGTTCTCCAGATGCTCGATCTTGGAGGCATTCCTCCGAGGGCCGAGGATCGCACCGCGACCGACCCCTTTGTAGTGGCCGGCGGACCGGCTGCGTTTAATCCGTTGCCTCTGTCGCCATTCTTCGACGCGTTCGCTTTGGGCGACGGCGAGGAGCTCATTCTTGATCTTGCCGACGCTCACATCCGGTGGCGGGAACGCAGTGGATCGCGCAACGACCTCCTGGCTGCGTGGAAGGAGATACCCGGAGTATTTGTTCCCTCGCTCCACAACCCCGGACAGATCGTAACGAGGAGGGTCTTGGCCGACCTCGAACATGCGCCCTTTCCCCACCGTTTGTTGGTTCCCTTCTGCGAAACCGTCCACGATCGGATCGGTCTTGAGATTGCTCGGGGATGCACGCGGGGGTGTCGTTTTTGCCAGGCAGGAATGCTGTATCGCCCGGTGAGGGAGCGCCAACCCGCGACGCTCCTCAGCCTCGCACGAAAGAGCCTCGCCTCCACGGGGTGGGACGAAGTGGCGCTCCTTTCCCTTTCCACCGGCGACTACTCCCGGATCGAAGAACTCATCAGGACGTGTGCGGAAGAGTTCGCGGAGAAGAAGGTCGCTCTTTCTCTCCCATCCCTGCGGACCGACACCTTCAGCGCGGAGATGGCCGAGCAGATCCGCAGGGTCCGCAAGACCGGTTTCACCCTGGCTCCCGAGGCCGGAACCGACCGCCTCCGCCGGGTAATCAACAAAGGTAACACCGAGGAGGACCTGGAACATGCGGTTACCGCGGCGTTCCGGCAGGGCTGGAAGTCTCTCAAGCTCTATTTCATGATCGGGCTTCCCCTCGAGACCGACGAAGACCTGGACGGTATTGTGAGGCTGACCGGCAAAGCCGCCAAATGGGCTCGCGGGGGAGGGATCACCGCTTCGGTATCCACCTTTGTTCCCAAGTCCCACACGCCGTTTCAGTGGGCAGGCCAGATCTCCATGGAAGAGATCGGGCGGCGACAGGACTACATGAAACGGTGGTTGCGACAGACCAGGGCCAAGTTGAAGTTCCACAACCCGAGGCTTTCATTTCTCGAAGGGGTGCTGGCACGGGGGGATTCCCGATTGTCGGATGTGGTGCAGATAGCGTTCCGGAACGGGGCGCGCTTCGACGGCTGGGACGATCAGCTCAGGTTCGACGTGTGGATGGATGCGTTCCACGAGGCAGGGGTCAACCCGGAGGATTACCTGAAACCCCGATGCCTCGGGGACGAGCTCCCATGGGATTTCATCGACACCGGTGTTTCGCGGAGCTACCTGGCTCAGGAGTGGGAGCGGGCGCAGGCGGAAGGGGCCACCCCGGACTGTCGCCACGGAGATTGTCAGGGGTGTGGGGTGTGCGACTTCGAAGAGATACAACCGCGGCTCGCGCTGCCCGAACCGGCGTCCTTTCGGGAGCTTCACGAGACGGATGCCCTCCATACCTCGCCGATGATCCGCCGCTTCCGGTTGCGCTACGGGAAGAGGGGAAGGATGCGCTTTCTCGGTCACCACGATGTGGCGCGTGCCTTTGAGCGCGCCTTCCATCGAGGAGAATTGACGCTGGATTATTCAAAGGGGTTTCACCCTCACCCACGGCTGAGGTTCTCGCTCCCACTGGGTCTCGGGATAGAGAGTTGCGCGGAATTTCTTGATTTTGACCTCGTAGAATGTGCTCTGGGCCTCAAGGAGCTCTGGGATAGACTCCAGGATAGCCTGCCCCAAGGGATGGAACCCATGGCCCTGGAAGAAACTTCATTGAATGAGCCACCGATTTCTGCTAAAATTCAGTATGTTACCTATGAATTCACCTTGGTGAATTCTCATTCGCCGGAAGAGATTGTCCGAAAGCTCCAGGAGTTCGAAAACTGCCGGACCTTTGAAGTGACCCGGATACACAAGGGCAAGTCCAAGAGCAGGAATCTGAAGGATCTCGTGGAGGAAGTTTCATTTTCGGGGTCTCGGCTGAAGCTGACCCTGAAGGTCGGCCCTTCCGGCTCGGCCCACCCCCTGGATGCTTTTGCCGCGCTGCTGGGGTGGGAGCGCGAAGCCGTCAAGGGATTGCATATCGAGAAGACCTCAGTCGGGATTTCCAGTCCCGGCGATCAGGACAGGTGGTGCTCGCATGTCCAGTGAAATCATCGTCAGCAACAGCCAGCGGGAATCCAGACTGGCGCTGACCGAGAACGGCCAGGTGGTCGAGATCCACATAGAGCGTAAGGGTGAACGCGGCATCGTCGGTAACATCTACAAAGGACGCGTGATTAAAGTTCTCCCCGGAATGCAGGCGGCTTTTGTGGACATCGGGTTGCCGAGGGCGGCCTTTCTCTATGTGGGGGATATTCATCACCACGTGCGCGACATGAACATGATGGTGGACGAGGAGGTTGAAGCGGAACCGGAAGAGCCCGAAGATTCCATGTCCCAAAACATGAGAGAAGAGATCCCCCCGTACACTCCTATCGAGGACCTCATCCAGGAAGGAGAGGATATCCTCGTCCAGATTTCCAAGGAGCCCTTGGGCAGCAAAGGCGCGCGCATCACCTCTCACATTTCCATACCCGGCCGGTACCTCGTCTTCATGCCCACTGTGGACCACGTCGGCATCTCCCGCCGCATCGAGAACGAAACGGAACGACAGAGACTCAAGGACCTAATGACCCGAATCAAGCCACCTGCCTGTGGGATTATCGTCAGAACCGTCAGCGAGCATGAGGATGAGGAAAAGCTCACCGCGGATCTGGCCTTTCTCCAGGGGAGCTGGCAACGCATCCTCGAAAAAGAGAAAATGGGCCCCGCGCCGTGTCTCATCTATGAGGATCTCGACCTCACCCTTCGCGGGGTGCGCGACCTCTTTACCGAAAATGTGGGCCGCTTGGTCGTCGATTCCAGCGATCAGTATCACCGTATCCTCGAGTTCATGGAAACCTTTATGCCCGCCCTGAAGAGCTGCGTGGAGCTCTACGAGGGAGACGAGCCGATCTTCGACCGTTTCGGGATCGAAATGGAGCTCAACAAAGCCCTCGGGCGTAAGGTCTGGCTCAAGTCCGGGGGTTACATCAACATCGATTTCACCGAAGCCCTCGTGGCTATCGACGTTAACACCGGCCGGTTCGTCGGAAAGCACAATTTGCAGGAGACAATTCTCAAGACCAACCTGGAAGCTGCCAAGGAAATAGCCTATCAGCTCCGGCTGAGGAACATCGGGGGAATCATTATTGTTGATTTCATCGACATGGATCGTCTTCAGGACCGTGAGAAGGTGTCTGCCGCTCTTCAGGAGGCATTGAGAAAAGATAAGCAGAAGACAAATATCCTCAAGATTTCCGAATTGGGGCTCGTCCAGATGACCCGCAAACGGACCCGCGAAAGTCTCACGAGAACGTTGTGCGAACTGTGCCCCTATTGTGAGGGGAAGGGTTTTCTCAAATCCCAGACCACGGTCTGCTACGAAATTCTGCGTGCCATATCCAGACAGATCGCGGACGACCGTCCCGCCGCGATCAGCGTTACTGCTCACCCGGAGGTGATCAAGCTCCTGTTCGAACAGGAAAACGAGCTGCTCAACGATCTCCAGACCCGGCACAACACCCGAATACAGCTCAACCCGGATCCCAACCTTGTTCAGGAGCAGTACGCGATTGTTAGCCTCTGAACCTTGAGCGGAGCGAGCCCGTGAAGCGAAAAAGTAAGTGGCAAGCTCAAGGATGGACCCAATCTGTCCGGTCCCGCGACGTGGGGAGAACCCTCCGTCTGGTCCCGTACTGGGAGAGAGGGAGCGTGCCGACCGAACGCATTGAGATCGTCATCGATCCGGGACCTTCCTTCGGAGCGGGAGACCATCCTACCACCGTGCTGGCCCTGGAACTGTTGGAAGACGCTCTCGATCTGACGCGGCAAGAGCGGCTCAGGCCGTCGTTGCTGGACGTCGGCACGGGAACGGGCATACTGGCCGTGGCAGGTAAACTCCTCGGCGCCGGGTTAACCGTGGGACTGGACATTGACCCCGCGGCAATCTTTACAGCCCGCCGCAACGTGGGGCTGAACGAAAATGTTGGCCGGGATGACGGGCCGGGCAGAGGAGTGGCATTGCTCGTGGGAGGCGTGGATGCGGTAAAGGGGTCCTATGATCTCGTGGCTGCCAACCTCGCTGCACCGGTTCTGCTGCGGCTGAGGCCGGAGATCATCCCGAGGGTGGGCGGGAGCCTGATTCTATCCGGAATCGCGGCCCCCATGGCGGAAGCGGTTATAGCGGATTATTGCCGGGGAGACCTGTTGCTCGTCAAGCGGTTGGAAGTCGAGGGATGGCACGCGGCGCTTCTGGAGACAGGTGCGGGATGAGGCCCCCCTGCACGAAGCAAGCTCACAGGAGGGCCGAACGAGTGATTACTCTCGCACCAGTGGCCGGAAAAGGCGAATCGGAGATATGGTGGAGCGCATCAAAAAGGATGGAAAGCTTGAAGCGCCGCTCAAAGAAGGCTCAACGCCCTTCCGGTGAAAAGCGCTCCACCATTTGTCGGCCATAAGCATGAGATTCCGAGACGTTGTGGATGTCCCCACGCGGGGATCTTGCTCAAAGTCAACGAAGTCTCACTGGCTTTCCCGTAGGTAAAGAGTGCCGCGAATTTCAATGAGCGGCACTATAACGAGGTCTCCTGATCCCGACCTTGCTACGAAATCTTTGATCGCAGAGCTTTTCCGGCCAGCGGGTTGTACAACTTCATGATGGCGATTTTCATCACGTCGAGGGTCTTCACATCCTTGATGACGTTAAGCAAAGTCGTCTCGGCTTCCTTAGGGAGCGTGCAGGCATTGGAAGCGTCAAACTCAAGGTCGGGGAAGCCCTTCAGCAGCTTCTTTTGATCCTTTTTGTCCATTTCCACTTGAATGCCCGTCTTACCCCCGATGTCCTTTATATGCGAACCGAGGCCGGCATCTTCGATCAGTTTCTTGCCTTCTTCATCCAGACAAACGGTAATGTAGTAGTCAGCCATCGCGGAACCTCCTTTTGAGAACTCTCAAGCGCTTGACGCGCCTGCTCGCGTGATTAAAACGATCCTCGCCACCCAGGGGACGAGACCGCGCCTCCACGGCGTTGGGCTCATGCGCTCCAAGGTGGGCTGCCCTTTGTTTGAGGTTTTTCTGTGGCGTATCCTTCCGGACTATCCCCTCTTATCGTATCAGCCGCGGCATGTTGTCAAGCTGTTTGTCCCTTAGATTATCCGAGCGTATAAGGTCGCGCTTGGTGTGAACGGTCGCAACGGGACGCCGCTCTTTTTCAGCCGGTTTCCGCGACAAACGTCGCAACATCTTACAGGAATGGCGAGACTGTAATCGTTCACCGCGGAGAGCGCAGAGGACGCAGAGAGTTCAGAAGAAATCCAATTTCT
>Ga0172371_10001070_pt1 | contig 43327 bp, 28 predicted proteins | sample Lak12m_FD_114543 | JGI IMG/M metagenome (GOLD analysis project Ga0172371, IMG submission 114543) | Freshwater microbial communities from Kabuno Bay, South-Kivu, Congo - kab_022012_12m | ecosystem: Environmental > Aquatic > Freshwater > Lake | place: Democratic Republic of the Congo: South-Kivu... | reverse complement strand
CCTGACCAAACCAGGGTGTTGTTGATGTAGAATTTTATTGAACTACCCGAGGCGGTCACCTTTAGAGTGTTCCAATCCGCAGGGATGACTGCGCCGGTGACCGTCCAATCCTTCAGGCGGGTGTAGACGCCGTTATTATCCTTGGTGATGATGAAGAGGGGTGAACCATACCCACTTGTGTTGGTGTAATTGAAAGTGTATTCCTGGTTCCACCAGCCGCCAGAATCCTAGACGGCATCCCCGCGGATCATGATGGCATTGGCACAAGCGTTCATGCCATCTCTTTTCATGCGCACCTCATAGGTCAACGTTGAGTAACGCGCGTTGTAATAGATGGTGGATGCCTTGCCGGCTACACCCAGGGTTGTGAAGTAGGCGGAATTTTCGTGGATCCAACTGCCTTTCAGTATGTTCCAACCGGTATGGTTCGTGTTGAACGAGGAGTTAAATCCACTTCCACTGCCTGTGGAAACCACAAAAGCCTGCCATGGACTCGCCGATTGCCACACGCCGCCCACATAGGCTCTCATCCTCCAACTATACGACGCATCCCCCAGAACATCCGCGGGACGCGCCAGGCAAGTGTTGTTCACACACACCGAGCTATCATTGTAATATTCATAGATCACGGTGGAATTCCAGGCAACCTGGATCTGGTACTGCCCGGCGCCGGGTACGGGAGTCCATATATAGACCATGGCCGATATCGGGAGTGTACCCTTTGGAAATACAAGCGTGGGGACGGTCACCGCCGCAACGGAAGGGCCGCCTCCGGTGATACTTCCCGATTTTGCATTCGCTGTCGGAACCGGGAACGCACCTCCTAGAAGCGCCATCACGGCTGAAATGAGTATTAAACTTCTTGATAGGGATGGTTTTATCATAACATTCTCCTTTTCTGATCGATATGATAATCCTATGAATGAGACGTTCAAGCAGGCTGAAAAGTTCCCCCGATTTTCTTCCCGCATTGCTGTTGACAACACCATACCCTGCGATTATAATACCGTCCGCCTCTGCCCCGGCAGTAGTTCGCTGGGGCGGTTGCTTGTATCCCGGCTTCCCCGTTTCCCGGCGTATCGAAAAGGTCCGGTAAGCCAGCGCAGGCTCAGGGATCATCAGTAACGCAGGAAAAACGGTGAAGCGAAGACCAGGAGTGTAAAAGAAAATGAAATATGCCATTATTGAGAGCGGCGGCAAGCAGTACCGCGCTGTCGAGGGCGGGGACATAGAGGTGGATCGCCTGTCTATCCCAGCCGGGGAGGAAGTCACTCTGGAACAGGTGCTTCTGCTGGTGGATGGAGAAACTATCAATGTCGGGACGCCCACGGTCAAAGATATCAAGGTCTTTACCAGCGTCACCGAACACTTCAAGGGACCAAAAGTCGTTCACTTCAAGTACAGCCCGAAAAAACGCATCCGTGTCAAGACCGGTCACCGGCAAAACTACACCCGCCTTCAGGTTGAGTGTATCGGCAAGGTCAGGGTTGCAAAGGTTGAGAAGCTAGTCGAGGTGGTGCTGCCCTCCTCCGTTGAGGGAGTGACGGATGCTTCACCAGCGCCTGTAAAAGGAAAGGTCGTCAAGTCAGAGAAAACCGTAGACACACCCAGGTCGGCCAAGTCCACGGAGACGGGAAAGACTCCCGCGAAAGTGACTACGAAGACCAAGGCGGCCAAAACGCCTGCAGCAAAGAAACCAGCGAAACCAACGGCTGCCACAAAGAAGCCTGTTGCAAAGAAGACTACACCGGCTTCCAAAATAAAGAAACCGGAAAAGAAGTAAAGCGAGGATGATATGGCTCATAAAAAAGGTGGCGGTTCCAGCCGCAACGGTCGTGATAGCAACGCCCAACGCCTGGGTGTGAAGAAATACGCCGGTGAACATGTGCTGGCCGGGAATATTCTCGTACGCCAGCGCGGTACGCGTCTCAAGCCGGGTCTCAACGTGGATGTTGGCAAGGATGATACCCTCTTCGCCACCATGGAAGGCGTGGTCAGTATTGATATTGTTCACGGGCGCAAGCGGGTTAATGTTCTTCCGGTCGAAGGGTTGTAAGCGGCGAAAGGAACCAGAATGAAAAAAGATATCCATCCGACATACTACAAGGATGCGAGGGTGACATGTGCTTCTTGCGGCAATACATGGACAACTGGCTCGACAAAAAAAGAGATCCGTGTGGAAATTTGCTCGAATTGCCATCCTTTCTTCAGCGGTGAAGCGCAACGTATCGTCGATATCGAAGGCCAGGTGGACCGCTTCTATAAGAAAGTGGAAGTTCACAAGGCATTCGTTGCAGACAAGGAGGCACGCAAGGATTCGAAGATCTCACCCAAGCGTCCCATCGCTGAGTTGGAGTTGACGACCCGTACAACTGAGGCATTGACCAGAGCCGGGGTTACCCAGGTCGGTCAATTCCTGGATAAGCTTGCTGGAGGCGAAGCTGCTGTTCTGGCGATCGAAGGCTTCGGACGCAAGTCCTTGATTGATATTAAGAAGAAATTGCGCGCTTTGGGCTACAAGCTCCCTGAAACCGTGGAAACTCCCACCCCATAAGGCTTGTCTCCCGGCAAATATCAGGTAAACTTAACAGGCAGATGCCCTAGCGTCTGCCTGTTTGTTATTTTGCCTTACCCCCATCTCACCTCCCAACCTGGGAGAGGGGAGCGAGGGGTAAGTGCCACCCAGCGAGGTTTCATGGCTCCCCATATCAGAGGATCGGTCGAAGTTATCACTGGTTCCATGTTCAGCGGCAAGACGGATGAACTTATCCGTCGCTTGCGCCGCGCCACCATCGCCCGGCAGAAAGTACAGGTCTTCAAACCGGCAATGGACGTGCGTTACGCCGTCGAGAAGGTCACCTCGCATGCCGGGACGGATTTCGCTGCCACCCCGATCGAACATTCCACGGATATCTACTCCCGGCTCGAACCCGTGACCACTGTTGTGGCCATTGATGAGGCGCAGTTCTTCGATGACGAGATCATCCCCGTGGTGGATGAGCTGGCGCGTCGTGATATTCGCATCATCGTTGCCGGGCTGGATACCGACTTTCGCGGTGAACCTTTTGGCCCCATGCCGTGGCTGATGGCCAAAGCTGAGCAAGTGGACAAATTGCAGGCCATCTGCATGGTCTGCGGTGAACCGGCCTGCCGTACGCAGCGTCTCGTTAATGGCAAGCCGGCGCGGTACAACGACCCGGTGGTGATCGTCGGCGCGGCGGAGCTTTATGAAGCTCGTTGCCGCAAGCACCATCGCGCCCCGCGTTAGTTGGTTGGTTGGATGGTTGAATAGCTGGATAGTTTGGTAATTGGATGGTAGCCCGCTCCTGCCCAACGTACCTGCATTCACATTGATTAGCGTCCGCTTTCTAGCGCATGAGCACATGGCCTAAGATATCAACTACAAAACTACACAATTATCAAACTACCAATCTTCAAGGATACAAACATGCTGGATTATGAAGAATATCTCGCCGAAATCTTGATCGACGAGAAGACCCTCCAACAGCGAATTGCCGAGCTGGGTGCCCAAATCAGCCACGATTATAAAAACCAGGACCTGCTCCTCATCTGCATCCTGCGAGGCGGGATGATCTTCCTCGTGGATTTAATGCGCCATATCACGGTGCCCCACCAGATTGATTTCATGGCAATTTCTTCTTATGGCTCCGGCTCACGCCAGTCTGAGGGCGAGGTGCGCCTGACCCTTGATTTACAGACGAACATCCACAATAAGAATGTCTTGCTTGTCGAAGATATTATTGATAGCGGTCATACCCTTGCCTATGTTCTCGATTTCCTTGCCACGCGCGCTCCTAAAACTTTGCGCGTTTGTACCCTTCTCGATAAGAAAGAACGCCGGGAGGTGGATATTCCAATTCACTATTGCGGGTTCGTCATCCCCAATAAGTTTGTGTTCGGCTATGGCCTCGACCTCGATGAATATTACCGCAACCTGCCATTTGTCGGCGTGGTGGATTTGAATAAATATAAGCCAGACAAGTAAGAAGAACCTGCGATTAACGTGGCGCACCATTCAATACCCGTCACCCGCCACCCGTCACCTGCCACCCGTCACCTGCCCCATGTCGTCATCCGGCAAATCCACCTCACCATATTCAGGCCGCTGGGTAGCCCAACTCCATGGACAGGTCATTGCGCAAGGCGGAACACCCGAACAAGCTCTCCACGCAGCGCAGGGCTCCCGTTTCAAAGAGTCACCTGAGATTGTCTTTATGCCGGTTTTCCCCCCGTTGAATTTGCCACCGCTGTTGGTCCCCATCCGTGCCGCCCTGCCAGAGGGTAAGCCTGTGTATCTGGTCGGCGGTGCGGTGCGCGACCTGTTGCTGGGTCGGACCACCCACGACCTCGACTTCACCCTCAGCCGGGGGGCAATCTCGGCTGCCCGCCGCGTGGCCAATGCCCTCCGCGCAGATTTCTATCCACTCGACACCGGGCGCGACACCGGCCGTGTCATCGTGACCGGGGCGGATGGAACACGCACATTACTGGACTTTGCCTCTTTCCGCGGAGAAGACCTGGCATCTGACCTGCTCGGCCGCGATTTCACTCTTGACGCCATCGCCATGGACATACGTACATTGGCGATCTACGATCCGCTTGGAGGTGCACAGGATTTACTCGAAAAGCGCTTGCGGCAATGCTCACCCACCTCTTTATGGGACGATCCGCTGCGTGTCCTGCGCGCGATCCGCATTGCAGCAACCTTCAACTTCCACATCCTGCCGGAGACACGCCAGGCATTGAAAAAGGCGGCGAAGCTGCTGCCGGAGGTCTCCCCGGAGCGGGTGCGGGATGAGCTTTTCCGCATCCTCGAAGGACCTCAACCGGCTGCCTCACTGCGCGCCCTGGAGTTGCTTGGTGCCCTCGCTCCCATCCTCCCCGAGCTGCCTGCCCTTAAGGGGATATTACAGCCCGCGCCACACGTCAGCGATGCATGGACGCATACGCTCGCAACCCTCGCGCATCTTGAAACCATCCTCAACGCACTCTCTCCCAGCTATAACCCCCACACCGTCTCCGACCTGTTTAATGGGTTGCTGGTGATGCGTTTAGGCCGCTACCGCCACCAGCTGGCGGAATATTTCTCCGCTGCGCTCAACATCAATCGCTCCCTTCGCGGGTTGCTCTTCTTTGCTGCCCTGTACCATGATATTGCCAAGCCATTGAGATCAAGTGCAGGGGAGGATGGTCGCTTGCGTTTTTGGGCTCACGAAGAAGAAGGTGCACAGTTGGTGGCAAGGCGTGGCCGTTTCCTGCAGCTTTCCAACGATGAAGTCACGCACCTCCGGCTCATCGTACAGAACCACATGCGCGTATTGAATTTACTCCACCAGCAGCTTGACGAAGGCAGGAGCCCCTCACGGCGTGCGATCTTTCGTTTTTTTCGAGATACCGGTGAAAGTGGTGTGGATGTGTGCCTGCTGGCGCTTGCAGATTTGCGCGCCACTTATGAACAAACCCTGCCCCAGGAAATGTGGGGAGCCGCCCTGGATATCGTCCGCCTGTTGCTGGAAAACTGGTGGGAAAAACAGCCCGAATGTATCACACCGCCACCGTTGTTGAACGGCAATGACCTAATGAGCGAATTACACCTCCAACCCGGCTCGTTGATCGGTGATCTACTCGAAGCCATCCGCGAGGCACAGGCGGTGGGGGAAGTAGTGACACGGGAAGATGCACTTGCTGCAGCAAAGAAGCGTTTGGAAGAGGGTTTATGAACCTCATCTTCTTCGATCTTGAAACTCAGAACCTATTTCAGGATGTCGGCGGAAGAAGGAACATTGCCGCCCTGAAAGTTTCCTGCGCGGTAACTTGGTCCTCCCTCCGCAATGCTTTCAACGTTTATTATGAGAAGGATGTCCCCGCGCTCATCACCGAATTAAAATCCGCCAGGAAGGTGATCGGGTTCAATGTAAAAGGATTCGATTACGAGGTGCTGCGACCCTACGCTCCGGATATTCAATTCCAATTCCTGCCGACGCTCGATATCCATGCAGACCTTTATCGTACCCTTGGCTTTCGTGTCAGCCTGGATTCGGTTGCACGCGCGACGCTTGGTGAGACGAAAACCGCCGATGGCATACAGGCTGTAACCTGGTGGCGGGAGGGGAAGCTCGATCTTCTGACCGAATACTGCAAAGCTGACGTGGATGTTACGCGTCGTATCTTTGAGTTCGGCTGCACCAACGGCTATGTCAACTATCTCACCCGGCTGGGCAGTAACCAAAAAGTCCGGGTTCGGTGGCAACGCTAAAAATAAACCGGCTTGTGGCCGGTATTAATTCACCATCGTATCTTACTACTTTTCCACTTTACCGACGATTGCCGTCTCGACCAGCACCGGTTCGTAGAAACAACGGCAGCCATGCTCGTGGGAGCAACCCGTATGGGGTAACAGAGGAACCGACTCTTTGGGATATGTTTTCATCAACCCGGAGCAGTGGGGACAGGCATCCCCTGCAACGGTAACGCGCACTGTCCCGACACGTGGGTTGGCACGCAGGCGGGAGAGTGCCACCGCCCGGTCGGAAAACTCACGTAGATCAGCCCCACAGTGCTTGCAATATATGGAATGATCCAGCGAGGATGCATTGCATTTCGAACAGGTTTGCATTGTTCTTTTAACTATAAAATGGTCTGGTGGACTTTTCTAGCTTTGCTTTCACCCGCTGGCGGCGGCGTGCCAGGTTATGCAAGTGCGCGATCAGCACGTTGTTGGGAACTGGTTTGATCAGGTAATCATCAGCGCCGGCATCGAGAGCCTTGGCCACTGTCCCTGGCGCGTTTAGTGCAGATAACACTAGGATGGGTGTTGTGCTGAACTTACGCACCTTGCTGCATACCTCCCATCCATCCACACCAGGCATCATTAAATCGAGGATCACTACATCAGGGTTAAGCTCCCGCGCTTTATTAACCCCATCCTCACCCGAATTGGCGGAAATTACCTCGAATCCCGGGTCGCGTAATAAGATCGTCAACAACTCGGTCATTGCAGGATCGTCATCAATGGTAAGTACTTTAATTGGCATTCCATGCTCCAATTGGTCTGCCCTTATTATGCTCCAGATTATCCCTTGGTGACTTATCAAAACCTTTACAATTGGATTGTGGTAAACTTGCGCTTTGGTGTGCAGAAATGGTGTAATTGCGAGCCGCTGTTATTCACTGGCACCGACCGCTAGGACGGTGTGGTGGCGAATCAATCTCTCCTCTTGTGTTATAAGATTGCTTCGCTGGAAAATAACCGTCTCGCAGCGATTGGAACCAAAGTACGAACAACGCAAAACTGTGCGATTTTTTTCTCAAGGAGGCCATACATGGCTAAGAAATGGGTTTTTCAATTTGAAGACATTGCGGAAGTGGAGAAATATACAGGTTCTTGGGAGGGCGTCCGTGGACTGTTGGGAGGCAAAGGTTCTGGCCTGGCCGATATGACCCGCGCCGGTGTCCCGGTTCCTCCCGGTTTTACGGTCACCACCGAAGCCTGCAATGAATTCCGAAAGACAGGTAAATTTCCTTCCGGTATGTGGGATCAGGAGCTGCAAGCTCTGAAACTGGTCGAGAAAAAGACCGGCAAGAAGTTTGGCGATCCTAATAATCCGCTGCTTGTCTCCTGCCGTTCGGGAGCTAAATTCTCGATGCCTGGCATGATGAATACCATTCTTAATATCGGCTTGAACGATGAGGTGGTCGAGGGTATATCGAAACTGACCAATAATCCCCGCTTTGCCTGGGATTCTTATCGCCGCCTTATCGAGATGTTCGGAACTACCGTTTTCAACCTGGAGGATGAAGTATTTGAGCACCCCTTGAAAAAGTATAAAACCGGCAAGGGATATAAGCTCGATACCGAGATGACTGCCGGGGATTGGAAAGCGCTTGTTGCCACCTTCAATAAAATCTATAAAAAGCATGTTGGCTCTAATTTTCCGCAGGATGTGACCAGACAGCTCGAGCTGGCAACCAAGGCCGTGTTCGAATCCTGGATGGGCAAGCGCGCCATTGATTATCGCAAGGCGACCAATATTTCGGATGACCTCGGCACGGCGGTCAACATTGTAACGATGGTCTTCGGCAACATGGGCGATGATTCAGGGACGGGCGTTGCCTTTACCCGCAACCCCTCCACGGGCGATAAAAAGATGATGGGTGAATACCTGCTCAACGCCCAGGGTGAAGATGTGGTCGCTGGCATCCGTAACGCCGAATCAATAGAGATGCTCTCTGGTGCAATGCCCGGCGTCTATGACCAGTTCATGGATATCACCGCCAGGCTGGAAAATCACTACAAGGAAATGCAGGATGTGGAGTTCACCATCGAGCGCGGCAAGCTGTGGATGCTCCAGACCCGCAATGGCAAGCGCACCCCCAAGGCTGCCGTCAGGATCGCGGTGGATATGGTGGGTGAAAACCTGATAACAAAGGAGGAAGCCGTACTACGCATCACTCCCGAGCAGGTGGATTCCATCCTCCACCCGCAGTTCGATGAGAAAGCGTTGATCGCTGCTGCGAAATCGGGGGTATTCTTCGCCAGGGGCGTAAATGCCTCGCCTGGCGCGGCGGTGGGACAGGCTTATTTCGATGCCGATATCGCCGAAAAGATGGCCAGGGAAAAAAAGCAGGCTGTCATCATGGTTCGCCCGTTTACCAAGCCAGACGATGTGCACGGAATGATCGCCTCGAAAGGCGTGCTAACCAGCGAAGGCGGAGCAACCTCCCACGCCGCGGTCGTCGCACGCCAGTTCGGCATCCCGTGCGTGGTGGGTGCTTCAAGCATCGTCATTGACCTGGAAAAGCGCCTGATGGAGGTCAACGGCAAGACTGTGAGAGAGGGCGAATGGATCTCGGTGGATGGAACAACTGGCGATGTGTTCACCGGTCAGATTAAAACCATCGAGCCCAAGATCGAGGAGCAGACTGAGCTGCTCACACTTCTTGGCTGGGCCGATGAAATCTGCGCCCGGGATGGGATGCGCAAAGCCCCCGCCAGTTGGCCAACCCGCGGTCTGCAAGTCTGGGCAAATGCGGATTATCCAAAAGACGCACGCCGCGCCCGCTCTTATGGCGCGATGGGCATTGGTCTTTGCCGCACCGAGCATATGTTCTTCGAACCGGAACGCCTGCCGATCGTACAGCGCATGATCCTGGCGAAGAGCAGCGCTGAGCGCACTGCCGCTTTGGATGAGCTCCTGCCCTACCAGCGCAAGGATTTCGATGGCTTGTTCGAGGCCATGGATGGCTACCCGGTCATCATCCGCCTGATTGACCCGCCGCTGCATGAGTTCATGCCCGATGAGGAAAAACTCTTCGAGGATGTCATCACGATGCGGGTCAAAGGCGAAACAAAAGGCTTGCAGGTCAAAGAGGATCTGCTGGCTGCCATCAAGGCGATGCACGAATCGAACCCGATGATGGGCCTGCGCGGCGTGCGCTTGAGCATTGCCATGCCGGAGATCGTCGAGATGCAGGTGCGCGCAATCTTTGAGGCTGCCGCGGATTGCACCCTGCGAAAGATCGTGGTCAAGCCCGAGGTAATGATCCCGCTGACTGGCACGGTCAAGGAACTGGAGTGGATCCAGCCGCGGTTGGAACGCATCGCCGCGACCGTCATGGCAGAGAAGAAAGTCACCTTCTCCTATAAGTTCGGTACGATGATCGAAATCCCGCGGGCTGCAGTTACGGCAGCCGAGATCGCCAAGCTGGCCGAGTTCTTCTCCTTTGGCACCAATGACCTGACGCAAATGACTTTCGGTTATTCGCGGGATGACGCCGAGCGCAACTTCCTGGTCACTTACGTGGAGCAGAAGATCCTGCCCAAGAACCCATTCCAGACACTCGATCGCGAGGGCGTGGGCAAGCTGATGGAGTGGACCATCACTGAAGGCCGCAGGACCCGCCCCAATCTGGAGGTGGGCATTTGCGGTGAGCACGGAGGCGACCCGGAATCCATCGAGTGGTGCCACATCATCGGGAACAATTATGTGAGCTGCTCCCCCTACCGAGTACCGATCGCCCGTCTCGCCGCGGCGCATGTTACACTGAAGTATAGCGGAAAGAATATCGCCGAAGATAAATAAGCAGCAATATGCATCGAAGGAATAAACGCACAAAGGCTGTCCATAAAGTAAGCGGGCAGCCTTTTCTTTTTGAACAAATATAACCTCCCGAAGGTTACAAGTCTCCGGGAGATCATAAAATGCCGGAAGTCCACGGGAGATCTGTGACCACTTCAGTCTCCAGGAGGTTACAAGTCTCCGGGAGACTATTAAAAGACCGGAGTGGCGGGGATTTTATTGGTATTCTCTCTAGAAAAAAGGAGGAGAGTGAACCATGGAATCAGCCCACTTCTCCTGCTGTATCTCCTTCTCAAAAGTAGTCTTACTTTACAGGTTGAAGTATTCCCCCTCCAATCAATGTATATGTAAGACCCTTGAGGGCAGCGCACACACTGGGGTCATAGTAGACCGTATTTCCATTGCCGATGATGTTCGTAATGGTTGTGCCAGAAATTCCCGCAGTATCGTCCAGGCAGGTCAAGTACGAATCAGCTGTGACCGTCCAGGTGCTGGATTTATCGAGCGTCAGGCTGATGGCTTTCGCCGTCCTGCCAGGGTTGATGGAACCGGTGAACGATGAACCATTCTGGAGAGTCGCGGTGATCGTACTGATGCCATCGGCCACAAAATTGCCACTTAAGGATTGACCATCAGAAGTGAAGATGGCAATGCCACCATTCGAGCCGGCAGAGCCCCAGCGGTCATTCCCCTCAGCTTGCAGGAGGGTTCCCGAAGTCGCGGTGACCTTGACGCCCTTGAGGGTGATGATGCCGGTCGAGTTCGTCACGTAGAAAAGGGGACCGCTGGTTGATGTATAGGAAAGACTTCCGCCGGTCATTCTAAACGTGCCTTGAGAACCCTCGGCGTCACCTGAAAAACTCTGGTAGATCATCACACCCCATTTTTCCGCAAAACTGGAGGACAAGCTGCTATTCGTCAGGGTGATGGTATTGGCTCCTTCGATCACAGCTGCCTCGGCTCCACTGGCGGAAAGTGTTGCATCCGAGATAGTGATCGTGCCGGTCGAATAGACCGTGGGCGAATCCTGCCCTGAGGTGGTCACTTGCCCGCCTGTCATGGTGATCATCCCTCCGCCACGATCGGTTGCCAGCGCGGCGGAGTGGGCGTCCGTGGTGTATAAATTCACATCTTCGAGCATCAACACACCGCCTTGCGTAGCCATCACGGCGTGTGCGCCATCTCCGCTGGCGTGGATGGTGACATTGGTCAGGGAAATTGCAGACCCGGAACCGGTCGCGAAGATTCCGTTCGCATCTGCTCCATTGGTGGTGACCGTACCTCCGTTGATTGTCACCTGGCTTCTTGAGGTCGCCAGAATCCCGGCGTTCAAACCATAATAACTGCTTTTATCGGCCGAGGATGTATCACCTGTCTTCGTGACCGTGGGAATGACCAGGGTTAGAACAGCATTATTGATCACATAAATGGCAGACTGGTCAGCCTCCGTGGCTGCGTATGTTTGACCGGTTTGAGTCGCGGTCCCGCCATCCAGCGTGTACAACCCGGAAGCAGTTGCCAGTCCATCCGCAGCCGATCCACCTTCCCCACCTGCTGGATCGTTGCCAGATGCGCCACTTGGCGGGTTTCCTGCTGGGGGAACCCCGCCAGGACCGCCACTTGACGGGTTCCCTTGAGGTGGAGCGCCTCCCGGGTTACCGGTGGGAGGATTTCCCAGTGGCGGTGAGCCTGCCGGCTCGCTACTTGGCGGGTTTCCTTGTGGCGCGGCGCTTTCCTGGTTGCTGCCCATCTGGTTGGTAACCTGGGTGGATTGTTCTACGATTTGTGTCGGTTCCGAATTGCCCGTTGAAGCCGTTGCCGGCGAGCAGGCGGGGAGCAACAGCATTCCCATGAATACCACTGAAAAGGCCACGAACCACTTTTTTCTACTCTGCTTGATCATTCTTTCTCCTTAATCGAGATTTGGCTGGCTTGTTCCGGAAGGCATACAAACTCGGTTATTGCCAGTCATCCGCTCCAATCGTAACAAAGATATGTATAGAATTTGTGGTGAAGTTGTGGAAATAGAATGTAGCTGCATAGCCAATTCCCGTCAATTGCTGTACAATGCAGAATGGTATGCAGCCTTCACCTATCCATCTAAGATCGGAAATCCACTCCTCCTTCACATTCAGCCAGGCCTCGTTGCAGGATTACGTCGATTGCCCGCGCCGTTTCCAGTTGCGCTACATTGAGCAGCTCTCCTGGCCTGCCATCGAAACCGAGCCGGCTTTGGAGAACGAACGCCACCAGGAGGAAGGTCTGTGCTTCCACCGGCTGGTTCAGCAGCAATTGCTCGGCCTGCCTGTGGAAAAGCTGGCGCGGCTGGCAAACACACCTCAACTGAGCCGCTGGTGGGAAAACTGGCGAAATTTCCGAAGGCTCTCTGACTTCGAAAATTTCATCATCCACCCCGAGCTGACCCTTTCCGCCCCACTCGGCGAACACCGCATGATGGCAAAGTACGACCTGATTGTTATCCGGCCGGGGGAAAAGGCGTTCATCTACGATTGGAAGACCTACCGCAAGCGGCCGCGCGATGAATGGGTGGCGGCGCGGCTGCAAACGCGCGTGTACCGTGCTTTGCTCGTCCAAGCCGGAGCATACTTGAACAAAGATCAGTCCTTTACCTCGGAACAGGTCGAGATGATCTACTGGTACGCTGATTTTCCCTCCGAGCCGGCGCGCTTCCCCTATGATATTTCACAATACAAACGTGACCGGGAGGCGCTGAACGCGCTGGTTGCCGAGATCGCCTCCAGTCGCGACTTTCCCCCCACTGCCGACGAAGCGAAGTGCGCTTACTGTCCCTATCGTTCGTACTGCGATCGCGGCACCCGGGCTGGCCAGCTTGATGACTTTGCTGGCGAGGCTGAACCTGGGAACCTTGAAGTGGACTTCGAGCAGATCCAGGAGATTGAATTTTGAGTTGGACACGCTGGATAGAACCTGCTTCCCTGACCTCCCCTGCTTCCCTGCCTGACTTGCACCCTCTGGTCGGACAGGCGTTGATCCGGCGGGGGATCACCTCAACAGCAGCTGCCCGGGCCTTTATTTTACCGGATTATTACAACCCAACACCTGCCGCTGAACTCCCCGGCCTTTCCGCTGCGGTTGATCGCGTGCATGCTGCCATTCACGCTCACGAGCCGGTCTGTGTTTGGGGTGACTTCGATGTGGATGGCCAGACCGCCACGACCATCCTCGTCACCACGCTGCAGGGTTTGGGTGCCGATGTGACCTATTACATCCCCGTGCGCGCCCGCGAAAGCCATGGAGTCAACATTCCAGTTCTCGATGAGGTCATCTCGCGCGGCGCAAAGCTCATCCTGACCTGCGATACTGGCATTTCCGCCCACGAAGCGGTTGAGTTCACCCGCTTACGCGGGGTGGAAATGATCATCAGTGACCATCACGACCTGCCGGAAACGCTGCCTCCAGCCGTGGCTGTGGTCAACCCCAAGCTGCTGCCACATGGCCACCCCCTCTCCACCCTCTCCGGAGCAGGTGTGGCTTATAAGATCGTCGAAGCACTGCTCGAACCAGGCATCACTCGTCACACACCACCCGTCACTTGTCTCTCGTTCCTCGACCTCGTCGCCCTCGGCCTCGTAGCTGACCTGGCTGCCCTCACCGGCGATACCAGGTATCTTGTCCAACGCGGTCTTCAAGCCCTGCGCACCACCGAACGATTGGGCCTCCAGTTGATGCTGGAGCTGGCGCAGCTCACCCCGGCTCATCTCACCGAGGAACATATCGGATTCACCCTCGCACCGCGCCTCAACGCTTTGGGACGCCTAAGCGATGCCAACCCGGCGGTGGAGTTGCTCACCACGCGCGATCCTGTCCGGGCGCGGTTGCTGGCGACCCAACTGGAAGGGCTGAATTCCCAGCGTCAACTGCTCACTCGCCAGGTCACGCAGGCCGCCGAAGCTCAGTTGCGCGCCGATCCGGCTCTGCTTGAAGGACCGGTTATCATCCTTGCCCACCCCAACTGGCCTGGCGGAGTGATCGGCCTCGCTGCCAGCCATCTGGCCGGGCGCTATCGCCGCCCGGTGATCCTTTTTTCCTCCCCGCCCGGTGAGCCAGCGCGCGGTTCCGCACGCTCGGTGGAGGGGATCAACATCAGCCAGGCAATCGCTTCCCAGCGTGAGATGCTGCTCGGGTTCGGCGGCCATCCCATGGCTGCAGGTCTCTCGCTGGAGGCTGGGATGCTTCCTGCTTTTCGCAAGGCGATCAGCAAGACCATCACGGGCATGAGTGGCGCAGCATTGACCGAGATGCTTCAGATCGACGGTTGGTTCCCACTGAATGAACTGGATCTTCGCCTATGCGAAACCATCGAACAGGTTGCACCATTCGGTCCGGGTAACGAAAAACTGACACTTGCCACGCGGAATCTTTCGTTGCAAAGCATCGCTGAAATTGGTCGCAACAAGGAACACCTCAAGCTGACTGTGGTGGATGAGCGTGGTTGTACCCAGGCCGTGCTGTGGTGGAATGGCGGATGCGAGGAGCACCCCGACCTGGCAGCCGGAAGTGGCAGGTTCGACCTGGCTTACACCCTGCGGGCTAGTGATTTCCACGGCACGCCTCAGGTCACGCTGGAGTTCGTTGACCTGCGTTGGGTGGAGGAGAAACCAGTTGAGATCCTAAAACCGCGTTTCGAAATCTTGGACCATCGCTGCGCAGGGAATCCTCACGAAGTGTTGGGATCTTTGAAACTTGGGAACAAACCATTAGCGATCTGGGCCGAAGGCGATCAGAAAAAAGTCGTCGGCGGTGTGGACCGGGATGGCCTGAAGCCGACGAAAACACTGGTCATCTGGACAATTCCCCCTGGCAACGGTGAGCTGCGTCGGGCGGTCGATATTGTCAAGCCTGAGAAAATCCACCTCTTTGCCATCAGCCCAACACTTGACGAACCGAAAGCGTTCCTTGAACGGCTGATGGGACTGGTAAAGTTCTCCATCCGGCAGCGTGGTGGGACCGTCACCCTCGCCGAGCTGGCCGCAGCTTGCGCCCAGCGCGAGACATGCGTCCGCCTTGGGTTGGAGTGGCTGGTGGCAGGGGGAATGATCGGTCTCAGTTTCGACGAAGGCAGGCAGATGCATCTCACGGAACAAAAAGGGCAGGCCAATCCCTTCACCCAGCATGAGCTTCTCACCGCGCTTAAAGGTCTGCTTGAAGAGACTGCTGCCTACCGCCTCTTCTTCACCCGCGCTGAGAGCGACGCGATCATCACATAACGCGGGATTTATTCCGCATCAGCACGGTGGGGTATTTGGAATCGTTATGGGTAGCTCCTTTGTACCCGGATTTCAAGGACGAACGCGGATTTTCATGGATGAGGGCACTAAAAAAATTCGATTTTCTCATGCTGAGCAACCTGCACCTGCGGTGTGGGCAGGTGAGCGAAGCATCTCCCTGATAATGTAAAGACCCTTGCCTTTGCTCAGGGTGACACACCCTTTTTTCAGTAAACTCACGGATTATTTTAGGTTTATTGGTGTGAATCCGTAAGCATCCGTATCATCCATGTACAGAATCACAGAGACTCCCAGAGAACTCACACCGTTATATAAACCTAGTGCCATAAAACGGTTACAATACAACCATGAAAAAGCTCCCCGAACATGGCTCCTGTTTCGTCTGCGGATCTGAAAATCCCCACAGCATGGGACTCACCTGGTACGCCTGCGACGATGGAACGATCCTCTCGGAATTCATGCTGAGCGAAGCCCAGCAAGGTCCACCAGGTCACGCCCATGGTGGTGCCTCCGCGGCCATCCTGGACGAGGCCATGGGCGCAGCGATCTGGCGCGCGGGTTTCAACGTGGCGGTGGTCAATTTGGAATTAAATTATCGACGGCCGCTGCCTTTGGGGCAGCCGCTCAAAGCTGAGGCGCGTCTAACCGGGCAGGAGGGGCGAAAGGTCTTTGCTATTGGTGAAATCCACCTGCAGGATGGGACTCTGGCAGTCAGTGGGTGTGGCATCTACGTGGAAGCGCCACAGCTTTTCGAGCCGGTAAGGTTCAGGGACGGAACAGACGGCGAGTGACATTTGGTATGTGACGGGTGAAAGAGATGGGATTCGAGGAGGTAGCGCACACGGCAGATTGGGCACTGCGCGTCTGGGCGGTTGACCTGCCAGGCTTGTTCCCAGAGGCGGCGCGGGGCATGTATGCTCTTGCAGGTGTTAAACCGGTTGAAGGCGCAGCCCGGTCTGCACCAGTGCCACAGGAACGGGTGAGCTTCTCGAAGAATACAAAAAAGATCCGGCAGTTCACGGCCGATGCGCCAGATATCGAGAGTTTGCTTGTTGCCTTCCTTTCGGAGCTGGTATATGTTGCCGAACAGGAAAAGCTGATGTACACAGGTCTGGTGGTTGGATTATTCAAAAGTCCGGAGGGTTGGAGTCTGAAAGTTGACCTTGAAGCTGCGCCAATCGTCGCAATCAACAAGGCCATTAAGGCCGTGACATATCACAACCTGCACATCCAGCAAACGGCTCGAGGGTACGAGGCGGAGATCGTGTTCGATGTATAAAATAAATTCTCCTTTCCACGAGGAACAATGATCGGCATCCATAACCTGACCAAGATATCTGACCACGAATGGGAAATCCCGCAGAGCTTCCGGGTGGATATGCGTGTGCCGGTGCGCCTTTTCGCCACCCTCGAACTGCTCGAACAGATCATCGATGATCAATCGCTGGAGCAGGCGGTCAACACCGCCACCCTCCCCGGCTTGGTGGGACACGTGGTGGTCATGCCCGATATACACCAGGGCTATGGCATCCCGATCGGAGGTGTGGCGGCTACCGAGTTCCCGCAGGGAGTGATCTCCCCTGGGGGGGTGGGTTATGATATCAACTGTGGGGTGCGCCTGCTCGCCTCTGATATCGAATACGAAGCCGCCCTACCCCACCTGGATGCACTTGCCACGCTGCTGGATCGCAATTGTCCGAGTGGGGTGGGCGTGGAGGGTGTGGTGCGCGTCAGCATCCCCGAGCTGGATCAGATCCTGCGTGAAGGTTCACGTTGGGCTCTGAAGAACGGCTACGCCAGCCAAAGCGACCTCCTCCGCACCGAGGAGGGTGGCTGCCTGGTTGGAGCCAGGCCGGACAAGGTCAGCGAACGCGCCAAGAAGCGCGGTCATGAGCAGATTGGCTCGGTGGGTGCGGGTAATCACTTCATCGAGGTGGATGTGGTCGAGAATATCTTCGATTTGCAGACCGCCCATTCTTTTGGCCTGCGCCAACGCTGCCTGGCTCTCCAGATCCACTGCGGCTCGCGCGGGCTCGGTCACCAGGTTTGCACTGACTATGTTCAGGAGCTTCAAGCCGCTGTGCGGCGTTATGGTATTGAGCTGCCCGACCGCGAGCTGGTCTGTGCGCCGATGGATTCCCCCGAAGGACAGGCTTATCTCGGCGCAATGCGTGCCGCGGCCAACTTCGCCTTTGCCAACCGGCAGATCCTGGCACACTCAGCGCGCCGCGCCTTTGAGCAGGTTTTTGCCGGAAAACTGACAGGTTGGGAATTACGCCAGGTGTACGACATTACCCACAACATGGGAAAGATAGAGACGCATGAGGTGGACAGTAAACAGATCAAGGTCTGTGTCCACCGCAAGGGAGCGACGCGCGCATTTGGACCCGGTTCTTCGGACCTGCCGGCGGAGTACAAGAACACCGGTCAGCCTGTCCTCGTTCCCGGCAGCATGGGTACCGCCTCGTGGGTGCTGGTTGGCACCAGCGAAAGCATGTTACATTCATTCGGCTCATCCTGTCATGGCGCCGGACGAACGATGAGCCGCGCCAGGGCCAAGCGTGAAATGCGCGGTGAAGAGCTGCGCCGCGAGATGGAAGCGCGCGGCATCCGCGTGCGCGCTGGCTCGATGTCCGGTTTGGCCGAGGAAGCCCCTCAGGCCTACAAGGATGTGGATGCCGTGGTGGAAACGGTCTGTGTGGCAGGGCTTGCCCGCAAGGTGGCGCGCCTGCGGCCGGTGGCGGTGGTGAAGGGATGAGTAATCCATGAGGCGTGAGACATGCTGCGCGATGCCTAGTGTGGGATACGTGATGCCTCCTACATGAGAATGTCGGGTGAGGAGCGATGACCCGTTATATCACTTGGCTGCTCGCATTTGTTCTTTTGTCAGCTTGTGCTTTGACCGTCACTTCTCCGCTGATCACCGTGACGAATGCTCCCCCCATTGTGCAAACACTGCCTCCATCCAATCCATACGCCCCTCATGCGGGAGATGAAGTACTCTCCCGTGGCAGCGTTTTTCTCAACGCGACGCAGATCCTTATCCTTGAGACTTACCCCGTCCAGGTTGTCCTGATGCTGCAAGGCAACCTGCCAACGCCGTGCAATGTGCTGCGCGTCCGCGTCGAACCGCCAAACGGGCAATACCGCATCATCGTCGAGGTCTACTCACTCACCGAAATCAATTCCCCCAGGATATGCGCCCAAGTGGAGATGCCTTTCGAGGTAGAAATCCCCCTGGGCAGCTTCTCTCCCGGGCATTATGCCGTATGGGTGAATGGCGTTATGATCGGGCAATTCGATTAATGTTCCAAAATCTGCGAGAGGAACAGCTTCGTCCGATCCTCATGCGGATTCTTAAAAATATCGTCTGGTGTGCCGCTCTCGACGATCAGACCGTCGTCGAAGAAGTACATCCGCCTGGCCACAGCGCGCGCAAAGCCCATTTCGTGGGTCACCACCAGCATGGTCATGCCCGATTGCGCCAGCTCGATCATCACGTCCAGCACTTCCTTGATCATCTCCGGATCGAGGGCTGAGGTCGGCTCATCGAAGAGCATGATCTTGGGTTGCATTGCCAGGGCGCGTGCAATGGCGGTGCGCTGCTGTTGCCCTCCGGAAAGCTGCCCGGGGTACTTCTGTGCTTGCTCCGGAATGCCCACCCGCTCAAGGAGCTGCATCGCCACCTCCTCGGCTTTCTGTTTCGACCACTTGCGCACCTGGATGGGTGCCAGGGTGATGTTCTGCATCACGGTCAGGTGCGGGAACAGGTTGAACTGCTGGAAGACCATCCCCGTCTCCATGCGGACCTTCTCGATATTCCGCATGTCGTTGGTCAGCTCGGTGCCATCCACGATGATCTGACCTTTCTGGTGATCTTCCAGCCGGTTGATGCAGCGGATGAACGTGGACTTCCCCGACCCTGAAGGGCCAAAGATGACGACCACCTCGCCCTTCTCCACTTCCATGCTGACGCCCTTCAGCGCCTGGAAATGACCATACCACTTCTGCACCTCACGTGCCATGATGATCGGGACGGTACTGGCGATGTCTTCACTCATTGGATTCTCCAGAGAGATGTTTTCGGGGCTATTGGGAATCACCTTGATGAAGATCTTTTGTACACAGATTTCACGGACATACACGGATGAATGTACAGAAATAACTTGATTTTGTCATACTGAGCGAAGCGAAGCATCACCTTGATAATGTAAAGACCCTTCGCTCACCTGCCCACACCGCAGGTGCGGGTTACTCAGGGTGACACACCCTTTTTTCAGTAGACTCACGGGTTTTCACGGATTAATTAAGGCCTTTTCCGTGAAAACCCGGAGAATCCGTGTCATCCGTGTACTGAATCACGGTAATTCCCAGAGAACCGTTTTGTGTAATTATAGGACAAAACCGCGCTATTAAGTGAAAATTCACCTATGAATTCCCTGATTCTGGGGTACTGATGGCGGCAAACCGCGCCCGGGTCAGCTCGGAGAGGGCAGCCACCGGCAGCCGGATGTTCAACCCGCGCTGCCCGCCGCTCACGTAGATTTCACCATGCTCCCGCGCCGCATCATCAATAACCACCTGGAAGCCCTTGTTGAGCAGCGCCAGCGGCGAGATACCCCCGGCCTGTAAACCGGTCAGCTCCTCAGCCTCCCGCTCGGTGGGCAGGGTCAGCTTCTTTTCTCCGGTGGCAGCCGCCAGTAACTTTAAGTCCACCCGGTTCGGCCCGGGGATGACCGCCAGGATCGGCTTCCCCGGCTTTGGACGTATCACCACGATGGTCTTATAGACGGTTTCAGGAGGGACACCCAGCAGGTGCGCCGACTCGAGCGCGCCAAGCTTTTCAGCAGGCAATTCGAAGGCGGTATAGGGAATCTTTCGGGAATCCAATAGGCGCGTGATGTTATTGACCAAGTAATTCGCTCACATACTCAACAACTTCCCCGGCTTGGGTAAGCCAAATTGCGCCGCTTCCTGGTGTACACCTTCCCAGGAATGAGCCATCCTTCCGCCGTTCGAATTCATCCGGTGTGTAAACGAACAAATCCATGTCAATCCCCGAGTGAATGCATTGATACAATTCTGCGGTGCGGGTTATGAAATCTTTGGTGGAGGTCATAAAAAACCAACGGGTCGATGTCGGTGAATAGATTCCGGCTTCCCGCAGCGAATAAACCAAACAGGATGATCTTTCCCACCTCAGGGATCGCTGATAATTGCCGTAAAGTGCTTTGCGAGGCATATTCCAAATCCTGCTGGTATACTTCTCGTTTCATTTGAATGTTGTTTGTATACTCACGGGAATCCTTTCGAGGGATTGGAAAAATCATACCACATTTTCGCCTGCACTCTCGCCAAATACCATTGGCGCCCTTGTTATTCCATGACATGTAGTCAGCGTTAGGTCGGATGGCAATACCACCAACGCGGCACTGCCAAATGAACCATGTTCTCACCTGATCCCAATACCCGTCACTACCATAAACTCGCAGAATGGCAGCCCCCTTTCACCCACCTGTAATTTTGCTGTCTGTCTCACGGCCAGTCCAAGCATCTCCTCGAGCAGGAGTGCATCCACCTGGCAGATTTCCGTATGGCTGTCAATGATCCTCGCGTAAGGACAATGCCCCAGGATGAGGCGCGGTCCCGCTGCGCCTGCCTCCCAGCGAGCCTCGTAATGCAGCTCGTTCAGCCGCTCCACTGTCTGCGCCAGGCGGCGGGTGAGGGGAAGGTTCTGCATCCCACTGGATGAACACTCGGTCGCCAACCGCTGGGCAAGGGCATGCAGATACTCTCCCTTTTTTTTCACCGGCAGATTGGATAGCCTCTCGCATAACAGCGCATCCGCAAGTCCATCCAGATTGTCCCCGAGTGTATGTCTAGCGAGTCCATAAACCATCGCTGGCCTCCCCCTCCCCGCCCCACGTTGTTGATCAATGACTTCAACCAGGCCATTGGCTTCCAGGTGGGCAAGATGGTATCGGGCATTGGCCTGGGTCATCCCCATGGCGCGGCTGATCTCCACCGCCGAGGTGGATTGATGCTTGCGAATAGTGGCGAGGATTTGCTGGCGGGAGGTGGGCATGAAGGGGAGTATACTCGATTTTCGCAAATATATATTTGCGTATTTGAATTGACAACCCTCCCCCCAGCAGCTATAATCCGCCCGTTTCTCATTGACACTAACGTCTAACGACCCACAACTCTGAGGAGACTGCATGGATACACCCGATCTCAATTCCCCTGGCTACGAGATCCCACCTGAGATGGCTGGACAGGTGGCCATCACCACCCTCGACCGCCTCTACAACTGGGGGCGGCGCGCCTCGGTTTGGCCGATGATGTTCGGCCTGGCCTGCTGCGCCATCGAGATGATCTGCACTGCCGCAAGCCGCTACGACTTTGCCCGTTTCGGCATGGAGGTCATGCGCCCCAGCCCGCGCCAGAGCGACTTGCTGCTCGTCTCTGGCACGGTGACAAAAAAGATGTCACCCACCATCGTCCGCCTCTATAACCAGATGCCTGAACCCAAGTATGTGGTTGCCATGGGCGCGTGCGCCTCAGGTGGTGGTCCGTTCAAGGAAGGCTACAATGTCGTCTCGGGGATTGACCGCTTCATTCCTGTGGATGTTTACATCCCCGGTTGCCCCCCCACCCCCCAAGCGCTGCTCAATGGCTTGATCAAGCTGCAGGAGAAGATAAGCAGGCAAACCCTCAAGACGGCGCGTTGGTACCAGAAGGGTGCACTCGAAGCCATCCCCATCCCCATCCTGGGACCTGACCTGATTGACCCGCGCAAGATCCCGCAGATCAAGGAAAGGACGGCATGAACGAGGCTCACCTGGACTCTACCATCACTACCAAGGCACCCGACCTGGATGCCTTGTTCCCTGGTCAATTGCATCTCGATACGCGCCCCGGTTATTCCGGCTGGATCGTGGAAAAGGAGAATCTGTTAACTTTCGCCAATGCCCTGCGCGACGAGCTGGGCTATGATTACCTCTCCTCCGTCACCGGCGTTGACTATCTCCCCGAAGGCAGGATGGAGATGGTCTACCATGCCTACAAGACCACAGGCGGGCTGGGTTTGGTTTTCAAGGTCCAGGTCTCGAGACAGGACCCGGTCGAGGTGCCTTCGCTTGTCTCCATTTACCCCGGCGCGGAATTACAGGAGCGCGAAGCCTGGGACTTGCTCGGAATCAAGTTCACCGGTCATCCCGACCTGCGCCGCATCCTGATGTGGGAGGGCTTTGCCGGGCACCCTCTGCGCAAGGATTGGACTGAAGCATACTACGAGGAGGAAGGCAAACCGCTCAAGAGCCGCTGGCCGGAAGGCAGGATCGTTCACGCTGAAGATAGAACTCCCTTTGGCGATAACATTGCCTACCCCGCTGGTTTCGACCCGGATAAAGGCGTATACAAGCCGGAGGAAGCCCTCTACCAGGCCCTGCGTGATTCGCAACAGGATGAAACCGGTCTTCCCTCCGACCGTATTATCGTCAACATGGGGCCTCAACACCCCTCCACGCACGGGGTGTTCCGCGTGGCGGTCATGCTCGAGGGAGAAACGATCGTCAGTCTCAAACCGGTGATGGGTTACCTGCACCGCAACCACGAGAAGATCGGCGAGCGCAACACCTTCCTGATGAATATGCCCTATACCGACCGGTTGGATTATCTCTCCGCGATGAGCAACAATTTCGGTTACGCCCTGGCCGTGGAGAAGCTGATGCAGATAACTGTGCCGGAGCGCGCCAATTACCTGCGAGTGATGATGGCCGAGATGACGCGCATTGCCAATCACTGCATGGCGATCGGCGCATTGCTCAATGATATGGGAGCGTACTTCACCCCGATGCTTTATGCCCTCGAGGAACGGGAGCTCATCCTGGATATCTTCGAGGCCGTGGCTGGCTCCCGCATGATGTGCAATTACTTCCGCTTTGGCGGGGTGGCGCGTGACCTGCCCGAAGGTGCGCTCGAGAAGATCAAGGACCTGTTCTTTGAGCGGCTGCCACGCCGGATAGACGAGCTGGAACGCTTCCTGACCGAGAATGAGATCGTCCGCGCCCGCGGGGTTGGTCAGGGCGTACTGACCACAGAGGATGCCATCCGCTATTCAGCTGCCGGGCCGCTGCTGCGCGCCTCGGGCATCCCCTATGATGTGCGCCGCGCCGAACCCTACGGCATCTACGACCGCTTCGAGTTCGAGGTTGCCGTGCGCACCCACGGCGATATCTACGATCGTTTCATGATCCGTCTGGACGAGATCCGCCAGAGCATCCGCATTGTGCAGCAGGCGGTCAAAGACCTGCCTCAGGGTCCGATCCAGACCGGAAAACCCCAATACCAGGTACGCGTCCCTGCCGGCGAAGCGTATGGGCGGGTTGAGGGTCCCAAGGGTGAACTTGGTTTCTATGTCGTCTCGAACGGCAGGCCGAATCCCTGGCGTTACCACGTGCGCGCCCCCTCGTTCATCAACCTGACCGCCTTTGGGCCAATGTGCGTCGGGCAGAAGGTTGCCGACGTGGTGGCCATCCTCGGCTCGATTGATATCGTGCTGGGCGAAACCGACCGCTAGGAGGTGATTATGTATGGAAAAGGCATTTTAAAAGGTTTGGGCGTCAGCGCCTGGCACTTCATCGAAACTTACCTGGAGGATATCCGCTGGCTGGGGCGCAAGCGCTACGGTTCGCCTGAAGGCATTGCCCACCGTGCCGGTAAAAAGCAACGCGGCATCTTCACCGTCCAATACCCCGAAGAGAAGATCCCCGTACCGGAGGAATTCCGCTTTATCCCCTTCCTGGTTTATGAAACCGACCGGGACGGTAATAAAACCTACCGGTGCACCTCCTGTGGCATTTGCACCAAGGTCTGCCCGCCTCAATGCATCTGGATCGTGCGCAGCTCCGACCCGGCCACCAATCGCCCCATTCCCGATCCTGCAGAGTACTACATTGACCCCGACCTGTGCATGAACTGTGGCTTGTGCGCTGAATACTGCCCATTTGATGCCATTAAGATGGACCATAATTACGAGTTGGCTGCTTACAAGCGAACCATCTTGGATAAAGCGTTGCTTGGCAGACCGCTGGCTTATTACGAGGAAATACGCCCGTTCAATGCAGGTAGGGAACACGCTGCCCGTGCCGCGAAAGAAGCGCACCGCGCCGCGCAGAAACTGGAATAAAAACATAATGCCACAAAAATTTACAAAAGAATCCATACTTGCCACCCTCGGCAAGGTACAGGAACCCGAGCTCCATCGCGACCTGGTGACGCTCAACATGATCCGTGACCTGTATATTAAAGGTGACACGGTGAATTTCACAATCGTGTTGACCACGCCAGCCTGTCCGCTGCGCAGCCGCATTGAGGAGGAAGCGAAGACGGCTGTATTGGCGATACCCGGTGTAAAAACCGTCAATGTAAAGATGGATGCCAGTGTTCCGAATGATGAACGGTTGCGTGGCACGCTCAACCTTCCCATCCGCAGCGCCATCGCGATTGCCTCTGGCAAGGGAGGTGTTGGTAAAAGCACGATGGCGGTCAACCTGGCGGTGGCGTTGGCGCAATCGGGCGCTCGCGTTGGCTTGTTGGACGCGGATATTTACGGCCCCAACATCCCCACCATGATGGGCGTTCACAGGATCCCCGGCGCTAATGGCGAGAAGCTCATCCCCCCCGAGGCACACGGCGTCAAGATGATGTCCATGGGTTTCCTCGTCAAACCCGGCCAGCCGCTCATCTGGCGCGGACCGATGCTGAACTCTGCCATCCGCCAGTTTTTATCCGATGTGGACTGGGGAGAACTAGATTACCTGATCGTGGACCTGCCCCCCGGCACTGGCGATGCCCCGCTCTCATTGGCTCAACTCCTTCCTCTTTCCGGGGCGCTGATCGTAACCCTGCCGCAATCGGTCTCACTCGAAGATGCCAGCCGCAGCCTGGAGATGTTCCGCACCTTGAATGTCCCCATCCTTGGTGTTGTAGAGAACATGCGGGGTGAATTCTTCGGTGCGGGTGGCGGTGAGGATCTGGCACGGATCGCCAACGCACCCTTCCTCGGCGCCGTACCGATGGAGACATCCGTTCGCCTGAGCGGAGATACCGGTACACCCGTGGTGATCTCCAGGCCGGATTCGGATGCAGCACGTTCGCTGCAAACCATCGCCGGTCAACTGGCAGCCCGCATCAGCGTCGTCGCGCTGGAGCAAAAGGACGCACCGACGATCAATGTGATCTAATATGTCAATGCGCAAGCAAGGATACGATCGACCTCCGAGCCGACCCTGTAGGGCGGGATTCGATCCCGCCCCCTCACGCTCCTCCTTCCCCCTTGCCTATCAGAACAAGGGCTCAACGCGCAAGTAATTCAGGCAATCACCAACGGTTTTTAAGCAGATAAGCGGATGCGGGTTACGCGCATTCGCTTATCCGCTTTTTTTATCTGCTGGCGATCTTACTCGGGCAAAGCTATCACACGAAAACCGAAATAGCTAACCCTATTGTTCTTTTCCATCGCCCATTGAAAACAACAATCTCATGAATATTCACTCAGGGGATTGTTGTTTTTATCCTCTGTTGTTTACCTCCAGCCGGTATCGTAAGCGCTGAAGTCACTGCAGACCGTCCCGCGGCAGGCTTTCACCCAGTAGTAGTAGGTTATGCCTGGTGTCGCGCCCGTGTCGTTGGCAGTGGTATATGTTGTGCTGCCCAGAAGGACCTTGGTGCCCCCGGCGCTCGTGGCGCGGAAGAGCTTGTAGGAGGTGGCGCCCAGCGAGACCGTCCAAGTGACCTGCACCTCGTCCGGGTCGGTTCCATCACTGGCTTGAACGCTTGTCGGCTGGGATATCTTACGCCACCCGGTATCGAAAGCGCTGAAGTCGCTGCAACGTGAGCCGCGGCAGGCTTTCACCCAGTAGTAGTAGGTTTTGCCTGGCGTTGCGCCCGTGTCATTGGCTGTAGTGTCGGTTGTGCTGCCCAGCAGGGTCTTCGTGCCATCTGCGCTGGCGGCGCGGTAGACCTTGTAGGAGGTGGCGCCAGCCGAGCCAGTCCAGGTAGCCTGCACCTTGTCGGTGTAAGCTCCATCGCTGGCTGTCACGCCGGTCGGCGCGGTCAGGGCGCGCCAGCCGGTATTGGAAGCGCTGAAGCTGCTGCAGCCTGAGCTATTGCAGGCTTTTACCCAGTAATAATACGTAACTCCTGGCATTGGGCTGGTGTCAGCGTAGGGAGAAGCTGCCGGGTTGTCCAGCAGGCTCTTCGATCCAGTTGCGCTGCTAGCACGATAGACCTTGTAATATGAGACGCCTATGGCTGCATCCCAGGAGACTTGCACCTTGTCGGTATATGTGCCGTCGCTTGCAGCCAGGTTGGCTGGGGCGGTTGGGATGGGAGCCGGCGCGTTGAGTTTCAGCGATCCACCTCCCGCGCCATAGCTGGCAACCTCGATGGAATAGGCCACACCAGCCAAGGCGTTGAAGGTTACCTTCGATTGAAGGTTTCCCGAGTCATCGTTGCAAGCTACCGAAGTGAGACTGCCGCGGCTGCCCGTCCAGACGCCCAGCACAGTGTCGTAATCGCTGCCGGTGGTATTGAAGGTCAGGCTTCCAGCCGCAACTGGTGTGTAACGATACCAGACAGAGTTGTATCTCTTGCCGCTGACGCAGGAGAAAACAGGGTCATCTCCCGCGGTGGTTGCCCCGGATGTGTCCACCGAATCAGTATAAGGCAGGCTGCCGATCAGCGTTGGCAAGTCGAAATCGTCATTGGCTGCAGGAGCCGGTGGGGGATAGTGATCCATCTCGGTGGCGAGAGTCCCATTCCGCACCTGGGTGCAGTCGTCAGCAGTGATGCCCTCCACCCCGATCAGGTTGATGCACGCCTGGTAGAGACCGAGATACAAGGCGTAGTAGTTCGAGCTGGGGGTGAGAATGTTCGTCTGCACCTCGTAGTATATCTCGGCTGCCTTGGTGATGCCGATTCCGGTCACGGTGTATCCGTTGAAGGTATCACCATCAGTGATAAGGTATGCAGCCTTGTTGCCCACCCCGCTGTTGTAATGCACGCCGCCGTTATCGCCGCTGCCGTGATAGTAGTAAGGGCTGTCCATGCGATCAGGATCACCGAATGTTGTGGGATCCTTCATGCTGCGGATGGCTCCGATGGAGGTATCTTCCCCAATCAACCAGCTGACTTCGGGAGTATCGTTGCCTTTGCCATTGGTGAGGTCGATCCACTCGCCCCAGATATCCGAGAAGGATTCATTGATCGCACCGGATTGGTACGAATAGATCAAGCCAGACTCAAACTCGGTTACACCGTGGGTCATTTCGTGCCCTACAACGTCATCCACCACGATGAAGCAGCCGGAACCTCCAGTGTTATCACCATAGGTCATGCGGGAGCCATCCCAGAAGGCATTGCAGTAGCCAAAGCTGTAGTGGACATAGGACTTGATGGTCATGCCCGCGTTGTCAATACTATCGCGGCCGTGATTGTTCCAGTAGAAATCATAGGTGTCGCCGCCATAGACATGCGCGTTGATTTCATCGGTATCCCCGCCGGTGCAATTCGGGTTGGATTCGTTACAAACCTGTGTTGCGCTGGAATAATTGGTGCCATTATTCAAGGTATAGGTGATCCGGTTTCTGGCTGTGTCGAGCAGGTTGAGGCTCAAGATGATCATCCCGCTGTGAGCATCCACCAGCATGAGTTGCCGGACGGGCGGTGGCCCATCCTGGAAAACCGTCACTTTCCATATCAGTGAAATCGTTCTGCTATCGGGTTGGGTTAAAGCCGCATTGTATACATAAAGTTCCGCTTCGCTCACGTTTAAGGTGAGGTTGTTGCTGCTGACACCAATTTCCTCGGTTACATTCTTTACAGCGATTTTCTGTGCTGAAGTTGCGTTAATGGCCGGTTTTATATCCAGCTTGAAGTCTGACGTTACCTCGCCGTTGACCATCAGCACATTTCCCGCCGCGTCCACCTGGACGACAAGCTGGCCACCGAAGACCGGCACGCCGTGGAAAACCTGTTGGAAGCGCAGCACGGAGCGACCATCACCTGGCTGGGTTTGCCGGAGTAATTTCAGCTCGGCAGCCTGGTCATCCAGGCCAAAGAGCGAACCGCAGACAGAAAGGTAAGCCCGCGCTGCCTCTTCCGGTGAAGCTGTTGCCAGGAGTTGATTCGGCTGGTTAATGGGTGCCCCCGCGCTGCTCCCAATAAAACTTACTTTGCCGGTATTAATGTTGTAACCCACCTCTGAATTGGTTGTGGCACATCGTTCCAGCAAGCCTGACAGGGGTTGTTCCGGTTCAGGTGTGGCGCTTTGAGCTGATACTGAAAAACTACTGCCGCTGATCAGCAGCGCCAGGATGAAAGTGAAAGCCAGTATCCTCAGGATGGCCCGGCGCGTCAAGTCGTCCATGTACCTATTCATGAAGTACTCCTCTCGTTTATATTATCTGCCTGGTTTGGTGAAGCAAATTCGGGAAAAATCAGCGGTATCCGACGATATTTGCAGATACTACCTCATTCTTAATTATACCCGTTGTGGGAAATTTTTTCGTTATTACCTCGGCTGCGCTCACCTCCGGTCGGTATAACATGCACTGAAGACGCTGAAAATTGTTCCGCCATGCCCTCATATAATCATTGTCAGTGACGCCAGTCGCTGCCTGGAAATCTTCCGCACCTTGAATTTCTCCATCCATGGTGTGGTCGAGAAAATGCAGGGTGAATAATCATGTACGGGTGGCGGTGAGGATCTGGCCCGGGACGCCAGCTTACCCTTCCTCGGCACCGTACCGATGGAGATGCCCGTTCGCGTCAGCGGGGATACCAGTGCACCTGTGGTAACCTCCAGGCCGGATTCAGAAGCAGCACATGCATTGAAAACAATTGCCGGTCAATTGGCAGCCCGCGTCAGCATGGTTACACTGGAACAAAAGGGTGCACCAACGATCAATGTGATATAGATCATCCCTTATATTTTATTGGCGCGCCCTGCCGGTACTTATTGGCGCAGAGAGTCAATCCACTAAAGTACGGGAAATTAGATAAAAAAAACCCGTTTTACCTAAGAAAACGGGTTTTTTTTATATCGCAGTCTGGATAGGTTTTAGCGCCAGCCAGTATTGTAACCCGAATATGCGCTCAAGCCCATGGTGGCACCGGCTTTCACCCAGTAATAATAGGTGGCGCTTGGGGTTGCAGTGGTGTCATCGTAGCTCGTTCCACCGGCATCCCCCAACAAGGTTTTCGTTCCACTTGAACTCGTAGCTCGATAGACCTTGTAGTAAGTCGCGCCTTCAGCTGCATCCCATGTCACTTGCACCTTTTCCGGGAATGCACCGTCACTAGCCTGGACGTTGGTCGGGGTGGAGAGATTGCGCCAGCCTGAGTCGTACGCACTGTAGTTGCTGCAGTTCACTCCAGTGCAGGCTGTCACCCAGTAATAATATTTTTGACCGGGTACCGCACTGGTATCTACATAGGTGGTGAAGCCCGTTGTTACCAGGAGCGTTTTTATCCCATCAGAAGTGGTCGCGCGGTAGACCAGGTAATAGGTGGAACCCGCCACCACATCCCAGGTTACCTGGACCTTGGTGGTGTAGTTTCCGTCACTGGCTTGCACGTTGGTGGGAGGGACGAAGTTCCGCCAGCCGATATCGTAGGCACTGTAAGCGCTGCAGTTCACGCCTGCGCAGGCTGTCACCCAGTAATAATATTTTTGACCGGGTACTGCACTGGTATCTACATAGGTGGTGAAGCCCGTTGTAATCAGGAGCGTTTTTATCCCATCAGACGTGGTCGCGCGGTAGACCAGGTAATAGGTTGAATCCGCCACTACATCCCAGGTTACCTGGACCTTGGTGGTGTACGTCCCATCGCTGGCCTGAACACTGGGAGCGACAAAGTTCCGCCAGCCGGTATCGTAGGCACTGTAATTGCTGCAGTTCACTCCGGTGCAGGCTGTCACCCAGTAGAAATACTTCTGACCGGGGGTTGCGCTGGTATCTGCATAGGTGGTGATGCCCGTGGTGATCAGCAGCGTTTTTATCCCATCAGACGTGGTCGCGCGGTAGACCAGGTAATAGGTGGAACCCGCCACTACATCCCAGGTTACCTGGACCTTGGTGGTGTACGTCCCATCGCTGGCTTGAACACTGGGAGCAACAAAGTTCCGCCAGCCGGTATCGTGGGCACTGTAGTTGCTGCAGTTCACTCCAGTGCAGGCTGTTACCCAGTAGAAATACTTCTGACCGGGGGTTGCGCTGGTATCTGCATAGGTGGTGATGCCCGTGGTGATCAGCAGCGTTTTCGCCCCGTCTGATGTCATGGCGCGATAAACCTGGAAATAGGACGCACCTCCAACTGCATCCCAGCTGACCATCACTCTGGATGTGTAAGCCCCATCGCTTGCCTGCACGTTGGTGGGAGGGATGAAGTTGCGCCAGCCGCTGTCATTGATCACGAAGCCAGCACAATTCGATCCGGCGCAGGCGGTTACCCAGTAATAATACTTCTGACCTGGAGCAGCGCTGGTATCCACGAAGCTGGTGCTGCCCGTGCTGACTAGCAGCGTTTTCGGTCCACTTACAGTGGTGGCGCTATACACCTTGTAGTAGGTGGCGCTTGCGACCGCATCCCATGTAACCTGTACCTTGGTGGTGTATGTCCCATCGCTGGCTTGCAGGTTGGTGAGAGGCACGAAACCCCTCCAACCGCTATCATGGGCGCTGTAACCACTGCAATTCGAACCGATGCAGGTTATCACCCAGTAATAATAGGTGCTTGCGGTCACTGCCGTTGTATCGTTATATTGGGTGGAAGAAGTGCTGCTGATCTGTGTTTTTATCCCTCCTACGCTGCCGGCGCGATAAACCTTGTAAACGGTTGCTCCACTGACGGCATCCCAGGTCACTTTCACCTTGTCCGAATACATGCCGTCGCTGGCAGCAACATTACCTGGCGGGGCGATGATGGTCACCGGTCTGGTATATTCACTGAAACCTCCGTCCTTGTCCTGGATCATTCCGCCCACGGTGACCGTGCCGGAGAGGCCATCCGTCGGACAGTTAACCGAATTGATCGAGCCAAGCGGGCTGTACCCGCTGCCGTTGCCGCAATCGAAGGCGTACTGGAAACCGGTGGCGGTATCTATGGAGGATGGGTCATTCGGTCCGGTGAGCGAAAGGGCGAGATTATTACCCTGGGCAACGAAGGTCGGCGCGTTGAATGTCGCCGTGGGAACGATGTTATCCACCGTCACTTGAACCGTATCTGTATCGGTCATGCTGTAAGCATCGGTGACAAGCAGGCCAACCGTGTAGGCACCGCTGTCATCAAAGGGGATGGAAGGGTTCACGCCAGTGGCGTCATCGTACTGGCCATCGTTGTCGGCATCCCATTCGTAGTTGGCCAGATCGTTATAAGGGTCTGTGGAGTCGCCCCCGTTTAGTTTGGTGGAATCGCCTTCGCTGATGTGTTGGTCGGGGCCGGCCTCAGCTATGGGCGGTATTGCCCAACTGAACAGCGGCAGGGTGGCCAGGTCGGTCATCACATCCACCTGGATCTGGGTAACAAGAGGCAACACCTCGGCGCGGGTGCGCAGAGGGCGGATGTTCTCGAGCCGCGTGTCTACTTCCGAGTTGTCGTACAGTCCATGATTGTTCGCGCTGTCAGATTTAAACACCCACCAGATGCCATCCTCGCTGAAATCAGCATTCTCATCGCCCACCCAGCCGAAAATGATGAGGTCGAAATCGTGGCTGGTGAGGTGTTCAACCCAATTCGGCAAGATGAGAATATCTATCTCCATGCCGATGGCAGCCATGTTCTCCTGCAGGATCTTGGCAGCCTCCACCCGCCGCGATTCATCGCGCATATAGATATCCAGGTGCAATCGCGTCCCGCCCTTTTCACGCACACCATCGAGATCGGAATCCACCCAGCCGGCGTCGGTTAAAATAGTAGCGGCAAGAGTTTGGTTGTAACCATATTCGGGCAGGTCGCTTGTGGCATGAGCCCAGGCGCCTTGCGGGATGAAGCTATCCATCACCGGCGCTCCGGGAGCAACGGCATCATTGATGCGCTGCCGGTCGGTTCCATAGGCGATCGCCTGGCGGATAGCCAATTCCCCAGTGATCGGGCGGCTCATGTTGAAGTCAATGTGCATGTAGGTGGCTGTTGGTGTATCGTAGATAAAGTTGATATCCGTCAGGTGGGTGCTGGCAACCACCTCGACGCGGGTTGCAGCTTCGTAGATCGTCTGGTCATAGTACTGGCGGGAATAATCCACGCCGTTGACAGAGCTCCCTTCCACCCAGATTCGGTAATCGCCAACCGGGAGGTTGCCGCAGCCATACCAGCCATCGCTCGCGGTTCTCGCAGTGTATAGCTGCGCGTCGGTATCGTAGTCGTCGAAGTATATGGCCACTCCCCCGGCTTCCTTGCCATCCAGGCCAAAGGCATAGCCTGTCACCACGTCGCCGGGAGTGCAAAGCGCTGCCGCGCTGGCGTAGAATACAAGGATGGTGGCATCCCAATCCGCGTCATGCACGTCGATGTTGACTTCCGTCCCAACCGTAATATCGTAACTGCCGGAGAAATCCGCCGTCCAGTTGCCATCTCCATCGGAAACGAGCGAACGCGAGTCGCCTCCGTCATCCAATATGACGAGTACCGCCGTGTCCGGATCAGCCACCCCTGATAACCTGTCATTATCGAAGTCCACCTCCGTTACCTGGTTCGCGGAAACGACCATGCTATCCGTCACTCCCCCGCCAGAGACCGTCACCACCAGGCCAGGAGCCAGGTAGATATCGTTATCGAGCAGCACGTACGCCCATGCACCCTCGAACCACGGATTGGCCACTGTTGTTACAGAATTGCTATAATCCGGCGAAAGTGGCGTGGAGGGATCATCGAGCGTAACTGTCAGTTCCTCACCCAGCGGCCAATCCCAAATCTTCAGGGTGTTCTCGTTCATCCAGGCTTCGATGGTGGGATGAACAACGCGCCAGCGGTGGTAGGTTGCATCCCCGTCCGGGTCGGTTTCGTTGACACCGCCGAAGTTCCATGTGTGCAGCGTGTAAAGACCTTCCAGGTCAATGTTCCAGTTACCTCCCGCTCCCGCACTGACGGTCTGTCCAATGCCATCACCCGGCTCGAAATCCTCGATCCAGAACCAGAGATCGGTGTTGGGACTGGCTATGCCATAGACCATATCCGTCTCTTCGACTGCGGTGGCATGCAGCACGGAAACGACCAGGGCTTTGTCGCTCTCCCCATCGGTCATGGTGATGAGAAAGCCGGGGATGATATCCAGCGGCGGCCAGAATTCCACCCAGCCGTCACCGTTCGCGGTTTGCGTGGCTTCGTAATCGGGGGTTTCGGGGGTGACCGGGTCGTCCACGGTTACTGTGACATCGGCACCCGCAGCAAACTCATAGCCCGTCACGCGATTGTTCCAGGCTTCCACCTCGATATGCGGGTTGCGAATGGTTTCCCCGAACATCGTCCGGTCGCTGTCGTCATCTTTCTCCTGGGAATCCACCCAGGTTCCGAAAGTAATGTCAAAAGGTTCCTGTTCGTCGCTCTCGTCACCCTTGTGTTCGAAATCAGCCAGCCAGTTTCCATCGCCATCCGCATCCACGTGGCGGTTGATGCAATTGCCCGATTTATCCGGTGGACATACCCAAATATCCACGCGGGCTCCCGGGCTGGCGATTCCCGTGACAGTATTCGCCTCCAGGTCAAATTCGGTGAACGCCAGTGGGGAGACTGTGAGGTTCTTCTCTGTCTCTCCATCGCTCATCCGTACCAGGAATCCGGGCTGGATATCGAAGATTCCATTCAGGTCATAGTAAGCGTAGGTCTGACTGGGATCCCAATCTGCGGTCCCGATCAGCCGTGTTTCGGTGTAATCCGGATCATCTGGTGTGGCAGGGTCATTTATCTCAAGCGTTACCGTGTTGCCCAATGGCCATTCGTATGCCTCCACCTGGTCGTTGTTGGCACGCACGGAGAATTGCGGGTTGGGTATGTTCACCCCATACATCGTCCGGTCGCTGTCGTTGTCCCATTCCTGTGAATCGATCCCGTTGCCATTCTTGATGTCGAAGGTATTCTGTTCATCATCTTCATCACCTTCATGGCCGAAATCCGCCAGCCAGTTACCGCTGCCGTCCGCCTCCACGTGGCGATTGATGCAATCGCCAGAACCATGCGGGCAGGCCCACACATCCACGCGCGCCTCCGGGCTGGCAATGCCGGTGACAGTATTCGCCTCCAAGTCAAATTCGGTGAACGCCAGTGGGGAGACCGTGAGGTTCTTCTCTGTCTCCCCATCGCTCATCCGTACCAGGAATCCGGGCTGGATATCGAAGATTCCATTCAGGTCATAGAAAGCGTAGGTCTGACTCGGATCCCAATCTGCGGTCCCGATCAGCCGTGTATCGGTGTAATCCGGATCATCTGGTGTGGCAGGGTCATTTATCTCCAGCGTTACCGTGTTGCCCAATGGCCATTCGTATGCCTCCGCCTGGTCGATGTTGGCACGCACGGAGAATTGGGGGTTGGGTATGTTCACCCCATACATCGTCCGGTCGCTGTCGTTGTCCGATTCCTGTGAATCGATCCCGTTGCCATTCTTGATGTCGAAGGTGTTCTGTTCATCATCTTCATCGCCTTCATGGCCGAAATCCGCCAGCCAGTTACCGCTGCCGTCCGCCTCCACGTGGCGATTGATGCAATCGCCAGAACCATGCGGGCAAGCCCACACATCCATGCGACTGTTCGGGCTGGCGATGCCCGTGACGGTATCCACTTCCAGGTCAATATCGGTGAAAGAAAGGACCGAGACGGTGTGCGTCTTCTCCGTCGTCCCATCGTCGATGCTTACCAGAAAACCGGGCTGGATATCGAAGACCCCTCCCAGATTGAATTGAGCATAGGTCTGACTGGGATCCCAATCCGCGGTTCCAATAATCCGTGTATCGCTGTAATCCGGATCATCTGGGGTGGCGGGGTCGTCGATCTCCAGGGTGATGGTGCTATCCAGCGTCCATTCGTATGCCTCCACCTGGTCGTTGTTTGCTCGCACGGAGAGCTGGGGATTGGGCACATTCTGCCAGAACAGCGTGCTGTCGCCATCGCCCTCCGTTTCGTTGGTGTTGATGGAAGCACCACGACGAATATCGAAGGTGTTCTGTTCATCGTCCTCGTCGCCGAAGTGACCAAAGTCCGCGGTCCAGTTGCCAGCGCTATCAGCGGTCACATTGCGGTAATGACCCTCCGGCACACCCGCGCCGCAAGCCCAGACGAAGACGCGCGCGTTAGGGCTGGAAATGCCACTGACAGTATCCGCCACCACGTCCACGTCAGCGGTATCGAACGATAAGACCGAGACGGTAAGGGTCTTCTCCGTCACCCCATCGCTGACGCGCACGTTAAAACCAGGCTTGATGTCGTAGACTCCCCACAGGTCGAAGAAGGCATGGGTCTGGTTGGGATCCCAGTCAGCCACCTCCATCGTTCGTGTATCGGTATAATCCGGGTTCGCCGGTGTGGTGAGGTCGTCAATCTCCAGGGTTACTGTGCTGCCCAGCGGCCACTCGAAAGCATCCACCTGTTCCCAATTGGCGCGCACGGTGAAGTTCGGGGTGAGAACGCGCCAGCTTATCTGGGTGCTGTCCCAATCGGCGTCGTAGTTCTTGGCCTGCCCGGTGGATCCGGGGACGATATCGAAGGCGGGACTATCCTCATCGGGAACCGAGAAATCCACCGACCAGTTGCCATCCAGCCCTACCACCGAGTCGCGATCATTCCAGCCCGCAGGATCATCCACCCAGACCGAATAAACCATGCCAGGCACATCCGTGCCTGTGACCGTATCCATGTCCACGTCAATATCCGTCACCTGCAGACCGGTGACGATGTGGGTCTTGCTTATCAGGCTGTTCGAGTAGGTGACAACATCACCCGGGACCAGGGTATATGCGCCAAAAAGATCGAAAGTGATCCAGGTGCCATCCGGGTTCCAGGGGCGGTCGCCGGGGAGCTGGGTATCGGTATAATCCACCGTTGGGCCGCTATCCGGGTCATTGATGGTCAACGTGACCGGCAGGCCGCGCAGCCAGTCATCCCCGCCAAGCGAACCCGTCCCGTCGCCTTGAGAGGGGAAGGCGACGATGGCCGGTCGGCGCAGGTAGGAGGTGAGCTCGATCTCGTACCAGTCCGCGCCACCGGGAGGGCCATCATTAAAATCCACGATAAGCGTATAGTCGTTCTCCGCGGTCGGCTGCTGGATGATATTCACCTGGTAGCGCGCCTGCAACACGTTCATGTTGACGGTTTGCCCCTGCGCCAGGAGCGGGTAAGCGAGATTATCAATGTCCGAAGAATCACAGTTGCAATCACGGTTGGCGGCATCGGGAATATCAGGCCATACTGGATACCAGGCCATCCCATTCACGTAGGTGGGTTCGTTGCAGCCACCAGTTCGACCGGGCGCATCGGCGCCATCGTGGTGCCAGTAGAGCGAATCTCCCTGCACGACCAGCCTCGAATCACCATCTATAAAGGCCCTAACGCGCAGGCTGAATCGGGTCAGGTTCTGCCAGACCTGCAGCTCGCCACCCATACCGGCGGAGTTGGTGACCGAGACGATATCTGCATCCCCGTCGTTGTCTAGGTCGGCTGATGCAAGGCGGTGTATGTTGTTATCCACGCTGCCCAGGTCCGTGCGCCCCCATCCGCCTGAGAAGGGGTTGCCATTGTTGTTCCAGTAGGCAAGTGTCGTATCCTCGTCAGTGACAAGATCCGGGTCACCGTCCAGGTTGAAATCCGCCGCTGCCATGTTCGCGCCCTTGACCGTCCCGAACGCGTTCGACGTCCACCCATCGCTGAATGGGCTGCCATCGTTCTGCCAGACGTATTGGGGTTGCGCCGGGTTGAAACCGCAGGTTGTGGCGAGATCAAGCCAGCCATCACCGTCTAAATCGGCAACCTCCAGGCCTGTCGTCATTCCCGGGCATGCATAACCGACATCGTTGGGCACCCAGGTATCGTTCCATGGCGTGCCATCGTTAACCAGAATGCGGGGGTAATACTCGTGGTAGGTATAGATGATATCTGTGAAGCCATCCTTATCCAGGTCAGCCACTTCCAGTCCTGCGAGAGAAGAATCGGTCACAAGCGTCTGCCCTGACCACAAGCCGCTGAAGGGCGTTCCGTCGTTCTGCCAGATGCGCACCTCACCATCGAGACCATAGCCCGTGCCCAGCGAGACGATATCCACCAGGGAATCGTTATCCAGGTCGGCCAGGGCCACCAGGTTCGTTTCTGCGGCCGCGCCAACATTTTGGCTTGTCCACATGCCATCGAACGGGGTGCCGTCGTTGTGCCAGGCGATGATCTCGTAATCCGCGATCATGCCACTTCCAGTGACGATATCGGGGTAGCCGTCGTTATCGAGGTCTGCAATCGCTATTCCATAAGCAATGTCAAGCACAATCCCCACCAGCGTGGATGTCCACTCTCCATCGAACGGCGAGCCATCGTTATGCCAGGCGAGAAGGCTGCTATCAGACCCACCGGTGACGATATCCGCGCGGCCATCCCCATCCAGGTCGGCAACAGCCAGCCCGTACAAGTGGGCGTGCGGTGAACCGGCACTGCTTTGGTAGAAGAAGGCGCTGGTGAAGCCCCACCAGTCTCCGCCATTGGCTTCGGTGCAGCCGTTTTCGTTGCAGGCGCGCGCCTGCCAGGAATAGTTCGCGTGGCTGGCAAGGCCGTTAATATTGACAGAAGTGCCGCCTCCGGTGGTGAGCCAGGAGGTATCGCAGGCATCGTTATCCACCGTATCCAGGCAATATTCGTAACTGGTCGCGCCGCTGCTTGTATCCCAGCTAAGGTTGAGATCGAGAGGTTGGCTGGCTGCCGCGTCAACCGGCGCGGTCTTGCCAAAATCAACGGGAAAGAGGAGTACATCGTTCTCGAATGCGCCAATGTCGCAGTGAGCCCCTTGCGGGCGGGCTACACCCCTCTGGTCCAGGTTATTAACCGGTGGCGCAGCGCAGGTGGCATCGTCACCTGCATCCAGCGCGGGAGAGCCGGCCAGCAGCGAGAAGGTTTGAGTTGAGCCGCCATGGTCTCCCAGCGGGCCCAGGAGCGGGTCGCCGCTCAGGGAGGCCGAGCAGGACCCATCTTCCACGAGGTTGTTGGTGTTGGTACCGATCATACCGCTGCCGAAGCAATCCCCACCGGCGGTGGCGTTGGCGATGATGGTATTGGCGTAATTTAATGTGCCGGAATTGTTGATGCCCGCGCCGAAGCCTGCTGAATTCCCCGAAAAGGTGCTGTTCGTTATCGTTAATGTACTGTCATTATCATTGAAGATGCCTCCCCCCATATATGCGGTGTTATTCGAGAAGGTGCTGTTCGTCACGATCGCCGTTCCACTGTTTAGGATACCGGTGCCCCATCCCAGGCTTGTGTTACCGGCGAAGGTGCTGTTCGTTAAAGTCAGGCTCCCCTCGTTATAGATACCCCCACCGTTACATGAGCTGTTTCCTGAGAAAGTGGTGTAATCAACCATCAGCGAACCATCATTTAGGATGCCACACCCGTTGCTTGCACTGTTGCCTGTGATGACACTATTCAATACTGTCAGGGTGCCGTTGTTGAATATACCCCCACCTCCATAACCACTTGTATGTCCCTTGGTGATGATCAGGTTTTTCAATGTCGCATTGACACCATAATGGACATTGAATACTTGTATATCGTTCGTGCCATTGTCGTCCGTATCGCCGCTGATCGTGATCCGCGAGGGTAGCGCAGAGCCATCAATGGTCAGTGCTTTTATTATCTCTAATGTAGATATGGGATGGATGTATCCCCCGGAAAGGCTGGGATCGAAATCAATGATTCCATCCTCCCCGATCAAGGTAATGGCTTCTTCCAGGGTGCACTCGAAAATGTTGCAAATCCCATCTCCCGGTGCATTAAGTGAGTTTACTGTCAATGCTATCGGAGCTGTGCCAGCCTCATATGCACCGATATCACAGCCGCCGAATTGCGGGCGGGCAAGACCGCGCTGGTCGGTGAGAGGGCAGGCAGTGTTGTCGCCAGCGTTGAGAGCCGGAGAACCAACCGATAGAGCCATGGTCTGCGTCGGGCCGCCGTTATCTGCCAGCGCGCCCAGCACCGGGTCGCCGCTCAGGGAGGCCGAGCATGTCCCATCCTCCACGAGGTTGTTGGTGTTGGTCCCAATCGTGCCTGTCCCGAAGCAATCCCCACCGGAGGTTGAGTTGGCGATGATGGTATTGGTGTAGTTCAGGGTTGCGGTGTTGTAGTTGTTGATGCCTCCTCCTGCAACCGCACTATTGCCGGAAATCGTGCTGTTCGTCACCGCCATTGTCGCGCCGCCTGAGTTGTAAAGACCTCCCCCCCAATCTGCGCTGTTTGTGGAGAAGGTGCTGTTCGTCACTGTCAGCGTTCCGAAGTTCGCAACGCCACCACCATACATCACCGCAGTATTTCCGGAGAAGGTGTTGCCGGTCAGGGTTGTTGTAGTATTGAAGTTGTCAAGCCCCCCACCGAAGTATGTCGACGTATTGTCACTGAATGTGCTGTCGATTACTTCCAATGGACCGGTGCTGTATATGCCACCTCCATAATCCGCTGAGTTGCTGGCGAATACGCTATTGGTCACAGTCAGCGTGCCCTGGTTATAAGCTCCGCCGCCTTCATCCGATGAATATCCTTTGGTAATTGTCAGATTGCTCAGAAAGGCAGTGGTGCCAGTGTTTATTTCGAACACGCGTACATCCCCATCGCCATCTCCGTTCGAATCCCCGGAGATGACCACATTCTGCCCGCTGCCGTCAATCGTCAATGTCGAGTCGATCGCTGGCAGGGTCGAACCCAGCGCGATCGTGCCGCTCACGGAGAAGAGGATGGTTTCATCCCCGTAATCCGCCACGGCGCACTCGTTGTAGGCGGCATCCGCGTTCGCTGCAAGGATCGCTTCCCGCAGCGAGCAATAGCCATCGCTTGTGTCTGCATCTTCAAGCGTGTTGACGACTAATAGCGGCCCGACGGTCACATTCACATGGATGGTGTCTGTGCCTCCAAGCCCGTCATCCACCTGCACTATGAAAGAATCCAGGCCAACGTAATCGGTATCCGGTGTGTACCCGATTACTTTCGAATCCCCCGACCCGCTGGCGCTGGCTGCGCCATGGTTGGCATCCGTGGCAATGCTCCAGTTGAGCCCATCCCCATCCGCATCCGTGGCATGCAGGGTCAGGTCGAAGGCGGTTGGCGCACCGTCCTTGCTCATCAGCACGGAGGCGGCTGCGCCTTCGGTGATCACCGGAGACTCATTGGAAGCGTACATCTTCAGCGTCAGGATATCGCCCCAACCCGAGAATTCATGCAGGGGGGATGCCCCTCCAGGTCCATTCCAGGTGTTGCCGCTGCTGCCAACCATGTAGATGGCTCGGTCGCCGTCAAGAGCTATGCCAGCCCCTGTATCATCTGAATCCGTGGGTCCTGAGGAGCCGTAAAAGGTGTGCCATTGATAGGTACCCGCTTCATCAAGTTTAATGATCATGGCATCCGTGCCACCTGAAAAGGCATTTAATGGCTCTTCCCCGCTAGGGCCATCCCATGAAGCCGAACTGCTGCCGGTCAAATAAATATATCCATTTGTACTTGTAATGATATCTTCACCCTGCTCTCCACCTCCAAATGTGCCATAAAAAGTATGCCATTGATAACTGCCGTCATTGTCTAATTTCAACACCACAGCATCCGCATTCCCCGAGTGGGCATTTAATGGCCATGTATCTCCTGGTCCATTCCAGGTCTCTTCAGTTGTACCTGTAATCAACAGGTTGGCTTCGGTATCTACTGCCACGCTGTAAGCTCTATCATTGTACTGGGATCCATAGAAGGTATGCCAGGCGTAGCTGCCATTAGTCAACAACTTGAGTGCAAAGATGTCATGGCCGGAACCATCCGAGGAATGCGGATGGAGTGGAGCATTATCACCTGTTCCATTCCAACTTAAATAACTATTACCTGTTACATAGATGTTTTTATCGCCATCCAAAGCGACGCCTTCATCCACCGGCCACGCGGTTGCACTCCCAAAGAAAGTGTGCCATAGAAAGTTGCCACTGCCGTCAAGCTTAATGACAACAAGATTGCTATCCAGGCCAGGATCTTCTCCACCATAAGGATTTATTGGTGTTTCACCCCCGGGTCCATTCCAGGTGTCACTTGTTTCACCGGTGACAACAACCTCCCCATCGCTATCCAATGCGATACCATGACCACTATCACTATATCCAGAACCATAGAATGTATGCCACTGGTATCCTCCTGAGCTGGAGAGTTTGAACACCAGGATGTCATGATCTCCGCCAGAATATGAGTGCAAGGGGATGACACCTTCCGGTCCATTCCAACCACTCGAACTGAATCCCACCACATATACGTTCCCATCTCCATCCACGGCAATATCTGAAGGACCGTCTGTTCCTGTAGTGCCATAAAATGTGTGCCAGAGGTAGGTGCCATCACCCGCAAGTTTCATTACGACGATATCTGCCCCGGAGGAATCGTGCAAAGGTAGTTCACCATTGGGACCATCCCAGGAATAATAGCTCGCGCCTAATACATAGACATTCCCATCTCTATCCACAGCCACCTTCACGCCACCATCCGACCAATCCGTTTCATCCGCACCATGGAACGTATGCCAGAGGTAGAGGCTTTCCTCCTCTTGAGCTGTTGCTGGAAATACCCCCAGGTTGAACTGGCTGATGATCGTCGTAACGATTACGAGGGCATTGGTGCATAATCGAATTGCCTGGTGAGGAAATTTCGCAATCATGGATTCATTCCTTGGGTAAAACAAGATTTTACTAAAAACCGGCCATTCAGCCGGTTCTTTATATAGTTCACCCTTGACCAAAAGCGTCCTACTATCAGCCTCCGGTCCATCACATACCCCATGGGTGGGAGAACGTGGTGTCAGCGTGTTCATCCTGACATCTTCCGAGCATTCTATTAGCTAACAACAAGCAATACCCCGGTAACATTAATGCTTTGTAATAATAGCAATAAATAATTCAACCGTCAATCATTTGTGCGTTTTTGAACATATTGCTGAGCTGGTAGTCCATCTCTTGTTTTATTCCGGCTACATAACTAATCCAGGCGGGAAATATATCCCCCATTCATGAGTTTCGCCATTTGGTGAAATTCTCGTTATTATCCCGCCTTAAACTGCGATATACTAGCTGCTTGAAAACCAACGGACATCGTCGTCCGAATTCATGACACGGAGTAGTTCAATGGATACCACGATCGAACTCATCACCGCGCAGGAGATTCTCGACTCGCGCGGCAACCCCACCGTTGAGGTGGAAGTCGTCCTGGCAGATGGCTCGTGGGGCCGCGCCGCGGTGCCTTCCGGTGCCTCCACCGGCGTGCACGAAGCGCTCGAGCTGCGCGATGGCGATAAGAAACGCTACAATGGCAAGGGCGTTCTGAAGGCGGTCGCCGCGGTCAATGAGACTATTTCCGATGCCCTCTTTGGCTGGGATGCCACCGACCAGAAAGCCATCGATTCCGAAATGATCTCCCTTGATGGCACAGCGAACAAGTCCAAGTTCGGCGCTAACGCCATCCTCGGCGTCTCGCTGGCGGTGGCCAAGGCCGCGGCGAACGCCCTCGCTTTGCCGCTTTACCGCTATATTGGCGGTGTCTACGCGCATCTACTGCCCGTCCCGATGATGAACATCCTTAATGGCGGCACGCACACGGGTTGGCAATCCACCGATGTGCAGGAGTTCATGGTCATGCCGCTTGGGGCCTCGACCTTCGCCGAGGGTTTGCGCTGGGGCGCAGAAATCTACCACGCCTTGAAAT
>Ga0172371_10001069_pt1 | contig 43334 bp, 41 predicted proteins | sample Lak12m_FD_114543 | JGI IMG/M metagenome (GOLD analysis project Ga0172371, IMG submission 114543) | Freshwater microbial communities from Kabuno Bay, South-Kivu, Congo - kab_022012_12m | ecosystem: Environmental > Aquatic > Freshwater > Lake | place: Democratic Republic of the Congo: South-Kivu... | reverse complement strand
GAAGAAGGAATCGAATGCTTAAAAAAATTTAATGGTATGTTCGCTTTTTGTATTTATGACTCTAGATCAAAATTATTTTTTTTGGCAAGAGATAGGTTTGGGATTAAACCTTTGTATTATTCTCTTCAAAAAGACAAGTTCATTTTTTGTTCAGAAATAAAAGGAATTTTAGAATCTCCGTTTTTTTTTAAAAAAATTGATTTGTCTCCGTTGAATTATTTTTTAAGTTTCAGAGCAAATACTTCTGAAGACTCTTTTTTTTCAGGTATTAAAAAATTGTCTCCTGGAAGTTATTTAATTTTTGATTTAAAATCTAAAAAAATTAGGATTAAAAAAAATTACTGGTCTCTTTCTTTTTCTCCTGAAAATTCCTCTTTTAATTATTTTTCCTCAAAGTTAAGAGAAGAACTGGAAAGATCTGTGAAAAATCAAATGGTTTCTGACGTTCCGTATGGGGCATTTCTTTCGGGAGGGGTTGATTCGGGGACAATTGTTTCTCTAATGAGTCAGTTCTCTGAAAAACCCGTTGAAACTTTTTCCGTCGGATTCGATAATTCTTCTGATGAGCTAAACGAAGCAAAATATCTATCGGAAAAATTTCAAACAAATCATCACGAGCTGATTATTAAAAAAGATTCAATTAAATTTCTCCCAGAAATAATTTACCATCTTGATGAACCTATGTCTGATCCAACTTCAATTCCTACTTTTCTTCTTTCGAAGTATACTAAAAAATTTGTAACCGTTGTTTTGACTGGTGAGGGTTCAGATGAAATCTTTTGTGGATATCCACAATATAAATTTATGAAATTAAGAAATAATATTTTTATTAAAAACATAAATAAATTGGCGAATCCGATCTCTTCTATTTCAAAAAAAATTCCCCCCCATTTTTTGAATATTGGATTTCGTTTTGCTTCAGAATTAGGTGAAAAAGGAATTGAAAGATTTAACAATTTTCTCTCTTCAAAGAATCTTTCTACCCAATATTTAAATCTGGTTTCATTATTTAACGAGGAAGAAAAAAAAGAGTTATTAAGATTTAAATCCCTTGATTTTTATACTCAATTTAAAAACCAGTTTAACAAAAAAAATATTCTTAACAGTTGTATGGCTTTTGATTTTAAAGGAAATATGGTGGAAGATTTGCTCATGAAACTAGATAAAAATGCAATGGCTTTTAGTCTAGAGGGGCGAGTCCCATTTTTAGACAACTATATTGTTTCTTTAATGTCAAGAGCTCCGGAAAAATTTAAACTTAAGGGGTTTAGCAAGGATAAATTTATTCTAAGGAAATCCTTTTCAAACATTGTCCCAAAGCCGACGGTAAATAGAAAGAAAAAACATTTTTTTGTACCAATAAATGAATGGATGGAATCAGAACTAAGTGGACTGAGAGAAGACCTTTTCTCTGAAAAATATCTTAAAACTCAAGGAATATTTAATCCTCTTTATTTTAAAAAAATTTTGAAAGGTTTTAAAAATTCCCGACTTTTTTATTCTAGACAACTTTGGTCTTTGTTAACCTTCCAAATTTGGTATAAACAATTTATTGAAAATGAAAAAATTAAAGTTTGATAAAAAAATTATTTTTGTTGCTCTCTTGCTCTTTCTTTTAGTTGTAACTTTGGTTTCAAAATATTACGGTTCGACAGACATAAGTGACTATTCTGATACAGCCAGATATTTCGCCGGAGAATATTCAGCAGACATTCGAAGCTCTCATTCATATCTCTATGGTTATCTTGCTCATTTTTTTATTCCTATTTTCAACTCCTATTTTATTTTCAAAATATTTAGTTTAATTTTAATTTCTTTAATTGTTCTTTCAGTTTATTTCATTTCTGGAAAAGAAAAAAATGCTTTCTGGTTAATCGCTTTTGCCCCGACGGTTTGGTATATGGCTGCCTGGATAAACCCTATTCAAATAAGTTCACTTTTTCTTCTTTGGTCTTGGTATTTTATTGAAAAATATTCTCACGACGAAAAAATTAAGTCTCTAGCCCTTGCCGGAATTTTCCTGGGAATCAGTTTTGCCTTCTGGGACACAATCCTCTTCTTTGGCTCTTTTTTAATAATCTGGTTCATGTTCGACAAAAAATTATCCCATTTATTTTTTCTTTTGTTATTTGTTCTGGTTGGTCTTTCTCCAAGGTTAATTCTGGATTATTCTCTTTTTGGTTTTCCTTTCTTTTCAATTTTGAAAAGTTTTTTCGGAACTCTTTCTAACGCTTTCTTTTTTGGTAGAGGTTCCTCTTATTCCTCATCAATTTTTTCAAACCTTATTTCCTTTCTTTTAATCTTTTTTTCCATCCCGTTTTTGTTTTGGAAAAATTTCAAAAAAGAAAAACTTTTTGATAACAGAAAAACTTTGGGTTTTTTGTCTTTTTGTTTAATTCTTATTTTTATTAATCCTCAAATACGCTATACTTTAGCAATTATTCCGATAATAATCGTCTTAATAGTAAAAGATATGAATGAAATTCAATTTAAAAAACAAATAGTCTCTTTTATTATAATTTCTTTAATCTTTATTATTCCAACTATTTTGCAGATTTTCTTTTCATTCAATCAAACAAACTACGCCGACATTGCTTCAATTCTAATCGAAAAAAACTCACGAAATTTAGGGGTGGTTTTTGAATCAGAATTAATTAAGAATGATCTAGAAAAAATAACTCAAGACTATTCTGGGACTGACACTTTCTTAGTATTGGGAATTTCAGACTATTATCAAAAAATTGCGCATATATACTGGGGAAATAAAATTAGGGAGTTTGTTAGTATTCAGGATTTTACTCTGTATTACAATAATTCAACAGATATTTTTTCAAAAAAAATTGTTTTCATCCCCAGGATAAATGAAAGAAGAACTATTTGGATTGGGGGCGGCATAGGGAAAAATCCGAATGATCTAACAAATTATTCTCAGATTAATTATGCCCTTTCATTCAAAAATGAAAATCCTTCAGAAATTCCGTCGGGCTTTGAAAAAATTAAAGATTATAAAATTCTTTCTGTTTGGAATAAAAAATAAAATGGAAACTGCTTTTGAAAAAAAATATCATTCTCTGGAGAAAAATCATTGGTGGTTTGTTGCGAGAAGAGAAATGATTAATTTTCTCATAAGAAATGTTTCTAAAGACTCTTTTATTCTAGATATTGGTTGTTCTGGTGGAGAATTATTATTGAGTTTACAAAAATTAGGTTTTACTAATCTATACGGTTTGGATATAAGTTTAAATGCAATAAAAATTACTCAACAACGAGGATTATCTAATTGCTTTTTGGGGGATGCTCAAAATCCCAAGATAAATAAAAAATTTGACCTTATAATTGCTTCGGATGTTCTCGAGCATGTTAGGGATGTTGAAAAAACAATTTCTTCATGGAGAAACTGTCTAAATCCAAATGGAAAAATAATTTGTTTTGTTCCGGCGTTTAAATTTTTATGGAGCGGTCACGATCTGATCAATAAACATTTCCGGCGTTACACTTTACCCAAACTCTCTAATCTCTTTTCGCATAATGGTTTTTCGATAGAAAAAAAATCTTACTGGAATTTTTTGCTTTTTTTTCCAATCCTCTTTCTAAGATCTTTTTTCAAAAATCCAAAATTTTCTAAGAATCAATTAAGAGCACCAAATTTTTTAATTAATAATTTTTTGATAAAATTATTCTCTCTTGAAAATAGGTTTCTAAGATTCAAAAATTTTCCCTTTGGTGTAAGTGCATTTGTCGTTGTCCAAAAAGTTGATAAGTTTAAATAAGAAAAACATCTTTATTGTTTATGGTTTCGAATCATCCCATTAAAAATGAATTGGTTAAGGGCAGTTTTTGGAGTTTTACGACGGCATTACTTGCAAAGGTTGGTGGTCTCTTTCTAACAATAATCTTAGCAAGATATCTGCTTCCCGATGGTTTTGGATTGTATAGCCTGGCATTTTCAGTTGCAATAATTTTTGTAACATTCGCTGATATGGGAATTAATAGTGCAACTATTAAATATATCTCTCAGGAAATGATGATGGGTGGAAAAAAAACAGGTTTGTATCTTAAATATTTTCTTAGATTAAAAATTAAAGTTGCCTTAGCTTCTTCTCTTTCTCTTTTTATTCTCGCTTATTTTTTAGCCAATTTTCTTTTTCATAAACCCGAAATTTTTTTACCCCTTATTCTCCTTAGCCTTTATATTTTTTTAATATCTATCGACGGGTTTTTTGAATCTCTACTTTACATTAAAAATCGAGTTGATTTGATTACATTCAAAGAAGTCATATTTCAGATATTAAGGATATCTTTTGTCTTATCTGTATTTTTAGTTTTGAAAAAAGGATTATATCTGACCGGAGCAGTTATTTCATCAGTTTTAAGTTCACTCTTCATTTTTTTTATCCTCATATTTTTTTGTAAGAAACTATTTTCTTTTTCAGAAAAAACCAAAATAAAAATTTCTAAAACTGAAAAAAAACAAATAACCAATTTTATTTTTTTTCTGACAATCGCGAGCTTGTCTGGTGTTTTTTTCTCCTATTTCGACACAATAATTCTTGGAATTTTTCTTCCAAATAATTTTGTTGGTTTTTATCGGTCGGCAGTCACTCTTGTAATATCTTTAGCAGGCTTACTTTCTTTTACAGGTGTTTTTTTAAATGTCTTTGTAAAGATTAATCAAAAAAATCTTCAATCTTTTTTCAACAAGATTCTTAGTGCACTCTCAATAATAACTCTTCCTTTAGTCGTCGGTACTATTGTTTTATCCAAATATGTTCTTGTTCTTATCTATGGATATGCGTATCTTCCAGCAAAAGATATTTTAGTCATTTTATCTCCACTCATTTTCTTATTTTCTATTTCAGGAATGATTTCTAATTTTCTTTCTGCCAGAAATTGCACTAAAAAATTAGCTGCAATAACTCTTTCTTCTCTCATTCTTAATTTTATTTTAAACTTAGTTTTAATTAATTTGTTTCTTCCTTATTCTGAACTTTACGCTACCCTCGGCGTTGCTATTGCAACGGTTTTTTCTTGGATATTTTATTTTGTCTTTAGTTTACTTGTTTTAAAAAAGGAATTAAATATTCTTATTAATCCAACGATTTTTATTAAACCTCTTTTAGCTAGTTTTTTTATGGGGGGGCTAATTCTTTTGTTTAATCTTATTTATCCAAAGATGGGAATTATTAAGGGATTAATTGAAATAATTCTCGGAGGAATCTTTTACTTCTCTGTTCTTTTTTTAATAAAAGGTTTTGAGAAAAAAGATTTTTTTGATATAATTCCAAATTTTATTAAGCCAAAATTTCTTTCAGAGTCTCACTAATAATTTTAATTTCTCCGTCGGTAATATCACTTGAACTGGGAAGGTAAAACCCTCTTTTGCTTATGTAATCTGCAACAGGAAATTCTTCCGTACATTCGGGGGAATTTTCTACTGTTTTATTATAATATGCGGGTTGTTTGTGCATTGGGATAAAAAAACTTCGAGTTTCAATACCTCTTTCTTTTAATTTTTCCATAACTTCTTCTTTGCTCATTTTAATTTCTTCAGTTAAAACTACACCATACATCCAATAAACATTCTTGGCATATTCTTTTTCTATAGGTAAAATTATCCCCTTAATTCCTCTCAGATAATTATTGTACTTTAATCCAACTAACCTTCTTGCCTCGACCAACATTTCTGCGTTCTCAGTTTGTGCACACCCTATTGCTGCTTGAATATTAGTAAGTCGATAGTTAAATCCCACTTCATTATGAATAAATCTTGGAACATCAAAAGAATGATTTCTTAGTCTTTTCATTTTTTCTGCAAGTTCGAAATCGTCTGTGATACACATTCCCCCCTCACCCGTCGTTAAAATCTTATTTGCATAAAAACTAAAACAACCAATTTTCCCAAAAGTTCCAACTTTCTGTCCGTTATATTCTGCACCATGTGCCTCTGCTGCGTCTTCAATAATGACCAAATTATATTTTTTTACTAATTCTTTTATTGGATCCATATCACATGGGTGCCCATATATATGCACAGGCATTATTGCCCTTGTTTTTGGCGTTATTTTTTTTTCAATTTGGTTTACATCAATATTGTAAGTTTCATTATCTGAATCAACTAAGACTGGTGTGGCTCCTGTAAAAATTATTGCATTTATCGACGCAGCCATAGTAAATGTTGGAACAATTACTTCATCTCCCTTTTTTAATCCAATTGAAACACAAGCTAAATGCAGAGCAGCAAGTCCGCTGGAACAACACACACCATATTTTGATCCACAATAGTTTGCAAATTCTTTCTCAAATTTTTCAATAAATTCCCCTGAACTGCTTATCCAATTTGTCTCAACAGCTTGATTAACATACTCTTTCTCTTTTCCAGGAAGCCAGGGTTTACATACAGGAATCATCAAATTTTTTCCAGAGACATGTGTTTAATTTTTTCAAATCTTTTTTTAATTTCATCATCACTCAACACTTTATAATCTGCTTCTTCTGGAGTTAATTTTTTCAAATTTTTTAACTCATTTTTTCTGACAAAAAAAGAATTAAATCCTAAGCTATTACATGCAACGAGAACATATCCTTTTTTTTCTGCAAGTTTGGTTAAAGCCAACAAAGAAGTTCCATAATAATATCCTGTCTGTTCTTTTTTAAATCTGGAAAAATTAGGGTCATATTTAATTGTTAAACTTTTCCACCTAAATGTTGGGTTATATTCCACAATAACTACTCGAGGATTTAACTCTTCTATCGAGTTCCAAATCCAATAGTCATTTCCGTCGATATCTATAGATAATAAATCTATTTCTCCAATCATTTTTTCAGAAAGTAATATCTGATTTATATTCTCTTTTTTCACAAATGCATTAATTACTTTCACTGGTTTTTCCTGGTAATATTTTTTTGCTTTTTCTGCATCAGATTTATTGGCTTCAATTAATAATCCCCCCCAACCAAAGTTTAAAGAAAGATTTGCAGTATTACATTCTCTTCCATCTTCAATTCCAATCTCCACAAATTTTTTATTTTTCATTCCAATTCTTTTAAAAATATAATCTATGATTCCATCTTCTCCTGTTTGAGAAAATATTTTGAACTCATTTATTCTAAAATTTTCTTTTTGACTTCGTGATTCTTCCTTTCTCTCATTTAACCATCGATTCTTCATTTCATTCTCGAGAGTTTTTATTCTGTAATCAAACTGTTTTTTCATCTGGTAACTTTTTAAAATTCTTTGAGGGATTATTTTCTTTAATAATTTTTTAAAAATCATGTTACTCCAAAAAAACCTTATCGTCGTCAACTCCACGATACGGTCCTTGTTTTATTTCTATCATTTTTGTATCTTCCATAACAGTTATTCCATGACCCCCGGTTATGAACAAAATCAAATCGCCTTCATAAAGAAAGACGTCGGTAATTTTCAAATTTTTATTGTTATAAACATCTATTTTAGCTGTTCCTCTTTGAATTAAGTATATTTTATTTGCTTTCAAATTTTCTAATTTTTTGAAGGGCAGAGATTTATGTGCCCGATATCTTTTTCCTTTCTTAACATTATGGATGCCAATTTGAAATGAATGTTCTTCATTCGTAAAAAAATTTAAACCCTCTTTATTGTAATCTCGTCGAACAACTATTGCCAGAATTATTCCATCTTCTTCTATTTTTTCTATCATTTTAAGGAGAGTCATTAAGGATTTTTTTAATCTCTTCGATTATTCTTGTTTTATCTTTTAACGCTTTTTCTTTTTCTGCAATTTTCAAATCATAGTCTGTCATAAGTCCAACTAGTTTTTGGAAAGAGATTTTTGGTACCCAGTTTAATTCATTTTTTGCTTTTGATGGATCTGCAAGGAGAAGGTCAACTTCTGCCGGTCTGAAATATTTTGGATTTATTTTTAAAATAGTTTTGCCATTCTCGTCAACATATACCTCTTCAATTCCTTTTTTTCCGTTTGACTTTATTTTTAATCCTAAACATTCTGCACTTTTTTCTAAAAATTCTCTAACCTTATGTTTTTCCCCCATACCAATTACATAATCTCCCGGTTGATCTTTTTGTAACATTAACCACATTGCTTCAACATAATCTCTTGCATGTCCCCAGTCACGTTCCGCGTCTAAATTTCCGAGCTGTAACTCGTTTTGTAAACCCAGTTTTATTCTCGCTAAAGATCTCGTGATTTTTCTAGTAACAAAAGATTCTCCCCTTCGTTCAGACTCGTGATTAAATAAAATTCCATTGCATGCAAAAATTCCATAAGATTCACGATAGTTTACTGTTATATTGTAAGCGTAAACTTTTGAACACCCATATGGACTTCGAGGATAAAACGGAGTTTTTTCAGACTGAGGAATTTCTAAAACTTTTCCAAACATTTCTGATGAAGAAGCCTGATAAAATTTTGCCTTCGGACAAGTTTTTCTTATTGCTTCAAGTATTCTTAAAGTTCCAACAGCAACGACATCCGTTGTGTTTTCCGGAATATCAAAACTAATCCTGACATGACTCTGAGCCCCAAGATTATAAACTTCGTCGGGCATAACTAAATGAATTATATCCTGCACCGAGGACGAATCACTTAAATCACCATAATGTAAAATTACTCCTTCTTTCCCTTCAAAATAATCACTTCCACCCTTATTCAAATGTTCTATTCTCTCTCTGTTAAAAGTACTTGCCCTTCTCACAATTCCATGAACTTCATATCCTTTCTCCAATAAAAATTCCGCAAGATAACTTCCATCCTGACCAGTAATTCCTGTAATCAGTGCCTTCCTTTTCATAAAAATTCGAATATAAACTGCTTTTTAAGGTTTATTAAACTCAGATATAGATTTTGAAAAAATTGAATTTATTTTTTTATAAAATTAAGATTTATTAAAACTTGCCTCAAGATTTTTCACAAAAGAAATTGCCCCCTCTTTAAATCTCGGAGAAGAAGAGTAGTTATTATCAAATTCAGTTACTTCTATAGTCAAAGGAATTGTTCTTTTAGAGGTTTGGTATTTCTTAATCCATGGAAAAACATCTTCGTTTTTTGATAATTCTCCATACCCTGGAACATAAGCTTCCCAATAAAGTTGTATTCCCCCAATACTTGGAAGCCTTGCATTAATATTGGGCCTTCCGGTTTCTGGAAAAGGTTTGTAAATACTTCCATCATTCAAATGAATATGGTTTATAGACTCCCCTAAATTTAACATTGCTTCCCCGGTTGGAGTTAGATTTATATCCTCAATAAAATATCCTAAATCAGACATTGCCTTAGAAGCTTTTGGAGAGGAAATAAGATGATTAAATGTGGCTTGAGTTATCGCGTAGTGACAGGTATCAAAAGTTAATCTACCTCCCGCGTCGACGTATTTTTTTAAATCTCCAAGTGGGCTACAGGTTACAGTGTAGATCATCCTTTCATTGTCTGGGGTCGTTGCAGGAAGAGGTTTATTTTCTAAGTCTATTGAAGTGAAAAGAGCATAGTCCTGTGCTTCGAGAATATTACTGATAACATTGTCTAACAACCCCAATCTCTTCTTTCTGGATTTTTTAAATAAAATTTCTTCTTTTTTTCTGATTGCATTAGGATGAACTGAAGTTGAAAGAGCATTTATTCTGTCAGAAAATTCTACTACTTTTAACAAATTTGTTAATCCTTCTTTCCCCCGGGATAAGTCTACCCTCTGCCATGTTTCTGGGTCTTCGTAATTATAAGGGGCATGTACTGCTAAACAAAAATTATCTGCCCCAGTCTGGGCAATATTTTTTTCTAACTTTTCCAAAGAGCTTAAATCTTTTAGTCTAACAATTAACTGCAAACCAAATTCTATTTCTAAATTAGGATTTATTTTATATTTCCCAAATTCAATACCTAATTGTGACTTAACAAAATTTAGTGCACTAATACTATCTCTTAAATCTCCTTCAAAAGCAACAATAGTTGGTTTGGATAAAACTAATTTCATACTTTTACTTCTCTTTAGGATTTTTAAATTTTGTTATTAAACTAACCTAAAATTTTTTTCAGTCTTTCTTTAAACATTTTTGAAGAAAAAAATTGTGCCCTTTCGATAGATTTTTTGTTTTCTAATTTTTTTCTAGATAATAGTTCATTCAAAATTTTAATTCCCTCTTCGGTGTTTTCAAAACCATATCCATATTTTCCACTACCCAAAATTTCCATAAATGTTCCACTATATTTTCTCATTATCGGAATACAACCCGCAGCCATTGCTTCAATAACGGGCATATTCAAACTTGTTCCAATCTGTGAATCAATAATTATCTTTGATTTTTCAAGTGTTTCTTTTGCATAATCATTTGTAACATCCAATTTTATAACTACTCTATTTTGGAGATGTAATTTATTTATTAGTTCACTAACTTCTCTAAGATATTTTTTTGTATCTGGGGTGCTTCCCCCCATAATTACTAAATTATATTCCCGAAAATTTTTTGTCCCGCCGTTAAAAATTTTTATAGAGTTAAGAATATCTTTATTTGGGGCAATTCTGCTGAAAATAATTATTTGTTTTTCCTTTTTTTTCTTGGGATTAAATTCTTCGACTTTTATTTCAGGATACATACACATTTCTTGTGGTTTAACTTTCCAAAAATTAATTATTTCTTTTTTTGTCCATTCATCGAGAGGGTAAATCTTTGTCTCTTTTGGAATGTCTTTTTTGCTTTCTACAAACTTTTTCAAAAGTTTCTTAGTTAGAATTTTCCAATTAGTAAATTTTTGAATTTTATATGTCTCAGGGTTTATACAAGATAATCTCCAAATAACATAATTTTTTTTGTCAAATGTTTTTGGCAAATATTTGTGAAACACTCGACCATCTAAATCAATTATAAAATCTACTTCTTTTGCCATTCTCTTAAATTGTTTTATCATCAATTTTCTTCCAGTAGTTTCTTCTCGCCCGAGAATATCAACAAATTTATTTTTCGGATAATAAAATTTAGTTATTTCTATCGGTCCATAAAGTTCTTGGATTTTTTTCAAATCTAATTTAAACGGAGACATTAAGTACACTTTTTTTCCGAGAGAGTTAAGATTCGCAATCAAATCTCGTGCTACTTTCTGAAATCCCCCTCCACTAGAGATTATAGGCATAACGACTATTCCGACTTTTTCAATTTGCCCCATTTTATTTCATCGAACTTACTATTTATAAACAAATAGGTGAGAAATAATATTTTAAGGCAAATAAATATTTAAAAACTGATTTATTTTTTGGTTGTGGTGAAAAGATTAAGACACAAATTAATTAGGCTTTTAGAACAACCAACAATTCCAAAGGATTTGTTTAATCGAGTAAGACCCTGCCACACACATAGTTGTTTGATTGCAAAAGAACTAAATGGGGAGTTTAAAACTTTAATCGACGTCGGTGCGAATAGAGGGGATTTTAGTCGGGCCTTTTTATTCAGTTTTAAAAATTCAAAAGTTTATGCATTTGAACCACTCAAAGAACATCAAACCACATTAGAAAAAATGAAAATTTCTGTATCTAATTTTGGTTTGTGGAATGAAAACAAAAAACTAATCTTTAATGCTGAACTGGAAAGTGATGGAGTAAACAGTTCTTTCTTAAAACCTAGGGGATTTGTTCCGGACAAAAGGGAGTTAGAAGTTAAAAGATTTGATGCACTTAATATTCCTATTGAACGACCCTGTTTCTTGAAAATTGATACCGAAGGCACGGAAGATAAAGTTTTAGAAGGATTTGGAAAAAGACTAAATGAAGTAGATATAATCCAAGTGGAAATCTTACACAAAAACTTTTTTGAAAATAAGGCAAAATTTAGTGACATTCTTAAGATAGTCGAAAAATATAATTTCGTGGGATTCAAACAAATAAATATAACTTATTCCGACGGGAAACCAGATAAATCTGACATAATATTTTTTAGATAAAATTAATTTACAACTTTTCCTTTCATATCTTCAGGAATTTCTATTCTCATTTCGTGTAAGATTGTTGGAGCAACATCAATTGCTTCAATTTCTCCGAGGTTACCTTTTGTTTTGCCATTTTTGATTATGAAAATCCCTTGCTTTGAATGTCCAGCATCGTCGCTACCCTTGGCAGTTTGAGGGCTCCAGAGAGTTTCGTTTCCAATCAAAGTGTTATTACATCCATATTGCAATCCGTCGAAATAAACCATTAAATCAGGAGCATTTTGATTTCTCTTTCCTTGGAAAAATTTTTTCTTTTCAAAAATCTCTGTTTTTAGAATTTCTCCTTGATCTCCTTTTATTCTTTTCAATTTTTCTCCAATTTCTTCTATCAACGAATCATAATCTTTTTCGTCGACGATTCCTTCAGGTTCTCTTCCATTTAAATTAAGAAAAATTTGTCCTTCATATGCTCCGATAGCAAAGGCCCTTGTCTTACTCCAATCAACCATATTAAAATCAAATTCTTTTTTCTCCGTTATCAGTTCTTTCAAAACAAGATATCCTTCTTTTATCAACCAATCAGTTAAGTTTACTCTTGTGTGCATCCGCATGATTCCATGATCAGAAAGAATAATTATTTTTGTATCTTCGTCGAGAAATTCAATCATTTCCCCTAATTTTCTATCTACAAATATATAATAATCTTTTAACACATTTTCATATTCATTTCCAAGTTCATACTTTCTGTGCTCTTTGTCCATATATCTCCAAAAAGAATGATTCATTTTGTCGCTTGCCAACACCATCCCAAAAAATAAATCCCACTCTTTACTTTTCAATAAATAGTTCATGACTTCAAAATGTCTTTCCGTTAATTTGTACATGTCATCGATAACTTCTTTTTTTGTTTTTAGTTTTCTAAACTGCGGACTCCCCGAAGAATAAACTTCACCAATATTCTTTTTTATTTCTTCTGCAAAATTTTCCGGATAAACTGATTTGATATTTTCTCCCTCGGGAGTTCTCGAACCACAGACAATATATCCATTAAAAGGTTTAATTGGCCACGTAAGCATAATATAGGCAACAGCCGATTTTTTTCCAGAATCTGATAATATCTGCCATACGCTTTTTTCTTTAAGATTTGCTCCAGTAGTTATTCCCATGTCGGTGTAAGAATAATTTTTTCGATAGATATATTCAAAAATTCCTGTATCCGACGGAGATTTACCCGTTACAATTGTTGTCCATGCAGTAACTGATAACGGGGGAGTTGTACTGTTTAATTTTGCATAACCCCCATTTTTAACTAACTTAGTTATATTTGGAAGTTCATCTGCCCAATCACCAAAAATTTTTTCGGGCATAGCTCCATCAATTCCAAAAACAAATAATTTACTCATATTAATTCTATCCTTTTATTTTATCGTCTTTAATGTTAGGAAATTTTAGCGCAATGAGTTGAGCTTCTTCATCCGTTGCATAAATCTCATGCATCGTTAATGGTGGGAGTACTACTATATCCATTTTTCCAATATCTTTCATTTCTCCCCCCACTTCAATTTTTGCTTTGGTTAGAAAAATTAGTATTTCCTCAAGATATGCATGTGCATGTCGAGAAACTTTTCCTCCCACAGGAATCACCGTTTCATAAACCCCAATATTCTTTCCGAAAATTGCTGAATACTCATCCACTATTCTTCTAATTGAATAACTTCCATTTTCTCTTTCTTCGACTGGAATTTCAGAATATCTAACAATTTCTTTTTCCATAAAAACATTCAACACATAAAGGTTTATTTAATTTTGCCTGTTTTAGAAAACCCTCTAGACTTAAATATCTCAAACTATTCACACCAAAATGTGCTCTTAATTTTTCTTCTATGTCTTCTTTAGTTTCTTCTGATTTAGCGACCAAAAATCTATTTTTCTCTAATATGCCATTATTACATGAATAAACCATTGGGGGTGAAGGAATTCTAAGATGAATTTCTTTTGCATTAAATTCTTTTAACTTTGAAATAACTTTTTCTGAAGTAACTCCACTAAGAATTGCTTCATCAACTAAAACAATTCTTTGTCCTTCAATAAAATCCCTAAGCATAATTAATTTTTTGTCTAGAGATATTTTTCTCTGTTCAGAAGGCTGGTAAATCGTCCGAGTATTTATGTGGCTAACATCTCTAATTATTCCTTCCATAATATGTATTCCGCTTTCTTTTGAATAACCATATGCTCCAAATTTTCCTGATTCGGGTATTGCTATTACTACATCTGCTTCAACTGGGTGTTCTCTTGCTAATTCTTCACCGACGGCAAATCTAAATTTTGACGCGTTTTCTCCAGCCACAAGTGCATCAGGTCTTGCTGAATAAATAAGTTTAAATGCACATCTATTTTGATTTTCTAAGATTTTTATGCCTTCAGAAACATTTTTGGCGAGAAAATCAAATCCAAATTCTTTAATTTTTTTATTTTCTAATCGGACATTTTTTGGCCTTTTTGCAGAACTTTCGGAATTGTTTCTTTCAATTAATTCCTGAGGTAAATTATAAAATTGGGCAATTTTAATTCCCCACCGATATTTTGTAACTGCTTCTTCTCCAGAAATATTATAAATTCCCTTAGCTTTTGATTCCAGAAGATTTTTTACTAAACGAGCAACATCGTCAGTAAGAGTAGGATATTTTATTATTTCATCATCCAATACAACTTTTTTACCGTTAGTCAACTTTTGAACAAGACTTGAAATGAAATTTTTTTCTCCGTCGCCATAAAGAATTGCCGGTCTTATAATCAAATAATCTTCAAGATTTTTCCGTGTTAATCTCTCCCCCTCTAGTTTTGTATAACCATAAAAATTTAAAGGATTTGGTGAATTTTCTTCTGAATAATTATTTTCCTTCCCATCAAAAACAAAATCGGATGAGACATAAACTAATTTTGCTCCGCTTTCTTTACATACTTGAACAATATTTGCTGTTCCAATTACATTTGTTTTATATGCTTCTTCTCTGTGTTCTTCACAATAGTCTGCATTAGTTAATCCAGCGGTGTGAATTATTACCTCAGGATTTATTCTTTGTACAAGTGATCTTACTGAATCTATCTCATCAATATTCAATAATTCAAAATTTTTTCTTTCTCTTTTTGCGTAGGTTCCAACAGTCTCATGCTTCTTATACATCGCATCATAAATTGCTTTTCCGAGAAGACCACTTGCGCCGGTGATTAGTACTTTCATTTTCTCTTGTATAATTTATATGTAAAATTTCTCTTTAATAACTTTATTGCAGTCATTTATATCCTTTATGAATCTAATTTTCAGAAAGATTTTCTAAAAAATAAACTATTTAGAATCATCTTTCTCACTTTCTAAAAATTGTTCATACTCTTTAAATAATATTTTTTCAAGTTCTTTCCATCCACCAACTTCAACAATCTCTTTGGATGGTTTTTTTTCCAATTTGTTCTGGATATTTCGAAATAAAATCCACTTAATTTTTAACTCTTTTTTTCCATTCAACATTTGAAAAAAATTAAAGGGACTATCATCAATAAAAACCCTTGCCCCAATTTTTATTAAATCGTTTATTTTATTTTTTTTATTTGTATTAATAATTCCGTCTACTTTAATTTGGTGATATCCTAAAAAATTTTTTAAGTGATCTAATAGATCATTTTCTCTGCTTGTTATGATAAAAATTTTTATTTGATTCAATTTTTTTATTCTCTTAAATACCTCTATAAAATCTGGAACTAAGGGTAAAATTTCCGGAGAAGAAGTAAATGCTTTTTTAGTTGCGTACTCATAGTCTTCTTTGGTTATTCCTTTGTTTATACAAGACAATGCCGAAGATTGTTCTTCAGAAAGATTATATCCTTTTTCATTCAAATAAAAAGTTTTAAGTTTGTAAGGATCAGTTACAACTCCGTCGAAGTCTAAAGCGATTACAAATCTATTTTTCATTCTCTTTTATTGCCTCGATTATTACTTTTAAATTTTCAGAATTTGGACTAGGAATTGTTTTAAATGAATTAGTTAAAGTGTCATATTCGATTATTTCCAAACCAGCCCCCTTTTCATCATCTTCAATATCTTCAGTAATTTTTTTCGTGGCTAAATAAGTATTCCACGAGGGAGTTTCTGCTGTAGGCTCAATTCCAAAATCTTTCTTCCTTCCTTCCAAACGTTTTTTTATTTCATTTTCATCATTACATTTTATCCTTACTAAAAAAATTTCTGGATTAAATTCTTTGCTTGTTTCATAGACCATATTTCTTTGCCATTTAAAAAAATAACCTGCATCCAACACAACATTTTTTCCAACCATCAATGAATTTTTTAAATTTTCTGAAATTTTCTGATAAACTTTTTTATCCATATATTCTCTTTTTTTATTTTGATAATCAAACAATTTATCTGCTTCTTCAAGAGTCTTAGGAGATAAACCCAAGTCTTTTCTTATATTTGCAGATTGAAAAATTCTGGTGTTAGGTATTTGTGAAATTTTTCGTGCGATTGTACTTTTTCCGGTTGCAGTATATCCATTCATAATTACTACAAAATTTTTCCTTTTTTGAAATAATTTTTTCGCTTCTTCTAAATCTTCGATTTTGTTAATATTTATCCACTTCTCGTCGCTAAAATGATATAAATCCATTTTTTGACATAATTCACTTACTAACTGATCTGTATTTTTTGTGATATACTCTTCTTTTTGGATTGTCTCTTTAACTTTTTCAAAATCTTCTTTTCTAATTTTAAAACAGGCCCCATAAATGTCATAAGGGAATTTTAATTCTTGAAATGGAATTTCTTTTCCCATTTTCAAAACTTTTTCTTTTTCCGAGAGGATTTTATTTCTTTTTTCATAAGGGTTATTTGACTTCTTTGAAAGAATAAGATTTCTTTTATCATTAACAATATTTTTTAAAGTTTCAAAAGAAATTACTAAATCCCCGTCTATAATTACTAAATCCTCCGCAGGCAAAACTTCCAACCCGATTCTTGCACTATAAGTGTTACTTGTTTCATCATTTCTTTCATTAACTAAAACTTTTTTTGATATGTTAGTTATTCTGTCAATATTTTCTTTTGTCCAACATTCTCCATGACCCCCAATAATTGTGATAATTTCTTTAATTCCCAACTCTTCAAGAAATCTTATTTTTTGTTCAAGCAAAGTTTTTCCATTTATTTCAATTAAGCACTTAGGAATTTCCTTTCCCATCTCCCCCAGTCTCGTTCCCTTACCCGCAGCGAGAATTATTGCTTTCATTTGATTATTTCTTTAATTTTTTTATAGATGAATAAAAATCTTTGATTTGATTCCATCTTTTTTAAAGAGAACAAAATGTTTATAAATATATTCTACAAACCCGAATCTATGACTAATTGCGTTTTTTGCGAAAGAGATAACATAAACTCAGACATAATTTATAACTCCAAAAATTTTTTTGTAAAGGTTGGTTTTGCTTTATACTCTCCGGGACAGGTCATGCTTATCCCAAAAAATCATTATAAGTGTTTTGGAGAAATTCCTGAAGAAATTGAAGAAGAAAAACGAAGACTTGAAGACATATTAATGAAAAAAATAAGCCAGAATTTTTCTGAACCCCTTCAAATTGAAATGGGGGTTTGGGGTCAATCAGTAAATCATGCCCATATTCATTTTGTTCCATCTCGAAGTAGTTTCCCCGGTTCCTCTTATGAAGTTAATGACCTTCTACAAGAAATGATTCTTTCGGGTGGAGATGAGAAAATATCTTATGAAATCGGGGATATTCCAACACTTAAAAGAAAGTATAAAAAAGAAGGAGGATATGTTTCTATAAAACAGTTTGGAAAATTATATTTCTGTAGCGTTAAAAATATTCCCTTTGACTCAAGAAAATTACACCCACAACTAACCCTAAGGGGATTTTTTACTAATGTTAAAAAACTCCAAGGAGTTTCTAATTGGAGAGAAATGTCCGAAGAAGAAAGAATAACTGATGAGAAAAAAAGAGAGTTAACAAAGTCTAAACTTATCTTTTAGTTAAATTATTTTTCTCTTCAGGATCCCTTTCCAAATCATAAATCTCTTTTTTGTCCTCGTGATGTTCTCCCCCACACAAATAACATTTTCCACCAGAATTTGTAATAACAACTTTTTTATTTTTGGTTCTTTCACAAAATCTGTCGTCGCAATAGCTATCAGTAATAACTATTTTTTCTCTAATTTTTTTTCCATTTTTTATTAAAGGCAAAAGGGATTTTCCATCAATATTTTTATTTTTTTCTCCAATTAAATTGAGAATTGTTGCAGGAATATCTATGTTCATAGTTAGTTCACTTATTCTTTTTTTCTTAGAATTTGGAAACTTAACTACCAAGGGGGTTTGTATTGTTGGATCATAAAGACCCCCTCGGCAAAGGTAAATTTTATGCTCTCCAAAACTATCTCCATGATCTGATGTCACGATAAAAATTGTATCTTCAAGTATTTTTTCTTTATTTAAGAATTCATAAAGCCGATAAATCTGTTCGTCGACAAATTTAATTGAATAATCTCGACGATTTTCTATTTCTTTAATTGAATGGGCATTTATATCAAAAAATCTTTTTTTGAGATATTCTCTTTGAGAATGAACTTTCACACTATCTAGAATTTTTCTTAAATCCTCTTTTTCCTTAAATTTTTTTCCTTCTACAAGAGGATAAGGGTAGTGTGTATCAACAAGATGCATGAAAACAAAAAAGGGTTTTTTTTCTTTTTTCGCTTCTTTGATTTTTTCTATAGATAAATCAATAACTTTATCACAAGGATAAAATTGTGGGGAGGCTCTTTTTTTTGAAATTCTTTTTCCAAGGGAATATGCCCAACTAGGTAAAGAGAGCAAAATTTTTTTTATAAAAGAATTATTCAAAAATTTATTTTGTCCTTGTTGCTCTTTACTCATATAAAAATCAAATCCTTTTTTGAACCACAAATGTAAGGGAGTTGCAGAAATTGTATTATATCCAATTTTTTGTAAATAAAGAGGTAACCAGAATTTATTTTTCTTTAACTTGTTAATTTCTTCTTCTTTCATAAAAGGGTGTTGATGGATAAACCCATTTGTTCTAGGTAATTGCCCCGAAAACATTGCTGTTACCGACGAGTCAGAGGCATTTGAGGCGGTGAAATTTTTTTCAAAAACAACCAACTCTTCACTTATTTTTTTTAGATTAGGATCGTATACCTCTTTGCGCCCATAAAGGCTAAGATCCTTTGGTCTAAGACCGTCGCTGATAATCAGAATTATATTTGTTTTTTTTGTCATTTCTGAAAAGAGTTAAATATATCCATAAAATTTCAATTTTTCTTTTAGGTCTTTTTCTTCCTCTTCACTTAAGACATTTTCATCATCTTCCATGAATCCCTTATCTTCATCTTTATTTTTTTTATTTTCCATTTTACATTTTATTCACTTCATATATCTTTATAAATATTATAGCTACTTGAAAATAAATGAAAGAAATTAAATTTGAGAAAATCATGTTCTTAGAAACAAATTCGGAGTCTTATGCTTATTTTCAAAACATGTATTCTACTCTTTCACGGTTCTGTAAAAAGATGATTCATTTCAATCGTCGAGATTATTATTTCAAATTTGGAAAGAGAAAGATGAATAAAATGTTTCTTGATTTGGTTGAAAAAGAAAAACCCGAATATATTTTTACTTGGCTTACTTGGGATGAATTTTATCCGGAAACTTTGCTCAAAATAAAAAAAATTTCACCAAATACAAAAACTGTGGCTATTTTTGGGGACGATGTTCATCAGTTTGATGATTTCTCAAGATATTATGCCTTATTATTTGATTACTCATTTACAACACTTAAATCATTTTTACAAAGATATAATCAGGATGGAATCGATAATGTTTTTTTTACATCTTTAACTGACAATAAGAATTTTCATCCAGTCAAAACTGAAAAGATTTATGATGTCACTTTCATCGGAACTCAGAAAGAAGATAAATCTGGAAGATACGAACTTGTAAAATACTTAAAAGATAAGGGGATTAAACTAAAATTGTTTGGTTTTGGCTGGGAAAAATATCCCGAGTTTAAAGAAATTTATGGTGGTACGCTGGGAAGTGATGAAATGGTTAAAGTAATAAATCAATCAAAAATAAATCTTTGTTTTTCAAAAAATAATTTTGGTCAGGAGCAGATGAAAGCTAAAATCTTTGAAGTTGGTGCCTGTAAGTCTTTTACTGTATGTGAATATGCCAAAGATTACGAGGATTATTTTTCTAAAGATAAAGACATAGTTTTTTTCAAAGATCAAAAAGAAATGATTCAGAAAATTAATTACTTTTTATCACACGAAAAAGAACGTGAAACAATTGCTCAAAACGCTTTCCACAAGATTACTTCAGAATTTGGTTTGTATCATGAACTTCGCAATTTTTTCCAAAAAACTATTTCTGACAAGGAACATAAAAAACTACCCGTAATAAATGAATCAGTTTTTGTAATCAATAACGAGAATATTTCTCAATCAGCTTCGAAGATTAAAAAAATGGTTGAAAAATTTTCTTATGTTGGCTTTAATGAAGGAAATGTTCAATATCTCCCATTCAAAAACTTTTTTCAAATCTATTCTTTAGAAAAAACCAGAAAGGAAATAAGTTGCTGTAATTATTATATTAATTCAACAAGTCTTGGAGATTATCTCCTGTTTTTTTCTCGAGACGGGCTTAATTTATTAGACAAGCCAAGTTTTGATTCTTTCCTAAATATAAATCAACTTCTTGTAAAGAAAAAATATTTTTTAGATAATTTGAAAAAGTTTAAACAAATTTACTCTGGAAAAGGCATAAATTTCGTCGATAAAAATAATACTTCTTTTGTTGCCATTCCTTTAGTAAGATTGAGAAATTACAATCTTCATCAAGATTATGAAAAAATAAAAAAATGTTTTGGATTTAAGTTTATCTACACCTTGTACTCCGAAATTTATCAAAAGAAATTAAGTATTTTTCCATTTGCATTATTTGTCAAGGGAATTAATCAAAATTTTATTTTTAGATCGATTAAGGAATATGTCAAAGATAAAGATATAATTCAGAAATTTAAAAAATTAAATTGATTTTTTTCTGCATTTTAAAGAAACCGTTCTGCAGAATAAACTCGGATAAACTTTGGCTAATTTTTGAAAAATCTTATCAATTCTCCTTGCTATTTCAGATCCTTCACTTTTTCTTGATTGCCAAACATAATCTACTTTTTCTATTACAAAATATTTTGAAAAAAGATTAATTATATCTTCGACGCGAGGTTTATGTATGTGGAGATTTTTTTCCACCACTTTGAAGGGTTCATCCACTTCAGTTTTCTTTCCAATTAAATAATAAATTCGAAGCATGAAATTGTATTCGTTTGGCATAGAAAAGAAAAAAGTTGCATCGTCTTTTGCCACTCGAATCATTTCCTCAATAATTTTTTCAGGATACATGACATGTTCAAGGGTATCGTTACAAAGAAGGATATCATAAATTTTATTATTCTTTATCGGGAATTTTCCCCCGTCGAGATTATGACTATATGTGTAATTAGTATGCCAAAAATTTTCTGCATTATCAAGTGTATGGTAAATAACATTTTTAGGAATAAAATTTTCTATCATTTTCGGTCCGGCACCAACTTCTAAAAAAAAATATTTTTTTCCGTCTTTAGTTTTTTTATTGATTTCATGTATTGGCATCCGATAATGATTTTCGGTTGAACTTAATTTTGGCATTTTACAAAAAACCTGCTTCTCGATAATATCTTTTTAATCTTTGAAGTCCCTCGTCAATTGAAACTTTTGGTTGAAACCCAATTCCTTTAATTTTGTCTATGTTAACTCTTCGGTTATCTGTGGGTTCGCCTATCTTTTTTTGAAAATCTAAATTTGGACTAACTTTTATTTCTCCGTCGGACATTTTAGCAATCTTTTCAGCCAGACCTAAAATTGAAATATTTTCTTTTTCCAAATCGTTGCCAATGTTATACACTTCCCCATTTTTTCCATAAAACATAATTTGGAATATTGCTCGAATCGCGTCGGAAATGTAACAAAATGACCGTTTTGAAGAACCATCATCTCTAAGAGTTATCTGCTTATCCTTTGATGCCTTGTAAAAAAAATCAGAAATTACTTTTCCATCATTTTTAATCCCCGGACCGTATGCAAGAAGAATTCTCAAACTTCTCACAGGAATATTAAATTTTCTGAAAAAAGTTGAACATAAGGTTTCACTAACTCTTTTTGATTCAATATAACAGGCATAAGGATGTGTACAATCAACATTACCATTATAACTTTCTGGCGTCGGGATAAATTCTTGTGCTGGATTGCCATAAATTTCTGCACTACTAAAAAAGATGAACTGTTCAATTGGATTATTTTTTGCATAGTCTAAAATTGTTCGGGTTGCATTTATATTCGCATCGATAGTATCAATCGGGTCTTCCAAAAAGGCCTTGGGGTTTGCTCTCGACGCGGCATGTATAATTATACTCGGCTTTTCTGAAATATCAAATTTTTTTCCAACATCTAGTGTAACAAAACTAATATTCGGGTCTTCAATTAAATGAGATAATCTCGAACCATTTTCTATTTTGTGTCGATTCATCAGAATCATTTTACAGGGTTTTTTTAATCGTCGATTAAATAACGAAATTACGTCAACAATATAACTTGCAATTAATCCACTTGCCCCGGTTATAAGAATCGTCTTGCCTTCCAAACTTGTTAACTCTTTTTCAAACTCAGAAATTATCTCGCTAAAATCTTCATCCATTACTTTCGTTTTCATATTTCTGAAAAAAGAAACTCGTATTTAAAGATTATTTCACTACAATTCAATCTAATTATTTTAAACCATTCCAATAATCAAGAGTCAATTTAGATAGTTCATAAAGTTGTTCAAATCTTTTAAGAATCATTCCTGCCGAATTGTTTTCTTCAACTTTTCTTTGTTCCAAGGGATAAACAAAATTAATATCTACTGTCTTTATTCTCTTTCCGTCCTTAATCATTTTTAAAACTGGAACATGAAGTACATCTTGTTTATTCCCAGTATAATCTAAAAAATAATTTGATAGTTCTTTTCTCCAGGCCCTTGCTCCGAAAAACATATCCATCCTTCTGCCCGTTAGGGCTTCCCAAAATTGATTTCCTAATTTTTCCGTTGTCTGTTGGAATTCAGGGTATGAACTTACATCTTTTCTTATCGGAGCGACATAATCTGCTTCGTTTTGAATTAATGGTTCAGCGACGTCGTTCAGGAATTCTGTAAAAGAAACTTTTTCTGCTTCAGTCCAAATGATTGCTGTCGGGTTTCTTCTCATTGCTTCTCTTATCGCTTGTCTTCGTGCGTTTCCCATTCCCCTTTGTTCTTCTTGGTAAATTGTTGCTCCTGCATTTTTCAATCTTCTTACTACCCCCCCTTCAGAACCTCCATCGATGGAAATTATTTCATAACCTTTTTCAGAAGCAGATTTTATTGTTTTTTCTGCAAGTTGACTTCTGACTAGATTTACTTCATTATCAAGATTGTAAAAAGTGCTTGTAATTAAAATTCTGTCTAGGTACATGTGAACTCATTCAAAAGGTTATTTTTAAACCTTTATGTCCTTACTATATTTAATCTTCATAATTTTTATAAACTCTTAATTCAAGATTTTTATATGCGTCGTGAATTTGCAAAAGTTATGGTTGAGCTTGCTGAAAAAGATCCGAAAATTTTTTTGATAATCTTGGATGTTGGTGGAAATATATTTGATGAATTTAAGAAAAAATTTCCAGACAGATTTTTTAATTTTGGAGTAATTGAACAGGCAACAGTTGGATTTGCAAGTGGTTTAGCCTTAGAGGGATTTAAACCATATATCTACACCATTGCGCCCTTCATTCTTGAACGCCCATTCGAACAATTAAAATTAGACATTGTTCAACAGAAAGCTAATGTTAAACTAATAGGGTTTTGGGATTATCCCGAGGCTGGACCAACTCATAAACTTCTTGATGTAAAAAAAGAATGCGAGGTTCTGGGACTGGAATTGATTGAACCCGTCGACGGAAATGAAACTCGGAAAAAACTATTGGAAACTTATGAACAAAATAAACCTTTCTTTTTTTATCTAAAAAAAGATAATCTAAAATGATTTACAATTCTGACTTAAGAAAAAAATTAATTGGAAACGCCCTCAACAAAAAAATGGGACATGTTGGTTCAGCACTTTCTTCGTTGGATTGTATAAATTATTTATTTGACTATGTTATGTCTTCAGACGATATTTTTATCCTTTCAAAAGGTCATGCAGCTATAGCCCTTTATACTGTTTTAGAAAAATATGGAAAAAAACCCGAATGGACAATGCATCCAGAATTAGATGAATCAAAAGGAATTTATGCGACCACGGGAAGTTTAGGTCACGGTCTCCCCATTGCGATTGGTCGAGCTTATGCTAAAAAAATTAAAGGAACAGGAAAAGTTTTTGTTCTTCTCGGAGATTGTGAATTAGCTGAAGGAAGTATTTGGGAATCTCTTCTTCTTTTGAACCGTCTTAAATTGGACAATCTTTTTGTTTTTATCGACTGGAACAAATTCGGGGGTTTAACTGATCCGGTCAGCGAAACGGTTGGTCTTGACGGAGAAAACATTGCGATGAAACTTCGTGCGTTTGGTTTTAACACCATAATTCTTGATGGTCACGACGAAAAAGAATTGAAAACAATCCAACATTTAAAAGATGGAAAGACAATCGTTATTCTTGACACAATCAAAGGAAAAGGCGTAGAAACCCTCGAGAAAACTCACTTTCACGGATATTATTTCCATATGAATCCTGAAGAATACAAAAAAGCTTTAACAGATTTAAGTTAAAGGTTATTTAATAGAATATATTGTTTCAACTCTTTTTGTATTCTTATTAGCTCTTTTTTTGATTAAGTCAAGATGAATCATTGTTTGCAAAGCTTTGTCAACAGTTCTCCATTGTGAATGAGTTTTTATTGAAATCTGCCTCGTTGAGAGTTCTTTTTCTTTTTCCAAAATTTTTTTTATTTCAACTAAAATATCTAGAATGGACTTGCGTGACATCTATGCACATAAATGCAGAAATGTTTTTATAGGAAGTCTGCACAATTATACCTATATGAAAAAGATAAAACCGAATTTTAAAAAGTTGAACTTGGGTTGTGGATGGAGAAAAATTCCCGGATTTCTTAACATAGATATTTCTCCAGAGGTTAAACCAGATATGGTGGTGGATCTCTCTGAAGGGCTACCTTTTCTAGATAATACCTTTGAGGAAATCTATTCTAGTCATGTAATTGAACACATTATACCATGTAAATTTAGATTTGTTCTTGAAGAAATCGGGAGAGTAGCCAAAAATGGATGTATCCTTGAATTGTATCTTCCATTAGATAATATCTTTGCAAGAACAACAATTGATCACTATAGGACCTTTAGTTATACTAGTTTTGATGAATTTTGTGAAAAATTTAGTCATCACAAACATTATTTTAGTTATCGTTTGGAAAGATTAATTCCTAAACCAAATTTTTTAAAAAGGGTCTGGTACCAGTTTTTTCCGTTCACAAAAGGAACAGTTCACTTCAGATTTAGAATAATTAAAGATGATCAAGACAGGTCACCACCACCAGAATCACAAGCATACAATTGGAAATTTTGGGAAACGGCTCGTTAAATAATCTTTTCTTTTCTATATAAATTAATCCTGATTTTTCAAAAACCAGTCATAGGATTTTCTTATTCCCTCTTTCAAACTTGTTTTAGGTCCCCAACCAAGATTATCCATTTTTGTAACATCAAACTTTCTTTTCATCATTCCGTCGGGTTTTGTTGAATCAAAATTTATTCTTCCTTCAAACCCAACAATTTCTTTTACTATTTCTGCAATGTCTCTAACTGCGTAATCTTCTCCGTTTCCGACGTTAATAACTTCGGAAGAATTATAATTATTCATTAAAAAGACACAAGCCTCCGCTAAATCCTCCGAGTATAAAACTTCTCTTCTCGGAATTCCGCTTCCCCACAAAACTACTTCTTCTGCATTTTTCATTTTTGCTTCATGGAATTTTCTTATCAATGCCGCAACTAAATGTGAATCCTGTTTATCGAAATTATCATTCGGACCGAACAAATTTGGAGGAATCGCAATTATAAATTTTGTTCCATATTGTTTGTTATATGCCTGGCAGAGTCCAATTCCAGCCATTTTTGCAATAGCATAAGGTTCATTAGTTTTTTCAAATTTTCCAGACATGAGGTACTCTTCCTTTATTGGTTGAGGGGATTCCGTCGGATAAATACATGCACTTCCCAAAAAAAGTAATTTTTTAACACCATACTTCCATGCCGCATTAATCACATTGTTCTGAATTTGGATATTGTCATAAATAAATTCTGCAGGATAATTCATATTTGCATGAATGCCCCCCACTCTCGCAGCAGTTAAAAAAACAAATTCCGGTCTCTCTTTCTGAAAAAATTCTTCTACTTTAACCTGATTTCTAAGGTCCAACTCTTCATGGGTTTTCATTAACAAATTTTCATAACCCTCTTTTTGAAGAAGACTTTTTAGTGCAGTTCCAAGAAGACCGGTGTGGCCCGGAATATAAATTCTCGAATCTTTTTTCATCTTACTTCCGAAAAATTCTTCCATAACTTCTTCTAATTTATTCAGTCTCTCCTCGTTAACAAACTGATTATTCCCAATGTAAAATGCATTAGTATGGAGATACTCTGCATTAGGTAAATCTTTTTGATATTTTTCTAAGAATGGTTGTCTTAATAAATTTCCACTAATTACTGGTCTTGTTTGAATGCCCTCTTCAGTTAATCTTTTTTGAAATTCTTTTTTTCGATAGCTATTTCTAAAAATAAAAGGAAATGAAAAAGAAGAAATTCCGGGGTGGTCTGTAACTAAAATTTCCTCTTTATATTTTTTACATATTTCCAAAAACTTTTTGTAATTATCATTCCTTATTCTTATATAACTATCTAACTTTTTAATTTGAGACAATCCAAGAACTGCATTAAATTCAGTATTTCTAAAATTATATCCGTCGGTCAAAAACAAAAATTCAAAATCTATTTCTGGATATTTCTCTCGATAGAATTCATGCAACTCTTTTGGTAATTCCCTAGCCAAACCATGAGATCTTTTGAGCAAGAATCTATGGTACAAATCTTCGTCATTAGTGCACAACATCCCACCCTCAACAGTGGTTATATGGTGCCCCCAATAAAAACTAAAAGTTGATGCCATCCCGTGATTTCCTATCTTTATTCCATCGATTGTAGCACCATGTGATTCACAACAATCCTCAATAATTTTTATATCTCTATTCCTAATTATTTCTTTAATTTTTTTTATGTCCGAAGGAAAACCAATCAAATGAGTTATAAAAATTGCTTTTGTTTTTTCGTTTATTTCTTTATCTAATTTTTCATAATCAAAAGAAAAATCTTTTAAATTCACGTCGACAAAAACCGGTTTTAGCCCACACTGAATAACTGGTGAAATATTTGTGACCCAGGTAACCGCGGGTACGATTATTTCATCTCCATCTTTCCAATTATATTTTTCTTTCAAGGCATTTATCAAAATTAAATTCGCAGAACTTCCAGAGTTAACATAAACTGAATACCTGCATCCCTGCCATCTAGAATAAACCTCTTCAAACTCTTTTACTTTTGTAAACTGAGTATATCTCTCAGTAGATTGCACAAAAGAGATTAAAGCATTTTTATCATCGTCTAGAATTACATTTTCTTGAAGTGGCCAAAAAAGTTTTTCCATCTTTGAAACAAAAATCCAAGATTTAATCTCTTTTTAAGGATTATGATAATTTAGTCTACTTTTTTCGAGAATATCTTTCTTCATAATCTTTTTATATTCACAATCCCCTTCTTTTTTATGAAGATATTGGAAATCTGTAATTTTTCTGCAGGAATATGTGGGGTATGGACAAGGGTTTTTGAGGAATCAAAAAGGTTAATTGAACGCGGGCACGAAGTTGCTGTTTTCTCTTCGAATCTTGAAAAAGGAACAAATAATCCCGTTGCTTGTGAAGAAAAAATCGGAGACATAAAAATAAAACGTTTTTCAGCATTAGTTCCAGGAAAAGGCAAATTAAGTTTTATTCCGGGTGGAGAAAGTTTTATGTTTTTCAAGTTTTCTCAAGAGGCAGTTCAATTTAATCCAGATGTGATAATGGTTCACAATTATCGTCAGTTTCATACAACTGAGGCCTTGAAAATTGCTAAAAAAATAAAATCTTCTGGAAAAAAATGTAAGGTTTTTTTGGTTACTCATGCCCCCTTTCCCGAGGGAGACATTACTAGAACATTCTGGGGTCATGCGGCAAGTTGGTTTTATGATTTTTTTATTGGGAGATTTACACTAAACAAATTCAACAAAATTTTGACAATTTCTCATTGGGAAATTCCTTTTCTTAAAAAAATTGGCGCTAAAAAAAGTAAGATTGTTTATATCCCCAACGGGATTCCAAAAGAATTTTTCTCTCAAAAAAAATCAACAGAAGAAAATAAAATTCTTTTCCTGGGAAGACTTTCTCCAAAAAAGAAAATTGAAACTTTAATTTCAGCAATTCCTTTTCTGAAAGATAAAAAGATAAAAATAGAAATAGTCGGACCTGCAGAAGAAGAATACCTAGCAAAATTAAAATCTCTAATAAAATCTTTAAATGTTTCAGACCGGATTATTTTCTCACCACCAGTATTTGATATAAAGAAAAAAATTGAAAAAATTGATTCGTGCAAAGTTTATGTTCTTCCGTCGAGAGTTGAAGGAATGCCCCAATCTTTAATCGAGGGAATGGCCCGTGAGAAAATAGTAATCGGGAGTAATAGTCTTGCGATTAGAGATTTAATCAAAAATAAAAAAAATGGTTTTTTATTTGAGTTTGACAATCCCAAAGATTTAGCCGAAAAAATTGATCTTGCTCTAAATCTCAAGGGAAAAACTTTACAAAAAAATGCTAGAAAGGATACAGAAAATTTTCAGTGGGAAAAAGTTATAGAAAAAATAGAAAAAGAAATTAGCCTCTAATTCTTAGAAATACTTAAAAATAAAAAATTCATCCCAAAAATATGGATATCTTATTTTTGCAGAAACCATTCTTTATGGAGCCTCTCGGAATTATGTATCTTTCTGCTTCATTAAAACAAGGCGGACATAACACCCTACTTGCGTCTACCGACGATAATGTTCCCCAAATAATTAAAGATTATAACCCACAAATAATTGCTTCAAGTGTAATGACTGGTGATCATACTTTTTATAACAAACTGGTTTCCGAACTTAAACTAAATAATCCTTCAACACTTTTTGTTGCGGGCGGACCACACCCAACTTTCTTTCCAGCATACTTGGAAAAAAGTTCGTTTGATGCTATTGGTCGAGGAGAGTGTGAATCCGCATTTCTTGACTTTTGTGATACTCTCGAAAAAGGTGGAGATGTTACAAAAATAAAAAACTTCTGGATTAGAAATAAAGATGGAGAAATTGTAAAAAATAATGTTCGTCCATTAGAAAGTAATCTGGATAACCTGCCCTTCCCAGACAGAGAAATTTTAGATGGTTTTGAAATAATCACAAAAACTCCAATTTCCCATTTTATTGCTTCTCGAGGTTGTCCTTATAATTGTTCTTATTGTTTCAATCATTCTCTCGCAAAATTATATCAGGACGAATCCAATTCACCGAGCAGAGTAAGGTTTAGATCAGTCGGAAATTTATGCGACGAAATTAAAAAAGTTAGTTTGTCCAATAATATGCAATTAGTTTATTTTCAAGACGATACTTTCACATTGAACAGAAAATTTCTTAATGAATTTCTTGACTCTTTCAGTTTTGAAGTTGGTAGCCCATATCATTGTCATGTTAGAGCAAACACTCTCGACAAAAAAACTGCTGAACTTTTGAAAGAATCGGGTTGTCTAAGCGTTCACATGGCTCTAGAAACAGCGAATGATAATCTTAGGAACAATCTTCTCAAAAGAAACATGACAAAAAATCAAATCATTTCAGCGTCTAAAATTTTAAAAGATAATGGTATAAAACTAATGCTTCAAAATATGATCGGTCTTCCGGATAGCACACTTAAAGACGATTTAGAAACACTTGAACTCAATCAAAAAATTCATCCCGACGTGGCATGGGTTAGTATTTTTCAACCTTATCCCGGAACTGCCTTGGGAAATTATTGCCTTGAAAAAAAATTATGTACTGAAGAAGTTTTGGACAACATCGGCCAAAGTTTTTTTGTCAGCAGTGTTCTCAATTTTTCAGAAGAAAGGAAAACCCAATTACATAATCTCCAAAGATTATTCGGACTACTGGTTGAAGCACCATTTCTTTCAGATCCGGAAATTCTTATGCCCCTATTAAACACCCAAAGATCGTCGGATATTGATGACTTACTGTTTAAAATCATTCGAGGATATAGAAAAGAGGGAGATAAAAGAATGTTTGGTCTTGATTTACCAACTTATCAAAAAATTGAAATCAAAAAATAATAATGCCGGACAGATTTTCAAAAATTGATAAAAACATTCTTCAGAAATGGCGCGAAATTGCCGAGCTTGAACAAATTCCTCTTGATTCTTTAACTTCTAAAGTAAGATATATTGAAGGAGAAAAAGGGCAGTATTCTTTTGGGATTATTCTCAATCCTAGAAGAGTTAAAAGAGAGAAAAATAAGATTGAATCAAAAAGTTATTGCCCTCTTTGTAAATCCGCAAATAGTTTGCTATACGATGAAAAGCTAAGTCTTCTTCCAAAAAAATCAGACTCTGATTTAGTTTTTTCTATTAATTCTTTTCCACTATTTGAGGGATTTTCTTTAGGTTTTTCTAACAAAATTTTTCCTAATGAACGTCCTCTTTATACAACGGGGGATCTTTCTAATCTAGAATCTGAACTTTCAGAAGTATTAGACATTTCAAAAAATTATGGCTTTCAGATTTTTCACAACAGTCCGGGATTTGGTGCAACAATTCCTCAACACGAACATTGGCATCTAACTAATTTTGCAGCGTCTTATGATATTTTGGGAAGAACTTATGGTTTTGATGATAGTGAAATAAAAAAAATTCCAGGAAATGAGGGGGTTTATTCTTTGGCTAATTTTCCATTTGCTCATCTGGTTTTCGACGGGAAAGATCCATCAAAAGTCGTTTACTTTTTGTCAAAAGTCCATGACAATCTTTCCACTCATTTTGATGAGAAATTTGTTCCCCATACAATTTCTCAAGCGCTAGATGGAAAATTGCTAATTTCTCTTGGTCGTCAATTTCGTTACAAAAGTCGTAGCAGTGGTGAAGTCGCAGGACATATTCCTTGTAGTTCTCTCTCGGAGTTTGAATCATTTAATCATAACTCTTGTATGAAAATTCTTAGTGAATTATTGTTTAATAAAAATGAAATAAATTTTAAAAAGATGTTATAGTTCATAAAAATATGAGAAGAGTTTTAGTTTCAGGATATTTTGATCCGCTTCATGTGGGGCATCTTGAACTCATAGAAAGAGCAAAAAAGTTGGGGGATCATTTGATTGTAGTCGTGAACAATGATTTTCAGGCGAAACTCAAAAAAGGCAAAGCATTTATGCCTGAATCGGAAAGAGTAAAAATAATACAGGCATTGAAAAATGTCGACGAGGTAATTCTGTCTGTAGATAATGATCGGACAATTTGTAAAACTCTTGAAAAAATACATCCAGACATTTTTGCAAATGGGGGGTTTACCAAAAAAGAAATAACTGGGGGGGTTACGATTCCTGAAGGAGAAGTTTGTAATCGTCTCGGAATCTTAATGTGTAACGACCTCGGAGAAAAAATACAATCCTCGTCTAATCTTACCGGACTTATCGCTTTTGAAAAACGCAGACCCTCTCACTAATATTTTTAAACTCCATTCTTTGAGATTTAATATATCTAAAATGATATCCGTGATTATAACTTCCTTTAAAGAACCGAAAACCATTGGCAAGGCCATTGAATCTTTTTTGAACCAAAAAATTAAAGAAAAATATGAAATAATTGTTTGTGCTCCCGACAAGGAAACCCTTGCCGTTGCAAAAACTTATTCTCAAAAAAATAAAAAAGTTAAAATTTTCAAAGATCCTGGGAAGGGAAAAATGTTTGCTCTCAATCTTCTTTTTAAAAAAATTAAAAGTGAAATTTTGGTTCTTTCCGACGGAGATGTTTTTGTAAAAGAAAATTCTTTAAGTAAATTATTAGGGGTGTTTAAAGATCCAAAGGTGGGTTGCGTTACTGGAAGACCTGCTTCATTAAATTCAGGAGAAAATTTATTTGGTTATTGGTCTCATCTGCTTTGCGATGCTGGTGCCCACGAAGCAAGAATGAAACGTCAAAACCGAGGAGGATTAGTCGAATGTTCAGGTTATTACTGGGCATTCCGAAATAATATCATAAAAGATTTTCCCTTAGATGTTCCAGAAGATGCAATTATTCCAATTTATTTTTGGCAAAAAGGATTCAAGGTAGTTTATTCTCCAGAAGCAATAGTTTATGTTAAATACCCCTCAAATTTACATGATTTTATCGACCAGAAAAAAAGAACAACAAAAGCCCATGTTCAGATGTCTAAGTATGTTGATTTTAAAAAAATTCCAAAAACAAAAACTTTCATGAATGAACTTCTTGAAAGTTATCGGGCTTTTTTGTATCCCAAAACACTAAAAGAAATGCTCTGGACTTTTTTACTTTTTCCAGCTAAACTTTATATTTGGTGTCTTTCGTTATATCATGTTAAAATTTCAAAAAAGTATCACAAAGATGCCTGGAAAATTACCAAAAGTACTAAATAAGAGAAAATAAAAAGGTAATTCTCCTTAAATCAAAATGGACGAAAAAGAAATAATTTCCGAGGACAAAAAAGAAACAAGCCATAATATTTCGAATTGGAAAGAAAAGTCTATTCAATGGATAAAGGATAATCAAAATTTAATTTTAGTTTTAATTTTAGTTTTTGCATTCGCTGTGCGAATGTATTATTTTTTTCTGACGACAAGTCAACCTCTTTGGTGGGACGAAGCAGAATACATGCTTAAAGCAAAAAACATCGCTTTTGGAACTCCCGAGACTGGCTGGTGGTATGGTCGCCCGATACTTTTCCCAGTCATCTCTGCCGTATTTTTAAAAATAGGTCTTGGTGAAATTGGTTTAAGATTTTTATGGGTTTTACTTTCCGTCGCGAATGTTTTTCTTGTTTACTACATTGCAAAATCTCTTTTCAATAAACGTGTTGGTCTAATTTCAGCGTCGATAATTTCCGTTTCATACATAGATTTATTTTATACATTTAGACTTCTGGTGAATCTTCCAGAAATTTTTTTTGTGCTTTTGGCCTATGCTTTTTTTGTCAAACACGAATTCAACCATGGTTCAAATAAATTTGTTTGGGCAATAATTCCAATTCTCTTAATTGGGGCACTAATTCGTTTTACCATCGGAATTGCAATAATAATTCTTTTAATTTATCTGCTTGTGACTAAAGGAATAAAATTATTCAAGGAGAAAAATTGGTATATTTCAATTATCCTTGGATTTATTTGTTTTGTGCCGTATGGAATTTACTCCTGGATTAAATATGGGAATCCAATTTATGTTATCCTTTCAGTTTTAGTTGGGTCAACCGGTCAAAGATCTCTCGTCGATACTCCTGTTAAAATTTTTATGGACTATGTTAAGTATTTACCTTCCTACACTCACTGGATTCTTTTCATCTTTTTTATTTTGGGGGCAATTTTTCTTTTTTTCAATCTGATTTTTTTATTTGATTTATTAAGAAAAGACGATTCAATCAAAAGAAACTTATTCTTAATTTTAGCATTCATAATTCCCTTAATTTATTTTGGTTTTTTTGTTAATCATTTTGAAGATAGATATTTATCTATGGTCCTACCAGTAATTTTTATTTTAACAGCCAAGGGATTAGATTTATTTTACGAACAAATTAAAAAACACACTAATTCTATTTTAGCAGTAGTTATCATCGTCGGGATTTTGCTTTTTGGAGGGTATAATATGATGATTCATTCGGATGCTATTATAAAAGATAAAGTCAATTCTTATAATGATTTAAGAAATGTGGGGTTATGGGTTAGAGAAAATTCTTTGAAAAATGATTCCATAATTTCTGCGGGAATGCCCGAGATTACTTACTATAGTGAGAGGCCAACTTACAAACATGCGGACAACTTGTCTGATCAAAAAACCCTTATTAAAGAAAAAAATGCAAAATATATTATTTTAACAAATTGGGAACGTTCACCCGAATGGACTTACTCTTTCTTTTCAAATCAATCAGAATTTACACCAGTTTATCAATCAGTTAATCAACAAGGTCAAACAACTTATGCAATAGTTTTTTCGGCTAGAAATTAATATTCTCCAATCATTACACAATTTCCATAAGCGTAGGGTCTTCTATATTTAGAGATCATTGCTTCCTCTTTAGTTACCTCTACCCACCTATTTTTTCCGAATTTTTTTAGGAATTTTTTATTTTGAAAATTAATTTCATCGTTTTTGATTAACAAGTCTAGTTCAGGATTGTAACCTATTGGAACAGTCAAAATTATTTTTCCTTTAGGTTTTAAACAATTTTTTTTAAGATTTCTTAATACCTCTAATATCTTAGTACCAGAATTAGCTATTACATCGTCGTCGTATCCAATGTGCTCAAAAGTAGAAATGGAAACTATTAAATCATACTTTTCCGAAGGAACATGTTCAAGAATATCCTTATTTAAAATATTTTTTCCCTCTTCATATTTGTCTAAAATATCCCATTTAACTGGAAAATAATGCGATAAAACATTTCCCACTTCCAAAATTTTTATATTTTTGTTCATTAAATAACTTAAAACAATCGGTATTTCAACACACCGTTCATTAGCCCAGGTGGTATTATATTTATGATTAAATAAGTAATACTCTTTTTTGTTAAATATGAATTTTTTTCTTTTTTTAAGAGAAATAATCAAGGGAGCAAGAATTAATCTTAAGGGTTTCATAAAAATCTCTTTTACCCCAAATCTTCGAATAAACCAAAATATTTTACTCTTTTGGGAATTGTACAGGTGAGTTTTCATTTTTGTCTTAAATTATTTTTCTTTATGTAGTTTTTTATTAACTCTAAATACTCTTTTGATTTCGAATCAAATTTAAAATTGGTTGCCCAGCTTCGGGAATTAACTTCCATTTGATTTCTCAGCTTCTTATCATGAATAATTTTTTTTATTCTTCCTGCAAGCTTGACCGAATTTCCATAATCAAATAAAAACCCATTTTTACCATCGGCAATAGAATCCCTTATTCCTGAAACATTACTCCCTATTACAGGAGTTCCAAAATAATTTGATTCAATATTAACTATTCCCCAACCCTCTTTGAAACTGGGGTTCACGAAAACCCAGGCTCTTTGCATCAACTCTGCTTTTTTTTCCTCGCTAATCTTTCCAAAAATTTCAACACATTTCAGATTATTTTTTAGAATATATTCCTTAGTTTTTTCTATCTCTTCTTCATCCCCACCTCCAGCAATCCAAACTTCTAAATCTATATTTTCTTTTTTTAAAATCTTAACTGCTTTTAGAAAAATGTCTATACCCTTATATTTTTTAATTCTATTCAAGAAGAGCACCGTTGGTTTTTTATTTTTTGAAAATTTTTTATACTTAATAAAATTTATTCCGGGATTAACAACCCCCACAACTTTCCCAAATCCCCCTCCCTCTATTTCTTTTTTTGAACTTTCAGAGATAGTTATTATAGGTATTTTTTGGTAAAACAAAGGCATTATTTTTGTTTCAATAAACCAGCCAATAACTGCGAAAGGTAACGGGAGTTGCTTAAACCAAACCTCTCGGTGAACATGATGCACATGTAAAAATATTTTTTTTCTCTGCACAAACAAACATGTAAAAAAAGGTATGCCGTTTTCAACATCAATTATTACGTCGGGCTTTTCTTTAAGTTTAAAATAAGCGACTGGGCTAAGAGCATAAAGGGTCATAGGGTTACCAACACGGATTATTTTAACACCTTCGAGATATTCTTCTCTTAAACAATTTTTCCAACCTCCGCAAATAAGAGTTACTTCATTTCCGGAATTAATCCATCTTTTTGCCAGTTCATGAAAATATAATTCTGATCCTCCTGCTTTTGGATTTTTGATATCCCTCCAGTTAAATATTAAAATTTTCATTTTACCTTTCTCCACAACTTTCCAATAATTGGTTTAAACATTCTCACGGTTTTTCTTAATGGAGAATTCAAAAGTCTCAATTGTATTATTGCTAAAAAAAATTGGGTGCTTGCTTTTTTGATATTAAGAGTACTATCTATTGCGTCTTCCCATCTGGTTGGATATTCTTTAATTGAGATTTTACTTTTTCTTAATTGATATATCAAGTCAACATCAAAGGCCCAGTTTGTTATTCCAATCTGTGAAATAATGCCTTCTAATGCTTTCTTTCTAAAAATTTTTGCACCACATTGAGTATCACGATACGGAAAAAAAAACATAGTCCGGATAATGAAGTTGCCTACTCTTGAAACAATTCTTCTTTTTAGTGATTGTTTCGGTTTTACTACTGAATGTTTTATGTATCTACTAGCAATTATTCCTCCAAAATTTTTTAAATTTTTTACTAAATTGTAATATTCTTCAGGCCTAGTGGACATGTCTGCGTCGACAAAACCAATCAAATCAAAATCTTTTTGAATAAAATTTTTAAACCCAACAATAAGGGCATTTCCTTTTCCTGCTTCTTTTAGATTAAGATAATTAATTCTCTTTTTCTTTTTTTGAATTTTTTTTACAATCTCCTCCGTTCTATCTCGGGTGTTATTTATTACTACTAAAATTCCATAGTCAAATTTTTTCACATTTTTTATTAAACTATCAAAATATTCAGAATAATTCATAAGAGTTTTTTCTATTCTTTTTTCTTCATTATATGCCGGAATAACTATTGCTAACTTCATTTTTTTAGCAATAATAATGAGTATAAAAACATAATTGTGTTAACTGAAAGAAATGCGAGTGAAAAACTTAGCAAAGTTTCTCTGAATAAAAACATGGCAATAACCATCAATAATACGAACACAAAAAATGAATAACCTATTTTTTTACTCAATTTGTTTACTGAAGCACGGTATAGAATTAGCACATTTGTCAAAGAGAGTAAGGAATATGCCAATCCCAAAATAAACAAAATTCCTGACAAACTAGTATACTCCTTAGAGCCAAGAGAGATTACTTTGATTATCATTTCGGGTATAAAAAAATAAATAAGAGAAATAATTAAAGAAATTCCTGCAACAATAATAACTGCTTTCCTTAATAAAAAATTTGTTTTTTTGCCTTCTTCGAAATTTTGTGATGAAATAGGGAACATAGATTTTGAGACAGCAAGACTTATGAAAAGAATAACTTTTCCTAAAAGAGAAACAAAAGCATATTGTCCCGCGATTTTTGGTTCAAAAAAAATTCTTGCAAGAATTATATCTAAACTGTAGATAATAACAATAGAAGTTATTGCAATCAACAACGAGAAATTTTCAGTATAGATGCCCAAAAATTTTTCACTCATTCTTTCTGAATTAATTACATCTTTTAACATAAAAGTGACTATCCATACTCCAGCGACGATACACGATATAATTACTCCCAGAATTGCTCCATAAGATTTCAATCCGATACTCACTAAAAAAATTGCAAAAACTACTTTCACAAATGATTCCAACGCCAAACTTCCCCCCATCTGGGCAAATCTCTTTTTACCCTGGAGAATCCCTCGCTGAATTGGTATGGTAAAAACATAAAATAAAATTGTTCCGGTTAGAAGTATCAAAAAAAATTCTATTTTCAGAATTTTAGAAAGAAAAAAGCTTAGGGGAATAAATATCAAAAAAATAATTATTGAAAACTTTATTCCTTTGTCTGTTGCTTTTATCAATAAATCTTTTATTTTCCCATTCTCTTTCTTTGCATTGAACTTGCTAGTATACTTAGAAACAATTGTTTGAATTGTTTCAGCAGGGATACTTATAATATAAACAATTGACATTAAAACAGCGACGACACCAAATTCTTCAGGTCCAAGAAGATTTGCCATAGAAATTTGAAAAATATAATTAAAAAAATTAAATAATCCAATGAGAAATAGAAGAACCACACTCCCATAAACCAATTCATCTTTTTTAATATTTGAAATCATTTATAAAAAAGAACCCCCAAAAATTAAAAATCCAAAAAGAATTATTAAAATTTGGAAAATATTTATAATCCAAACTACTTCATATTCGTATGCTTTTTTATCCGATTTAAATTTTTTTAACAACCATATTGCTATATGTTCTATACCATAAAATTTTTCATAAGGCATCTCTAAACTTCCGTCGCTATTTGGTTTTGAAAAACTTTCTTTTTTTAATTTTCCTCTCACTTTTAATATAACTTCTAAGATGTACGGAATGAAAAAGAAAACTGCGATTTTTTCTACATTTCCCACGATTGCTACCGCGCCGATTAATGCTCCGACAGAATAAGTTAAAACATCACCAGGAAATACTTTCGCAGGATATTTGTTAAATAAATAAAAAGCAAATAACGCTCCAACCATAGTCAAACATACAATACTCAACCAAGAATTTCCTGTTTTGAATGTTACATAAGATAAACCCGTCAAGATAATTATTCCCTGCGACGAACCTAGACCATTGTATCCTTCAAGAAAATTGTAAGTCGTAGAGGTCGCAATGATTCCTAGGGGAATAAGAATTAAAGGATACAAAATTCCAAATTCTATTCCCATCATTCTTGATTCGCCAGCATTTATTACCATTAAGGGAATTGCCGCGAAAAAAACAAATAATAATCTGGTTTTTTTTGTCAGTCCTATTTTCCATCCCAATATATCGTCGATTAAGCCAATAAATGCAACTGCAAAAACAGTAAACAATAAAGCAAATATCTCAAGTGTTTCTCCCTGACCTTTAAAATAAAATATTTTCATTCCAATATATAACAAAACACCAAAAACAAATCCAAACAAAACACCAACTCCCCCTGCCTCTGCAACATCTTTTTTATCTCCAAGTTTATTCACATCCCTACCGGTTAATCCAACTTCTTTCGCTTTCTTTATCCAAATAGGTATAAAAAAAAGTGTGAGAAAAAAACTTGCCAGAATAGACAAAATTAATATATTTTCCATTTTTCTTAAAGAATATCTTTATTTTTAAACTTATAATTTCCAAGAAAGATATTTTGATGCATCTTTATCAATATATTCGGGTTTAAATGCTTCTTTTCCAGTATATTCAATTTTCCAGATTTTTATCGGACCCTGAACTCCTTGATAATAAATAAACTCAGAGTTAGATGCCCCCTGTGCTCTTAAAGACTCTGTTACGAAGCTGGATTCAATATGGTCAATTTTGAAATTAGGGAATTTATTAAAAGGATCCTCTAAAATATATTTCTGTGCAAGCATTCCTTTCATAACTCTCGGACTTAAGTACATCATTGCCCCCATTTGATTAATTCTTAGTCCATTAGCCGAATTTATCAGGCTCGGAAAAGTGTATACTGTTGCTCCTATTCCACTTCCAAAATCAATAAATCTTTCATTAATATATAAATATCTAACCTTAACCAAATATTGTTTTTCGGAATTTACAAATACAATTGAAGGTTGTGCAGGAGTCATTTCATTTCCTTTTTTATCAAAACTTAAAACAGTTCCGATTGCTGCTGCTTTTCCCATTGGTAAAAATACTTCTTTTCCATTATCAACAATTTTCATGTCTTCATCCAGAGGAATAACTCCACCATAAACATAATTTATACTCTCGTTTGTTTCATGGGTCTGACTTTCGTCAAGAATCATGCTTTGTATCCACGAATATCTATCATAATTTTCATTACTTCCAATACTCGAAAAAGCCCCATACTTCCCGATATCCGTCGAGTCAATTAATAAGTGAGTTGTATTATGTGCGTATAAAAACTCAAGAGCATCTTTTTGATTATCTCCCGTTAATACTAATCTACCCATATAATAATTCCAAAAAGTTATTCCATTCCCGCCATCTAACACTGTTGCTCTTTCCCCTATACTTTGAACCCAATAACCATAATCCCACCAATGACCAAATACTGCATCTTTTGGAGTTTCTTCTCTGGTCCAATTCATTGCTTTCTGCCATTGTTGATTATAAACCGTTGGAATCATAGAATATGATGCTCCCTTAATTTCTCGATACATCATCGTGAAAGTAAAAATTCCTATAACCAAAATAATAATTGCTAAGAATCCAAATAAATATTTTTTTTCTTTTCCGTCTTTTATGCCCTTGTTAGTTAATTCAACAATCAAATAACCCACGAAAATTGTTGCGAATGGCGCTAAGACGAGAATTAATCTCACGGCACCTCTTGCGCTAAATAAACCAAACAAGAATATCACTAACAATAAAATATATCCTAAAGAAAGATTTTCAAATTTCTTTTCTCCCCTTTTTTCGTCATTAAAATAATATTTTAACATGACACCAAAGAAAATCAAAACACCCAAATAATAAATTCCTTTGCTTAATGTGTTTTCTCCGTCTAATACTCCCGAGTCAGAATATCTTGAGAATATCATTGCAAAAATTAAAACGACATAAGCCGAGGTCATGGTTATTCTTTCTTTTTTTACGAAATTTTTTAGAAGAACATAAACTAAAAGAATCGAACCCAGAATAATCAACAAAAGCATTAATGGGATACCCTGAACTACTGGACCAAAGCTACTTGCCCATTCAGTAAAATATGGTTGTCTATTTTCCGCAACAGTTGTGTTCCACCTTCCCGAAACCGGACGGAATATTGCTTGGTGAACTGCTTTTACTTTGTCGACGACAAAACTCGGACCAATCATAATTGTTCCTAGAACAATCACTAAAAGTAACGCAATTATTATTGAAATTAATTTTTTTGGGATGTTAATTTTTTCTAATTTTCCTTTAGTATAATTATTTTTCCAAATAAAAATATCAATTAATAATACTAATAAAACAAAAAAAGCCAAACCAGAATCAATTGAAGTCAGGAGTCCAGATAAAGATTCTTTATTTGAAAAAATCAAACTTCCTGCTATAGAAATAATAAACCATAAAGAATACAACAAAACTTTTTCTTTATTCATTTTGTTTAAAACAAAAGCAAACAAGGTGGTTAATCCAATACTCAAATAAATATACATTATTCCACCCCAAATCAATCCCGTTAGCAATGTGGCTATTCCTGAAAGAATACCGAAGACAATTGTTTCTTTCATTTTTTCACTCTTAAATGCCTTTATGAAAAAGTAAAATGTGAGAAACATAAAGAAAAAAGCAGCCGACTCTTTTTCCGGAATTCCAGCGACGGTTCTGGATAAAAATGCAGGGATAGTTATCATAAATGCCGTCGAGATTAATGCAATCAAATTTGCCTTATTCTTCTTGTTCTCTTCACGCCCGGTAAATATTTCTCTAACAAAAAAGAAAAAAGAAACAATCGTCAATCCAAACATAATCACCGGGAAAATTACTCCGGCATATTCTGGGGTTCGTTCTGGATAAAAAAATCCGACTAGATGATAAGTCCAGTCAATCATATACGGTAAAAGCATTGTTTCTTTTGTACTGTCAAATCCGAGCGGAACATTTCTAAATGTATCTATATTCGGAAAACTTCCGGTGGTAATAATATTTTTAGCTTGCCTCATAAACAGCCAAGGATCTAAATCAGGTCCAAGTGTCCAGCTATTCGTCGTTATATCCCACAATCCCGGATGTCCCCCATGATCTGCCATCGGCAAAGTCCTTATGTAAATTCCTAAAACAATCAAAACTGCTAAAATTATCCAAACCCAAATCTTTGAACTTTTTAAGAAATTAAAAATTTTTTTATTTCTTTCCTCAAGAATTCCTGTCTGATCTTCCATATTAATCAAACTCTCCGCTACCTAATTTTGATAAAATTTTTTCTTTCATCCTCGTTGAATTAGTCAATTTCGCTTAGAAGTTCATCAGCACTAGGTTCTTTAGTCACTGCTTTTTCACCGCAATATTGGCAAAGTTTATCTTTTTGATCAGAAACTGCCTTGAATCTGTATCCACAATTTCTGCATATGTAGTCTCCCATGTGCTATAGGATATTTTTCTCTATTTAAAGATTTCTTAAGAGAAGATTATATATTGGATTTTATCAACCAAATAAAATTGGAGTAAAATAAACTTCCATCAACGCAGCGACGACAAGAATTATCAAGGCGATGAACAATAATATTATTACATTTCCTATAACTCTCGAAAATTTTTTACCCTTAAATCCTCGTCGAATAACTTCTACACCAAATATTCCACCAGCTAAAGCGGTTATGAAATAAGCAGTAATTTCAGGCAAGCCGTGGATCATATACCTTGCTAACCCCATAGGTACTCCTGTGACACGATATTTTGTAAAGATTCCTATCGCCTGAGCGATTACCGTCGCGTTCCATGCTAAAACGAATATTGCTCCCGCGCCGAATATCAGAGAAAATATTAAAGTAAAAATCATGACATAAACATTATTTTCTAAAATTGACAAAGCTCTCCACACTCCGCTATTTCCAACCGCGATATTTCCTGTGATTACTCCTTCCTGTCCGTTTAAACCATATTTACTCGCGCAGTCTTCAATACTTCCCTCACTGTTTATCATACAATAAGTTTGCAACTGTGCATTAAAAATTCCGGAATTTCCTAAAACAATACTCCAAAAAGAAAAAGCAATTACAAATCCTAAGAACAACCAAATGAATCCGTAAATAACGTCGCTGTGTGTTTTCCAAACTTCAAAGAATCCTTCGATTTCTTCGTCCTCTTTTTCTTCGCGTTTTATCATTCCATACATAAACGGTAAAGAAAACATAACACAAAAAACAACAACAATCAAACCTAAAAATTTTGAAAGAACCGCGTCGCTACCAAAAAACCATTGAACTAATAGAACAGACAAAGACGCATAAACTAATCCGATGAAAAACATTTTCCACGGCCTCTTTTCTGCCGACCTCGGTCTTATCAACATTTCAAGCATAATAACAATTACAAAAAGAATTTTTTAAATGTTTGTAGAAAAAACATAAAACGAAATAAAGAAAATAATATAAAAGAAAAAAATTAAATTAAATTTGTTTATTTACAACAGACAGCAATTGTATCCTGATCTCCAAGAGTAACATCTCTTAACCCAAAATTTTCCCAAATCAAATTTTCTCGGGTTGTTGGAAG
>Ga0172371_10001067_pt1 | contig 43346 bp, 42 predicted proteins | sample Lak12m_FD_114543 | JGI IMG/M metagenome (GOLD analysis project Ga0172371, IMG submission 114543) | Freshwater microbial communities from Kabuno Bay, South-Kivu, Congo - kab_022012_12m | ecosystem: Environmental > Aquatic > Freshwater > Lake | place: Democratic Republic of the Congo: South-Kivu... | reverse complement strand
CGACCACACCGGACAGGAGATCGTGAGGGCCCTGGTCGAGCAGGTCCGCCGCCACCCGAACATCGAGGTTTTCGAGAACTGCTACGCCGTCGATCTGCTGATCGACGAGAAGTTCGGGATCGCCCACGGCCGCCCCCAGTGCTGGGGGGCCTACGTGCTGCGCGGCGACAACGGCCAGGTCGAAGCGTTCACCGCACGTGCCACGCTGCTGGCCACCGGCGGAACCGGGAAGGTATACCTCTACACGTCCAACCCCGACGTCGCTTCCGGAGACGGCATTGCCATGGCTGCTCGCGCCGGCTGCCGTGTCGCGGACATGGAGTTCATCCAGTTCCACCCGACCTGCCTCTACCACCCCGAGGCCAAGTCGTTCCTGATCACCGAGGCGATGCGCGGAGAAGGAGCCGTGCTGCGCACCCCCGACGGCCGTGCGTTCATGTCGAAGTACAACGAGCGCGCCGAGCTTGCACCTCGCGACATCGTTGCTCGCGCGATCGACGCGGAGATGAAAACCTGCGGATTCGACAACGTGCTGCTCGACGTGACCGCGCGCGGCAGCGAGTTCATCCGCAAGCGCTTTCCCGCCATCTACGAGCGCTGCCTCGGTTACGGAATCGACATCACCCGGCAGCCGATTCCGGTGGTGCCGGCCGCGCACTACATGTGCGGCGGCGTGATGGCCGGCCTCGATGCGGAGACCTCGATCGACCGCCTCTACGCTGCCGGCGAAGTGGCTATGACCGGCCTTCACGGCGCCAACCGTCTGGCCTCGAACTCGCTGCTGGAAGGCCTGGTCTTCGGTCACCGTGCCGCCGAGCACGCGCACCTGCGGATAACCGGCGACACCGACGAACCTCCCGCGATTCCGCCGTGGACCTCGGGACGTGCGGTCAACATCGACGAGTCGGTGGTGATCACACACAACTGGGACGAGATCCGCCGGCTGATGTGGAACTACGTCGGCATCGTGCGCAGCGACCGCCGCCTGACCCGCGCAGCTGCCCGAATTTCGATGCTGCGCGCGGAGATCCAGCAGTACTACTGGGATTTCCTCGTCACTCGCGACCTACTCGAACTGCGCAACTTGGCACTGGTCGCCGACCTGATCATCCGTTCGGCACGCACGCGCCGCGAAAGCCGCGGCCTTCACTACACCGTGGACTGCCCCGATCGCGACGATGCCCACTGGAACCGTCACACCGTCATCTGATTCCTATCAGCCTGTTGAAAATGGCCCATCTGCTGCGTTGCGCGCGAAACCACTCGCTACGACGTACCGGAAGTACGCCTCCGCTCGTCGTTTTTCGCGCGCGCCTTGCATCTGGACCATTTTGAACAGGCTGATGGTCGGTTTTTCAATGCGCTGCTATCCGTCGTGATCGCTCAGTTTCGCGGCCGGGGCTTGGCAAAGCCCGGTTGCATTTCGAGGGCGTGGAACAGACGCATCTGACGCTGTTCCTGGTCGTGGTTGACGCTGACCGGGTAGTTGCGAGTGAAGCAGGCGTCGCAGAATCCCGGCGTCGGCCCGCCGACGAACGCGTAGAGCCCTTCGCGCGAAAGGTACGCCAAGCTGTCGGCCAGCAAGTACTTACCGATTCCACCAACGTCGAGATTGTTGGCGATCAGTTCTTCGTGGGTGGGTGTGTCTACGCCGAAATAGCACGGACTGATGGTCGGCGGCGCACTGATGCGTATGTGGACTTCCGTGGCGCCGGCAGCGCGGATCATCCGCACGATCTTGCGGCTGGTGGTTCCGCGCACGATCGAATCGTCGACCACAACCACGCGTTTGCCGACGAGAATGTCGTGCTGGGCATTGAGCTTCACCTTGACGCCGAAATTGCGGATCGACTCCTGCGGTTCGATGAAGGTCCTTCCGACGTAGTGGTTGCGGATCAGCCCCATTTCGAACGGCAACCCGGATTCCTCGGCAAAACCGAGAGCCGCCGGCAGCCCCGAATCGGGCACCGGGACGACGATGTCGGCATCAACCGGTGACTCGCGCGCGAGTTGGCGCCCGAGTTCCTTGCGCACCTCGTATACGTTGCGCCCGAACACGCGGCTGTCGGGCCGTGCGAAGTACACGTACTCGAAAATGCAGGCACTGCGTGCCACCTGGCCGAACGGCCTCAGCGAACGCATCTCGCCGCCGCGGAATTGCACTACTTCGCCGGGTTCGATCTCGCGTACGTACTCGGCTTCGACGAGATCCAGCGCGCAGGTTTCCGACGCCACCACCCAGCCACCGCCGGCGGGCTTTCCCAGCACCAGCGGGCGGAACCCGTGAGGATCGCGCGCCGCGATCATCTCGTCTTCGGCGAGGAACAACAGGCAATAGGCGCCTTGCACCTGCGCGAGCGCATCGACGACGCGATCGATCAGGAGGGGCCGCCGCGAGCCGGCCACCAGGTGCACCAGCACTTCAGTGTCGACGTTGGACTGGAAGATCGAACCGTTCTCTTCGAGGCGCCTGCGGACCTCGTCGGCATTGACGAAGTTGCCGTTGTGGCACACTGCCAGGCTGCCCAGCGCAAATTCGGCCACCAGCGGCTGGGTGTTGCGCAGCAGTGTCTCGCCAGCGGTCGAGTAGCGGTTGTGACCGATCGCCGAAGTGCCGGCCAGGCGCCGCACGATGTTCTCGTTGAAGACGTCGGCCACCAGACCGAGCCCGCGGTGACTGATCAGCGCCTGCCCGTTGCTGGAGACGATGCCCGCGCCTTCCTGCCCGCGGTGCTGGAGCGCGTAGAGCGCGAGATACACGAGATTGGCCGCCTCGGGTTGACCGCATACACCCACCACCGCGCACTCTTCATGAAAGCGGTCGAACTCCAACGCTCGCTGTGACTCGGTGATGTGTCCCATCTTCGCTGCCGGAACCTCGATCGTCGCCGCCGTGCCGCTAGCCGTCTCGTGCCGGGGTCGGTCAGCGAATTCTTTCACAATCCCTCAGCAGGCACGACGCGCCGGCAGATAACGCCCCTCGGCGATCGCCGGAAGGGTGCTGCGCCAGCCCGCCTGCAGTTCTTCGATCGCGGCGTCGATCAGCACGTCATGCGAAGCGGCCGCCGCAATCACCAGCCGCGTGCCGCCGCTTTCGCCGAGTCTCGTGCACGGAACCTGTGCCAGCGCCGCCCGCTGTTCGACCTCGAATGCGCGCTCGCGGGCGACCGCCACCAGAATACGCGCTCCGCTTTCGCCGAACAGAGCTGTGTCGGCACGAGCGCCGACCGCAACCGCCGCGCGCATTCCGACTGCGCCGGCGAAGCACATCTCGGCAAGTGCGACCGCCAGACCGCCGTCGGCTACGTCGTGAGCACAGCTGACGATCCCGTCTGCAATCAGCGCGCGGCACAACTCTCCGGCGCGTCGCTCGGCCGGCATATCGACTTTGGGCGGCTGATCGCCGGTGACGCCGAAGCGCTGGCTCAGATACTCACTGCCCTTGAGCTGCGGTTGCCCCTCTCCGAGCAGATAGATCACCGCGCCGGCACCGGGCAGCGCGACCTTGGCAGTGCGCGTGGCGTCCTCGACCAAACCGACCAGCGCGACCGCCGGCGTGGGCGGGATCGAGACGCCTTGCGTGTCGTTGTAGAAGCTGACGTTGCCCGAGATGACGGCGATGTCGAGTGCCAGACAGGCGTCGCGCATTCCGTCGATGGCGCGCGAGAACTGCCACATCACCTCGGGCTTTTCCGGACTGCCGAAGTTCAGACAGTCGCTGATCGCCAGCGGCTTGGCGCCGGTCACCCACACATTGCGCGCCGCTTCGAGAACCGCGTGCTGGGTACCGAGGTAAGGGTCGAGCGCGACGTAGCGCGAGTTGCAATCGACGGTCATCGCCAGCGCGCCGCCGGTTTCGCGAACACGTACGACCGCGGCGTCGCCTCCAGGGCGTACCACGGTATTGGCACCCACGTAGCAGTCGTATTGCCGGTACACCCACGCGCGGCTGCACAGGCTCGGTGAAGCGAGCAGAGCCGCCAGTTGCGCCGTCAGATCGCGCGGCTGCTCGAGCGCGGCCGGATCCAACGGCGGCGCCGACGCCCGGGTCGGGGCCGCGATCGGTCGATGGTACTTCGGCGCTGCATCGGTGAGCGCCGCAACCGGAATCGAGACCACGGTCTCGCCCCGGTAGGTGGCGACGAAACGCCCGCTGTCGGTGATCGTGCCGACCGCGACGCAATCGAGGCCCCAACGCGTGAAGATCTGCTTGACCGCCGCCTCGCGCCCTTTCTTCACCACCAGCACCATCCGCTCCTGAGACTCGGACAGCAGCATCTCGTAAGGGGTGAGCGAGGCCTCGCGCAGCGGGATCAGGTCGAGGTCGAGCGCGATCCCGACTTCTCCGCGTGACGCCATCTCGACCGACGAACTGGTCAGACCGGCGGCCCCCATGTCCTGGATCGCGACCACGTCGTCACCGGCGAGCACTTCCAGACACGCTTCGATCAGCAGGTTCTCGGTGAAGGGATCGCCGACCTGGACGGTCGGCTTCATCTGCTCGGATTCGTCCTTGAACTCGGACGAAGCCAGCAGGCTGGCGCCGTGGATGCCGTCGCGGCCGGTCTTGGAGCCGACGTACAGCAGCGGGTTGCCCTGGCCGCTGGCGGCAGCGCGGAAGATGCGATCGGCGCGCACTACGCCGAGAGTGAAAGCGTTGACCAGGATGTTGCCGTTGTAGCCGGGGTCGAAGCAGACTTCTCCGCCGACCGTGGCCACTCCGACCGAATTGCCGTAGCCGCCCACGCCGGCGACCACTCCCTTGAGCAGGAACGCGGTCTTCTCGTGGTCGGCGCTGCCGAAGCGCAGCGAGTTCAGGTTGGCGACCGGGCGCGCGCCCATCGTGAAGATGTCACGCAGGATACCGCCCACGCCGGTCGTCGCGCCCTGGTACGGCTCTATGTACGAGGGGTGGTTGTGGCTCTCGATCTTGAAGATCGCGGCCATGCCGCCGCCGATGTCGACGGCGCCGGCGTTCTCGCCGGGGCCTTGCAACACGGCCGGTCCGCTCTGCGGCAGCCGCCCCAGGTGCACGCGCGAACTCTTGTAGCTGCAGTGCTCGGACCACATCACCGAGAACACCCCGAGTTCTTCGAAGGTCGGCGTGCGCCCGAGATGATCGAGGATGACGTGATATTCCTCACTCGTCAGTCCGTGCTCGTGGGCGAGCGACAGATCTACGCTGCGCGCTTTCGGTGCCGCGCTCATGCCCGACTCCCGGCCGTAGCGGCTGCGGCGGCGGCGCCGCTCGCAGCCTTGGCGAGCCAGCGGTGCACCGACTCGAAGACCACGCGTCCGTCGGTGGACCCGAGCAGTTCGTCGACCGCGTGTTCGGGATGCGGCATCAGCCCTACTACGTTACCGGCGTCGTTGGCGACGCCGGCGATGTCGCGCAGAGAACCGTTCGGTGCCCCGTCGACGTAGCGGAACACCACCCTGCCCTCGCGTTCCAGACGCTCCAACTCGGCTTCACCCGCCACGAAGCAGCCTTCCCCGTTCTTGATCGGAATCGTCATGGTGCTGCCGGGCAGACAGGCCGCCGAAAACGCGGTGGCAGTGGTTTCAACGCGAAGCCTGGTCTGCTCGCACTGGAAGCGCAGCGACCTGTTGCGTACCAGAGCGCCCGGCAGCAGTCCCGCCTCGCACAGGATCTGGAATCCATTGCAGATGCCGAGCACCGGACCGCCGCTGCGCGCGTGTTCTGCCACCGCGCGCATCACCGGCGAGAATCGCGCCATCGCACCGCAACGCAGGTAGTCTCCGTAGGAAAATCCGCCGGGCAATACCACCGCGTCGACGTTCTTGGTGTCGGCGTCGCCGTGCCACAGCATGACGACGTCGTCGCCGAGGACCGTTCCGAGCGCGTAGGCAGTGTCGCGGTCGTCATTGGAGCCGGGGAATACGACGACGCCCCACTTCACGATCGGGCTTCCTCCAGGTCGAAGCGATAGTCTTCGATGATCTCGTTGGCCAGCAGGCGCCGGCACATCTCCTCGACGCGCGCCCGCACTCCGGCCTGATCGGCGCCGCGCAGCCTGAGCTCGATCAGCTTTCCGAGACGCGCGTCGCTCACCTCGTCGTAGCCGAGCGAGTGCAACGAAGTGGCCACTGCCTTGCCCTGGGGGTCGAGGATGGCCGGTTTGGGCGTTACGAACACACGGGCCAGAAAATCCACGGCAACTCCTGATCCGCCGGCGCGCCGGCGACGCTCTGGGTCTTGGTTGGTGCGCGCACTATTCGTTCTCGATCACGCGCTGGATTATTTCGCTGACGTGGGTCAGCGAGTGCCGGACGTCGAAACTGTCTTCGACTTCGGCACGCGAAAGATGGCGGCTGATATCGGGGTCGGCGGCGACGTGGGCGCGAAAATCACCGTCGGCCAGCGCGCAGCGTTGGACCCAGGCATAGGCGGTTTCACGCGCCAGCCCCTTGTCGACCAGCGCCAGCAGCAGCCTCTCCGACGAAAGCCTGCCACCGGTTATGTCGAGGTTGCGCAGCATCGCCTGCGGTCGCACGTCGAGCCCCTCGACGATGCGGGTCATGCGCGCGAGCATGAAATCGAGCGCTATGGTCGAATCGGGCGCGATCACGCGTTCGGCCGAGGAGTGGCTGATGTCGCGCTCGTGCCACAGCGCGATGTTCTCGAGCGCGACGACGGCGTTGGCGCGTACCACCCGCGCCAGACCGCAGAGGTTTTCGCTCAGGATCGGATTGCGTTTGTGCGGCATCGCCGACGAGCCTTTCTGGCCCTTGCCGAACGGCTCGAGAGCCTCGAGCAACTCGGTGCGCTGCAGATGGCGGATCTCGGTCGCGAAGCGCTCGATGCCGCCGGCGATCACCGCGAGCGTCGTGAAGAACGCCGCGTGACGGTCACGCGGGACCACCTGGGTCGCGACCGGCTCGGCGGCGAGGCCGAGCCCGGCCAGCACTTCGGCTTCGACGTCGGGTCCGTTGACACCGTAGGTACCGACCGCTCCGGAAAGTTTGCCGAAAGAAATCTCCGCTTCCGCCTCGGCCAGTCGTCGGCGGTCGCGCAGCAGCTCGGAGTACCAGCCGGCGAGTTTGACGCCGAACGTTATCGGTTGGGCGTGGATGCCGTGGCTGCGGCCCGCCATAAGTGTGTCGCGGTGGGCGCGAGCCTGGGCCTTGACCGCCGCCATCAGGCCTTCGAGGGTGGCGCTTAGCAGTCGCGAAGCCTCGACCAGTTGCAGTGCGAAGGCGGTATCGACCACGTCCGAGGATGTCATGCCGAAGTGCAGGAAGCGCCCCGACTCGCCGACGGTTTCGGCCACCGCGGTTACGAAGGCGATGACGTCGTGGTGGACGACGTCTTCGATCTCGGAGACCCGCTCGGCCCGCACGTGGGCTTTGGCGCGGATTTCTGCAACCGCCGCGGCCGGGATCACTCCGCGCCGGCAAAGCGCGTCGCACACCTCGATCTCGATCGCGAGCATCAGCTCGTAGCGGTGTTGGTCGCTCCAGATGGCACCCATTTGCGGGCGCGTGTAGCGGGGAATCATCGCGCTCGTGCTCCTCTAGCAGCCTGTTTAAAACGGCCCATCTGCTGCGTTGCGCGCGAAACCACGCGCTACGACGTACCGGAAGTACGCCTCCTCCGCTCGTGGCTTTTCGCGCGTTCCTTGCATCTGGGCCATTCCCAACAGGCTGATGGACGGTATTTCAACACACTTCTAGCAGCTAGGGAAAAAGCGCCCGTGAACCACTTCACGGGTCTCTCAATGGTCTCTGACGTTCAGGAAGACGTGTGTCCGAAGCCGCCGCCGCCCCGGACCGTCGCGTCCAACTCGTCGACTTCCTCGAGCTCGCAACGTACGACCGGGCAGATCACCAACTGCGCAATGCGCTGGCCGGGCTCGATCCGGGCCGCCTCGGCGGCGAGATTGACCAGAAGGACCGCGACCTCGCCTCGGTAGTCCGGGTCGATCGTGCCCGGCGAGTTCGGAATGCTGATGCCCTGTCGTAGCGCGAGCCCGCTTCGCGGGCGGACTTGGCCCTCGTACCCACGGGGTATGGCAATCGCAAATCCGCAAGGCACGAGTGTGCGTGCTCCCGGCGCGAGTGTGATCGGCGCGTCGATGGCCGCGGCGAGGTCCATCCCGACCGCACCGTCAGTCATGTAGCGCGGCAGCTCCGCGACGCTCGCACGCAACCGGCGGATCCCAATGCGCACGACGTGGTCGGTACCGGTCATCAACTCTTGTCGCCTGTCGCGTCGCGCTCCGAATCGGCTGCAAAATCGCGTGTCGGGTCGCCGCCGCACCGCCTCTCAAGCGGCCGGCAGAGCCAGCAGTCCGGCCTCGACGTCGCCGAGCAGCACTGCGGCGGTCCGATCGAAGCTGAAAAACTCGCGTGCCAGCGTGACGATATCGTCGTTGGTGACGGCTTCGATCGCGCCGACGACCTCGGCGATCGAGACTTGGCGATCGAAGTACAGTTCGTTGCGACCGATCCGCGACATGCGGCTGTCGGTGGTCTCGAGCGAGAGCGGGATGCTGCCCACCAGTTGGGTGCGGACGCGGTCGAGTTCGCCGGGTTCCAGGCCGGTCGCCGCCAGCGAACGCAGTTCTTCGAAGACGATGTCCGAGACCTCAGCCACGGCCTCGCGTGCGCAGGCAGCATAGACCCCGGTGTAGCCGATGTCCTGAAACGGATCCTGGAACGAGTAGACTGAGTAGGCTTTGCCGCGCTCCTCGCGGACGCGCTGGAACAGCCGCGAGCTCATCCCGCCGCCGAGCGCGGCGATCAGAACCTCGGCGGCCTCGCGACGCGGGTCGGTTACCGACAAGCCCGGCAGGCCGATCAGCAGGTGGGCCTGTTCGATCTCGCGTTTGACGACGTAGAGCCCAGGCCGAAAATCCGGCCGATCCAGCGACCGCTCGATGCCGGTGCGCGGGTCGAGCGAGCCGAAGATGTGCCGGCAGCGCGCAACCACCTCGTCGTGGTCGAGACGCCCGGCGGCAGCCACCACAATGCGATCGGGACGGCGAAAATCACGCAGAAAGCCCAGCACGTCGTCGCGGGTCACGCGTTCGACGCTCGCGACGGTACCCGCCACCGGCCACCCCAGCGGGTGGCCCGGCCAGTACGAGCCGAGCAGGTGATCGTGGATGAACTCCTCGGGGTCGTCCTCGACGTCGAGGATCTCCTGGATCACGACCTCGCGTTCGAGTTCGATGTCGTCGGCGCGCGGCTCGGCGTGTAGAACGATGTCGGCGAGGACGTCAAGCGCCACGCCCGCGTGCTCGTGAAGCACGCGGGCGTGGTAGCATGTGTACTCTTTGTCGGTGAAGGCGTCGATGCTGCCGCCGCGCCGCTCGATCTCTTCGGCGATGCCGCGCGCGCTGCGCGTCGGCGTTCCCTTGAAGAGCAGGTGCTCGACGAAATGGGCAATCCCGCAGATGCGCTCCTCTTCGTAGCGCGACCCGATGTCGACCCAGATACCGAGCGCGACCGACGGCACGTCGCGCACCCCTTCGGTGACGACCCGCACGCCGTTCTCGAGGCGCGTGGTCCGGACAAACTCAGTCAAGCTTTGTCTCCGCCGTCGGCGAGCTCGCGGCGTGCCTCTTTCAGGCTCAGGCGGATCTTGCCCTGACGATCGACCTCCAGGACCTTGACGGGAATCTTCTCGCCCTCCTTGACGACGTCGCGAACGCTCTCGACACGACGATCCTCGAGTTGCGAGATGTGCAGCAAGCCGTCGGTTCCCGGCAGGATCTCTACGAAGGCGCCGAAGTCGGTGATTCGCCGCACGGTGCCCTGGTAGATGCGGCCGACTTCGGGACTGGCCGTGATTCCCTGGATGATGTCGAGCGCGCGGCGCATCGCGACGCCGTCGGCGGATGCAACCAGTACGGTACCGTCGTCGGAGACGTCGATCTTGCAACCGGTCTCTTCGACGATCCCGCGGATCACCTTGCCGCCCGGGCCGATCAGATCGCGGATCTTGTCGGGGTGGATTCGCACGGTCTCGATGCGCGGCGCGTGCTGGCTCATCTCGCCGCGCGGCTCGGCCAGAGCCTTGTTCATCTCACCGAGCACGTGCAGACGGGCGGTACGCGCGCGGTACAGAGCGTCGCGCATCACCTCGCGGGGCAGCCCCTCGATCTTGATGTCCATCTGCACGGCGGTGATGCCGCTCGCCGTCCCGGCGACCTTGAAGTCCATGTCGCCGAGGTGGTCTTCGTCACCGAGAATGTCGGTCAGCACCGCAAATTTGTCGCCCTCGCAGATCAGTCCCATCGCCACCCCGGCCACCGCCGCCTTGATCGGCACACCGGCGTCCATCAGCGACAACGAACCGCCGCACACGGTGGCCATCGACGACGAGCCGTTGGACTCGGTGATCTCCGAGACCACGCGCAGCGTGTACGGGAAATCCTCTTTGGTCGGCAGTACCGGCAGCAGCGCACGCTCGGCGAGCGCTCCGTGGCCGATCTCGCGACGGCCGGCCGAGCGCAGCATCTTGGCCTCGCCGACACTGTAGGGCGGGAAATTGTAGTGCAGCATGAAACGCTTGCGCTTGTCGCCGAGCAGGGTGTCGATGCGCTGCTCGTCGGCCGAGGTGCCGAGGGTCGCGACCACGATCGCCTGGGTCTCGCCGCGGGTGAACAACGCGCTACCGTGGGTGCGCGGCAACAGGCCAGTCTCGATCGAGATCGGGCGCACCATGTCGAGACTGCGGCCATCGACGCGGTGGGACTTATCGACAATGTCGCCGCGGACGATGTCTTCCTTCACGCGTGAATAGGCCGCCGAGACTTCGGAGCCGCGCGTGGCGAGGTCTTCGGGAATCGAGCCCTTGAACTCTTTCTTGGCGGCGTCGAGCGCGCCGTAGCGCTCCATCTTGTCGGTGAACGAATAGGCCCGTCGCAATCCGGGCGTGGCCAGTTCGCGCACGCGAGCAAGCACGTCGGCGCCGATCGACGGCGAAGTGAAGGCACGCTTGGGCTTGCCGGCCAGGCGGCGCAGCTCCTCCTGCATCTCGCAGATCGGAACTATCTGTTCGTGGCCGAAGAAGAGCGCCTCGAGGATCTCGTCTTCCGGAACCTGCAATGCCCCGCCTTCGACCATGACGACGGTGTCGTGCTTGGCCGCCAGCAGCAGGTTGATGTCGCTGGTCTCGAGTTCGTCGACGGTAGGGTTGGCCACCAGTTTGCCGTCGATGCGGCCGACCCGGACCGCGCCGACCGGGCCGCCGAACGGGATGTTCGAGATGTGCAGTGCCGCCGAAGCGCCGATCAGGCTGATGACGTCGGGTGAACCGGCGCGGTCGGCCGACAACACGGTGGCGATGACCTGAGTTTCGAACAGGTAGCCCTCGGGGAACAAGGGCCTGATCGGGCGGTCGATGCAGCGGCAGACCAGCACCTCTTCGGTCCCGGGGCGCCCTTCGCGCTTGAAGAAACCGCCGGGAATCTTGCCAGCCGCGAAAGTCTTCTCCTGATACTCGACCGTCAGCGGAAAGAAGTCCTGACCTTCTCGCGCGGAATCTGCCGACACGGCCGTGACCAGTACCACGGTGTCGTTGTACGACACCATCACGGCGCCGTGGGCCTGTTTGGCTACTTTGCCCGTCTCCAGGACGAGGCGACGCCCACCTACTTCGAGGGCTACTTCATGACGCATGGTTGAAATCTTCTCCTGACCGTTTTTGGCTCATGGTCGGGAGAAGAGGCTGATGGACTGGCGAACGCGCTGTTATTTGCGGATACCGAGTCGATCGAGCATCGACAGGTACTTGGTGTAATCCGTCCTCTTGAGGTAATCCAAGAGGCGTCGGCGCTGACTTACCATCTTCAGCAATCCGCGGCGCGAGTGGTGGTCCTTGACGTGGACCTTGAAGTGCTCGGTGAGATGCGCGATGCGCTTGCTCAGCAGAGCGATCTGGACTTCCGATGAGCCGGAATCGCTCGCGTGCCTTTGAAAGCCCGACAGGATGTTCTGCTTCGCTTCTTTTTCTTCGAGACTAGTCACGGACTTTTCGCTTAGTTCCTTGTCCTCTTCTTCCGTCTTTCGAGACGTGGAGAGTTAACACGGAAAAAACTGCAGGGCAAGGCGCGCTACGCACTCGCGACCCCGAAGACTCTTTCGAGTTCCCAACTGCGGCCCTTGGCCACTGCCACCGCGACCAGATCCTCGCCGACGGCGATGCGCACGCGTTCGCCGGCCGTTTCGGCCGTGCCGAACCTGACCAGGACCTGCTGGCGCCCCAGCCTCAGGTCCGCCGCGTCGTCTGCCCCGACGCTCACCTTGCGAAGGTGGCCGATGGCTTCGAGCATCGGGATCATCTTTGCGCGTGCACGCCCGGCGCCCTGCGGGTCGTCCATCACGCCCCCCAGAGGCAGCGCGTCCTCGACCCGGAAGGCCCCCACCCTGCAGCGCCGCAGGCTCTCGAGCGTGGCGCCGCACCCCAGCCTCGCTCCGATGTCGCGGGCCAGGGCGCGGACGTAAAAGCCCTTGGAACAATCGATCGAGACCCTCAGTCGATCCGTTCCCTCGAAGTTGAGCTGCAGGCGGTGAATGGTCACCGGACGCGCTTCGAGTTCGACCTCTTCGCCGCGGCGCGCCAGTTCGTACATCGGCCTGCCCCCACGCTTGATCGCCGAATAGACCGGCGGAACCTGATCGATGACACCGCTGAGGTCGGCTCGCAGCGCGGCCAGAGCGGACTCAGCCAACCGCCCTACCGGCAGCGTCTGCAGCACCGTCCCGGTGATATCGTCGGTATCAGTCACGATGCCCAGCCGGATCACTCCTTCGTAGGTCTTGTCGGCATCGGTCAGGTAGGTGGCGAGCTTGGTGCCCTCGCCCAGACAAAGGGGCAGCAGTCCGGTGGCAAACGGGTCGAGCGTTCCGGCGTGCCCAGCCCTGACTCCCCCGAGCACGCGCCGGACGCGCGCTACCACTCCGGCCGAGGTCACCCCGTCGGGCTTGTCCACCAGCAGTAGGCCACTGGGGCCGTCGGCGTGTTTCTTGGCTCTCGGACTCATTCCTTCGCGCCGCGCAGCAGGCGTTCGATGCGCTCTGCTCTGGCCGTGGTCTCGTCGAACTCGAACGAAAGGCTCGGCACGTAGCGTAGCGCCAGCCGCTCGGCCAGCGCACTGCGAAGATAGCCTTGGGCCTTGGCTAGCACGGCCTTGGCCTCGGCCACCGCAGCGCCATCACCCATGCACGAGTAGAACACGCGCAGACTGCGCAGGTCGTCGCTCATGCGTGCGCCCGTGAAGGTCACCAGTTCGAGACGCGGGTCGTGGGATCCGGCCTCGAGAATCTCGGCGAGCGCGTGCACGACCTGCCGTCCCACTCTTTCCGCTCGTCTTCCTGCCATGTCTTCGCCCGCCGCGAGGTCCGGTCGCGGCGCCTCAGTAATTGGTGAACTCGTAGCTCTCGCGCCCGGCCTCGGCCAAGCCGAGGCCGGCGACGTACTCCGACACCTCGCGCAGGCAACGATCGACGTGGTCTCTGTCGTTGCCTACCTGCGCGACCGCCAGCGTCGCGCGCTGCCAGTTGTCGTGGTCCTCGCACTCCGCCACCGACACGTTGAACTTGTTGGCGACCCTGGCCTTGATCGCGCGCAACACCGAGCGCTTGCCCTTGAGGGAGTGGTTCTCCGGCAAGTACAGGATCAAACGCAGGACGCCGACGACCACCACTTCGTGACCGCCACGCGCCGGCGCCTCACGAGCGCGCGGCCGCTGCTTCCGCGCGCGGCGTACTCCCCAGCGTCCGCTTGACGGCGTCGAGTCGGAAACACTCGATTATGTCGCCGATCTTGATGTCGTTGAACCGTTCCAGCCCGATCCCGCACTCGTAGCCAGCGTTCATCTCACGCTTGTCGTCCTTGAAGTGCCTCAGGCTGCCGACCTTGCCCTTGTGAACGACGACGTTGTCGCGCAGCACGCGGCAGTCGTGACCGCGAGTGATGGTCCCGTCGAGCACGTAGGAACCACCGATGGTCCCGCCCGGGATGGAGAAGCTGTTGCGAACCTCTGCGCGGCCCTCGAGCACTTCCTTGTAGTCCGGCACCAACAGGCCTTCGAGCCCGGCCCTGACTTCGTCGATAACCTCGTAGATCACGGTGTGCAGACGGATGTCCACGCCTTCGCGCTCGGCCAATGCGCGGGCTTTGGCTTCGGGCCGCACGTGGAAGCCAAAGATGACTGCGTTCGACGCCATCGCCAGTTGCACGTCGGACTCGTTGATCGCGCCGACGCCGCCGTGGATGACCTTCAAGTTCACCTCGTCGTTGGACAGCTTCTCCAGCGCGTTCTTGATGGCTTCGACCGAGCCGTCGACGTCGGCCTTGATCACGATACTGAGTTCGAGCACCGAGGCTCCGCCGCCGCCGAGTTGACGCTGTACGTCCTCGAGAGACATGCGCGGCGAGCCCGACAGCGTCTGTTTGCGCGTGGCCTGGCGCCGCATCTCGGCAACCTGCGCGGCCTTCGACGGGTCTTCGACAACCACGAAACTGTCGCCGGCCGAAGGAACTCCGTCCAGCCCGATGATCTCCACGGGAGTCGAGGGTCCGGCCTTCTTGATCGGTACGCCGGCGTAGTCCGTCATCGCGCGGACGCGGCCGACGATCTCGCCGCAGACGAAGTGATCGCCGTGCGACAATGTTCCCTTCTGTACTAGTACCGTCACCACCGGCCCGCGGCCCTTGTCCAGGCGCGCCTCGACCACGACGCCGACCGCCCGAGTATCCGACGGAGCGGTGAGTTCGAGCACCTGGGCCTGTAGCGAAATGGCCTCGAGCAAATTTTCGATCCCGGTCCGCTTCAGAGCCGAAACCGGAACGTACTGGGTGTCGCCGCCCCACTCTTCGGGCTGAAGCCCGTGCTCGGTCAGTTGCTGTTTGATCCGGTCCAGATTGGCGTCGGGCTTGTCCATCTTGTTGACCGCGACCACCACCGGGACTCCGGCCGCTTTGGCGTGGTTCACGGCCTCGACGGTCTGCGGCATCACGCCGTCCTCGGCGGCGACCACCAGCACGACGATATCGGTAGCTTCGGCGCCGCGTGCGCGCATTGCAGTAAAGGCAGCGTGACCGGGAGTGTCGAGGAAGCAGATCGGTCCGATGCTCGATTGCACCATGTATGCACCGATGTGCTGGGTGATGCCGCCCGATTCGGTGGCGATCACGTTGGTGTGACGAATTGCGTCGAGCAGCGAGGTCTTGCCGTGATCGACGTGCCCCATGACGGTGACCACCGGAGGCCGCGCTTCACCCTGCTCTTCGTCGGCTTCGCCGCCCTCCTCTATGTCGAGCAGTTCCTCGACGTTGACGGCGGTGTTCTCCACCGTGTACCCGAACTCTTCGGCCACCAGCGTGGTGGTGTCGAAATCGACCGCGTCGTTGGCGGTCTTCATGGCACCGAGTCGCATCAGCGCGCCGAGGACCTCGCCGACCTTGACGCCCATGGCGCGGGCGAGATCCGACGGCGTCGTGACCTCGTTCATCTTGACGACCCGCTTGCTCGCCTTGGGCGTGGTCAGTTCGGTCTTGCGCACGCGCTGACCGGGCGCGGCTCTCTTCTTGCGCGGCCGTACCTGATAGGCGCGCTCGAGCGCGTCGAACATGTCCTCTTTGCGAACGACCTTGCGCTTCTTCTTTCTTCCCGCCTCGGCCTCGCCTTCCTTGGCGGCCGGCTTGGCTGCCGCGGCGACGTCGGCTGCCTGGGGCTGCGCTTTCGACACCGCGGGCTTGCGATTGAGGTCAATGCGCCCGAGGACACGCGGACCGGGCCGGCGCGCAACCTCCTCGACTGCCACCGGTTCGGCGACGGAAACTTCGGTCTGGCTCAGCAGTACGTCGGTGTAGTCGTCGGTAATGCGCTGGGCTTCGTCGGCCGAAATCTTGTCGGAAAAGTCTTCCTCGGTGGTCGCCGCCTCCGCCTCCGCGGTGGGTTCCTCTACCGGGACCACCGGCGCCGCGACCTCCTCGGCAGCTTGCTCGGGTTCGAGCGCGGGGGATTCGGGCTGGACTTCGAACGCCGGTACTGCCTCCCCGGCTTCTATCGCGGTCTGCACCTGCACCGCCGGTGCTGCTTCGGGTTCGGCCACGGCGGCGGCTGTCACGTCCGGCATCGGAACCGACGCGTAAGCGAAGGGGCTAGGGTCGAAGCGAGCCAGAAGCTCAGGCGTGGCATCGACCATCGTCGCTACGCGGCGCGATCCGACTCCGAGGCTTCCCAGCCCGTTCGGCGATGCGCCGTTGGTGTCGTCGGCCTTGCGCCGGGCTCGACGGATGACAACGGTGGCGGTTTTTGCTGAGGCCGTCGCCGCTCGCGCGGATGTCTTGCTCATTTCGATCACGTTCCTGGTCTCCGCCATTTCTTCTCGGTCTCCGCCGTCGCTGCCCTGAAAAAGGTTCGCCTCACAGCCCGCGGTTCGGTTTCAGCCGTGTAAGCTCCGTTTCGCGGTCGTGACCGCAGCATCCGTTTCGGTATTCGCTTCGCGAACACCCTCGCCGTCATCGCGTGGGTCACCGGCGACGACCAGTGCCAAGTGAGCGACGGCACGCTGCCTCGAGTCACGACCGACCGTGGTCCGAAGCGACCGGCCGAGCCCCTTGCTCCGCAGCAGCCCCGACAAACAATCGCGGCGCGCGTGCAGATAGGCACTGCGGCCCGACACCGGAGTGCGCGCGACCACCACTTCGCCGGCCGTGTCGAGCTGCAGCCGCAGCAGTGCCGACTGTAACCCGCGCTGTCCGCAACCGATGCAGGTTCGCACCACTGGTGAAGGAGGTCTCATCCCTCGACACCGGCCTCGGCGCCGGCGGGGTCCAGTTCCACCGGAGCCTCGATCTCGGGCTCGCCTGCCGCGGCCACGCGCGCCGTCGCTGCCTCGCTGGCCCGACCGAGCATCGTCTCGGCCGCCTCGCTGACCGCGCGCGCGATGCGCGCGACGATCTTCTCGCGGCGTTCGATCTCGTCGGCGCTGCGCGCCGATGCGATCAACGGCTCGGCTTCTTCGGGCGTTATTTCCAGGACGTCGGCAATCTCGGCCGCCTCGCTGCCGGCCAACTCGCCGGCCGACTTGTAGCCGTCGGCGAGCAGCAGCTCCGCGCGAAGGTCGCTGAGCCCCTCGACGCGCCGGAGCGAACGCCGCGACTCGCGTTGCCAGCGCTCGTACTCGCTTTCGCTGTGCACGTCGAGTTTCCAGCCCGTGAGTTTGCCTCCCAGCCGGACATTCTGCCCCTTGCGGCCGATCGCCAGCGAGAGCTGGTCGTCGGGAACTATCACTTCCATCGAGTGATCGCTCTCGTCGATGACGATTCGCGAGACCTTGGCCGGCGACAGCGCGCGGCACACGAACTCGGTTTCGTCGGGCGTCCACGGAACGATGTCAATGCGTTCGCCGCGCAGTTCCTGAACGACCGCCTGCACGCGACTTCCGCGCATGCCCACGCACGCCCCGACCGGATCGACGTCGCTGTTGTGTGAGACCACCGAAATCTTGGCGCGACCGCCGGGCTCGCGCACTACGTCCTTGATCTCGACGATGCCCTCGTAGACTTCGGGGACTTCCTGTTCGAACAGTTTCTTGACCAGCTCCGGATTGGTGCGCGAGAGCACGATTTGCGGACCGCGGGCATTCTCATCGACGCGGACGATGAGCGCGCGGATACGGTCGCCCTGGCGATATCGCTCGCGCGGGATCTGCTCGCGTTCGGGAAGGATGGCATCGACGTTTGGACGCAACTGGACGACCAGATTGCGGCGCTCGAAGCGCATGACGATCCCCGACTGGATGGTACCCTCGTGCTGCTTGAACTCGTTAAAGATCATCGCGCGCTCGTAGTCGCGTACTTTCTGCACGATGTTCTGCTTGGCAGCCTGAGCCGCGATGCGGCCGAACGGGGCGGTTTCGAGTTTGGTCAGCAACTCGTCGCCGATCTGTGACTCGGGATCGTAGCGCTCGCGTGCTCCGTCGAGCGTAACCTCGGTGTCGGGGTTCTCGATCTCCGCCACCACCGTGCGGATCTCGTAGATGTCGATCTCGGCGGTTTCCTGGTTGAACTTCGCTTCGATGTTGAGGTCGTTGCCGTAGGTCTTTCGAGCGGCGGACTTCATGGCCTCTTCCACCGCTTCGATGACGAGTTGGCGGTCGATGCCTTTTTCCTTGCTGACCTGATCGATGACCCTGAGGAGCTCTGGTTGTTGCATGATTCCTTTTCCTGCCTCAGCGCTTGCGACGCGGCGCGGGCTTCGCCTCGAACTCGAACTCGAGATTCGCCTTGTCGATCTCGTCGATGGCTATCCGTGTCGAAACGCCGGCTTCGTCGATCACGACGATGTGCTGCGCTTCTGCCTCGACGAGACGACCGAGACGGGTCCGTCGCCCTTCGTCCGCTCTGTCCGTTCTCACCCGAACCTTCTGCCCGACCACCCTCGCGAAATGCGCGGGCGTCTTGAGCACCCGGTTGAGACCCGGCGAGGAGACCTCGAGCATGTAGTGGCCCTGAACGACCTCGTGCGCATCGAGCGCATCGCCGAGGCGGCGACTCACCGCCGTACAGTCGTCGATGCTGACGAGTCCCGACCCGTCCGCGGTGTCCAAAAAAAGACGTACCAGCCGTCGCGATCCGCTCGCCGTCAGTTCGACGTCGAGCACTTCGAGACCGCGTTCGGCGGCGATCGGCCCCGCGATCGCCCTGATCTTAGAGCCGTTCGTTCCCACTTTCCGCCCTCGGACCGGACCCCGGGGCAGCAACAGAGACGCTCAAAACGAAAAGAGGCGGGCACCGGGCCCACCTCCCTAACTGCCCCGACACCCGCCCAAGTACCACGGCGGCACTTCCGCCGCAAGGCGGCCGCAAACTCCCGCCCTCACGAAAAGCCGAGATCTCAGTGATCCCCGCTCGCAGCCGGGCGTGCGGAGTTTGTTCCGCCCGCCTCGCCCCCTTCTTTCTTGCGATCGGTGATGGTCACGGCCCCCCGCGCGTCGAGTTCCCCGATGCCGCCGGTGCGCAACCAGCCCTCTGGATCCTAAGCCTGGGGGGCCTCGACCGGGCGGTTGTAATAGCCGCAGGCCACGGTGGGACCTTTGGCCAGAATCTCCCAGTCCTCGGCGATCTTCAGTGTGACCCGCACGTGGCATTGGGTCCACGCGGCGTCGATGCAGCAGAATCTCCCCGCCCTCGGCGATCTTCAGTGTGACGCCCGGGAAAACTTGGCCGACGGTCCCGATCCTGGTAGCCCCCCGGGTCGATTGATCGGCAGGATCGGCGTGGACACGGTCAATCCGTAGCCCTTGAGCGACGGCAGCCCCACGGCACGAAACAAACCGATGATTTCCGGGGCGAAGCGTGGCCCGCTGCCGCCCATGCGAACGGCGTCAAAGAACATCGCGGGAAGACTCGGCTAACGCGGAGGCATGAGAGCGACTGCCAACTACTCAGATTTCGTCACGCTCGTGAATCGTGACGACCGACAGTATCTGGTAGCGTTTGCGCGCGTTGGGGAGTTGGATTGTCACCTCGTCGCCTTCCTTGCGCTTGAGAAGAGCCTGGCCGACCGGCGAGGTGAGCGAGATCTTGCCCTCGGCCATATCGACTTCTTCGGCGAACACCACCTGATACCTGACGATCTCGCCGCTCTCGGCATCCTCCATCTCGACGATACTGCCGTACCCCACCACGCCGCGTGGAATCGACGAGATCGTGTAGCGCGACAGGTCGTGGAGGCGGTTTTCCAGCGCCGCGACGCGCGCGTTGACCACGCTCTGCTTCTCTTTGGCGGCGTGGTACTCGGCGTTCTCCTTGAGATCGCCGTGGGCGCGCGCTTCCTCGATGATCCTCGGCAATTCGATGTTGAGTTCGCGGCGCAGTACCAGCAACTCGGCCTGCAGCCGCTCGATGATGGGCAACTTTTTCATGATCGGAGTGTCCGCAACCTAAAGGCGCAACGCGAAGGTGTCAAAGCCGGGGTGTCGATCTTCGTGCCTCACTCTCGGCACCCGGGACGAGAGTGTTCCTCTATCCGGCCGCCAATAGCTCGCGGACGATGGCGCTGGCGGTCTTGCCGTCGTAACGACCGGCGTAACGGTCACCGAGCGCCTTCATCACCGGCCCCACGCCGGCACCGGCGCCGGTCTCGGCGACGATCGCGCGGATCGCTTCTCGCAAGTCGGCGTCGCTCATGCCGGCCGGAAGCAGGCTCTCGAGCACCGTCAGCAGTTCTTCGTGCTCGGCGACCTGGTCGGCCCGTTCGGCCTTGCGCGCGAAGTCGAGAGTCTCGCGGCACTGCTTCGCTTCGCGCCGGATCAGGGCGGTGATCTCGCGCTCGGGCACCGCTCCACGCAACTCGATCGCCTTGTTCTTGATCGCCGCCACGACCGCGCGAAGAGCACGCATCTTGATCGCATCCTTGCTCCGCATCGCTGCCGTCAAACGCTCGCGCAGTTCCGCTTCTGTCACCTGTATCCCTCCTCGTCAGCTTCAGCGCCGAGTCGCGGAAGTGTGCACCCGCAGGCTCGCCTCGAGACCCAGAACGAATTCTTCCAGTTTTTCCCAAGAGCCTCCGCGCAGCACCCAGCGCTCACGACCGGCGCGTCCGCGTTGCTCGGTGCGGATGTAACCGAGCTCGACGTAACGGTTGAACGCGTCACGGAAAATGGCGTCCGAGGACCCCTCGGGCTTCGACACTTCTCCGAGCAGCAAGCTGGTCTTGTAGTGCCGTCGTACGTCCTCGATCAGTGCCTTCTCCGTCATCCCTTCGGGACCCAGCTGCCCGTGGATCGCCAGCGCGGTGATGTAGTAGGCTTCGCGGAAATTCTGCAGCACGTTAAGAGTCGCCGCCACCAGCGGATGCGAGTCTATCAAGGCGTCGCCGGCCAACGCGCCGACCTGTCGGTAGTAGCCGAGCAGACGCTCGATGGCGCCGGCAACTTCGCTGCGGCGCGGAAGCGGGAACTCGTAGCGGAACAGGTCGAGCCACCACCAGATCCGCTCGGCGAGATCGGCCACGGCGACGCCTTCGCGCAAACACGACGTCAGCAGCGACGGGAGCAGGAAAGCGTGGATCAGGTTGTTTTTGTAGAAGTCTAGTGCCAGTCGCCGACCCTGCTTGACCACCAGCACTTCCTCGCGCCCCCGCTGCAGAACCTCGATCAAGCCGTTGGTCCCCAGAAAAGAGATGCTCTCGTGGAAATTGCCGGCGTTGCGCGCCAGCGAACCGGTAGGAACGATTTCGAGGTAACGCGTGAGTTCGACCAGCGCGTTGGCACGTTCGCGAAAGTCCCGGTAGCGAAATCCCCACCTCGGCGCCCCGAGCAGCACCGTAGCGGAGATCGAGGTCGCGCCCGCCACCGCCGCGCCGTTGACCTCGCGCAGGATGCGGAATCCCAGGCGCTGGATGAAGCGGCGTTTCTCCTCCTCGACCGCCGGATCGCCGGCCTTTTCGACGAAGCGCTGCTTGCGCTCCCCGAGTTCGTCTCCGAGCGAGATGGGATCGGCGAACGAGACGTAAATGGTACCGTACTTCTGTTTCAGGAAACGCCGCGCACGCATCAGGCCGACGAAACTCTCGGGTTCCTTTTCGGCGCCTCCGAGTTCGGCCTGGTAGGCGTCTTCCTCGACGATGCGGCCGTAGTGGATCGACACCGGTACCAGATAGAGGTCGCGGCGTACCCCCGAGGCGTAGGCACCGACGATGCCCGAGAGCATGCCGAGTTTCGGCGTCATGATCTTGCCGGTACGGCTGCGCCCGCCTTCGATGAAGAACTCCTGCGTGTATCCCTCGCGGATCAGGAACTGCAGGTAACGGCGGAACACGTACTTGTAGAGCTCGTCGTCGCCGAACGAACGCCGGATGAAGTACGCACCGCTGGCACGCAAGACCGGCGACATCGGCCAGAACGACATGTTGATGCCGGCGGCAATGTGCGGCGGACTCACGAAATGGAGGTAGAACAGGTACGACAGAATCATGTAGTCGAAGTGACTGCGATGACACGGCACCAGCACGATCGGGTGATTCTTGACCTTCTCGACGACCTTCTCGAACCCGATCGGTTCGAGTCCCTGGAACATACGATTCCAAATCTTCTTGAACAGCCACGCGACCACCGCGAAGACCGCTCCGCTGAATTGAGCAGCCATCTCGTCGAAGATCGCCTCTGCTTGTTTGCGAAGCTTGGCCTCCTCCACGTGTTTGGCCTCAGCGAGTCCGGCCAGGAAGCGGCGCGTGTCTTCGTCGTCGAGAATCAGCGCCTTCACTTTCTTGCGGGTCAGGATCGCGGGACCCATCACCACGCGCTCTTCCCTGTGCAGAAAGATCTGGATCGCGCGTGTCAGGCGCCGTACTAGGCGGTCCTCGCCGTCGTTGCCGTAGCGACGCACGAAGTCGCTGACACAGACCTCGGTTCCGACTGTCAGGAACAGGTCTTTGGCGTAGAACCAGTAGGTCAGCAGCTTGCGCCACTCGCTCGGTGTCTCGTGAACGTTGTAGACGAGCGCTGAAACTCCCGCTTCGCGGCGGCGGAAGGTGTGCCCGCGAAACGGCGCCAACGGAACGATGAAGCGCTCGCGCTCACTCCCACGCGAGTCAACCAGGATCTCGCGCAGGTAATCGGCGCCGACGCGGCCGACCGGCGTTTCCTCGCCTGCAGCCTGCCCGCCGTGTCCCCGCGGGCCGCGCATGAAGATCAGCACCGGCTGTCCGGCCGCAACCGCTCTCGCGCACGCGTCGTGGTCGTTCATTACCCGCGCGCCGCGCCCGAGTCTCCTCGCCAACGCATCGCGCATTGTTCGCAACAAATCCGCAAACGGCGCGAGTGCCAGCGACGACACGCCGTTGGCGAACACCGGCAACAGCAGCCCCTCACGCCTCAGCACGTAATTGACCATGAAGTAATCGACGAAAGAGCGGCCGCGCAGAACGTAGATCACGGTGCCACGCCCCGACAGTTCGCGAATCTTCTCAACCAGTCGCTCGTTGACGACCGCGTGGGCGAACAGGCGGCGGCCCAGGAACTCGGCCACACGCGACATCCGCGTACGCATCGCCGAGAAGTGCGGCTGCGTCGCGTCCACGCGCGGCGGCGCCGGGTGAGGCAAGTTCGGCTGCACGCTCACTGGAGTCCCTTCCACCCGCGTTCGGCGAGCCTGCCGACGATGCTCCGGACTTCCTGACAGCGGCCTCGCGGACACACCAACAAAACGTCGCCGGCATCGACTATCACCAGGTCGTTCACGCCCAGCAGCGCCACGCGCTTGCCGCCGGTCGCGACCACGTTGCGCTTGCTGTCGACCGCCAGCAACGGATCTCGCGAAGCGTTGCCGGCGGAATCGAGCGGCCACAACTCGGCGGTCGCCTCCCAACTGCCGATGTCGGACCACGAAAAGCCGGCCGGCAGCATCGCGACGTTGCGACTGCGTTCGAGCACCCCGTAATCGATCGAGATCGACTCGAGGCGCGGATAGACGCGGTCTAGATCGCTGCGCGCGATTCGCCCGCGGCCCTCCGGCTTGCGGGTGCGCTCCATGGCCTTCAGCGAGCGCGCGAGCCCGGGTAGGTGCTCGCCGAGTTCGCGCCACAACACGTCGGCACGCCACGCAAACATGCCGCTGTTCCAGAAGTAGCGGCCGCTGTCGATGTAGCGTTTGGCAAGCGCGAGCGACGGCTTCTCGACGAAAGCGCCGACATGCCTGGCCGCACAGTGACCGGCCAGCACCCGGCCGGCACGCAGGTAGCCGTAGCCGGTGGCGGGCGCCGTCGGGCGGATACCGAAAGTCACCAATAGCCGGCTGCGGTCGGCTACTTCGAAACCGGCGAGCAAGTCGCGGCAAAACTCTCGGCGCGGACCTATCACGTGATCGGCCGGCAACACGGCCACGACCGCGTCGGGACAGCGGTGCATGACCTCGAGCGTGGCCCAGCCGATACACGGCGCGGTATTGCGTCCGGCCGGCTCGCCCAGGATCGACCCGCGCGGCAACTCGGGCAACTCGGCGGCGATCGCGGAGACCAGACGCCGGTTGGTGACTACCAGGATGTTCTGCGGCGCGACCACACCTCGCAGCCGCGCGACCGTTTCGGCCACCATCGAGCGCTGCGCGGCCAGCGCCAGCATCTGCTTGGGACGGCTCTCGCGACTCCACGGCCAGTAGCGGCTGCCCACCCCGCCGGCCATCACGACCGCGAAACGGCGCTGCCTGGCAACGGGTCCTGACTCGGATCGGCGACGCACAGCCTGCGAATCCTCATGTCCGAAGGGGCCAAAAGCAAGCTCACGGTGTTGCCTGGCGGCGCAGGTCTCACTTCCAGCCTGTTGAAAATGGCCCAGGCGGCGCGCGAGGATCACGCCTGTCTACTCGAGCTCGCCCCTCGCCAACTCGGGGCTCGTGCGCGCGAAACCACTCGCTACGACGTGCTGGAAGTACGCTTGCGCTCGTTGTCTTTCGCGCGCGCCTTGCATCTGGACCATTTTGAACGAGCTGATGGACGGTTCTTCGACACGCTGCTAACGTCGAGGTGTGCCTTCCGCGAAAGCTCCGGATGCGGTGACGCTGAGTTTCGTGACGCCGTCGGCCGGCGTGCGCGTCGATCGACTGCTGGCAGAAACCACCGGCTGCGGCCGCCGTCGCGCCCGTCAGTTGCTCGCAGGCGGATCCGTCCGCATCGACGGCCACCGAGTGAGGGCCGGCGAACTGGTGCGCGCAGGACAGCGCGTCGAAGTCGTTGCGCACGAAAACCCGCAACCTGCGTCCACGCCCGCCAAGAGCGCGGCGGGCGAGCACTCTGCGGCACTACCCGAGGCGCTGCGCGTGCTCGCCGAGAGTGCGACGCTGATGGCGATCTTCAAACCAGCGGGGGTTCACTCCCACCGCGGTCTCAACGAACCCACCGCAGCCGATTTCGTCGAATCGACCGTCGGCTGCCAAGCCGAGGTCGGCCTGCAACCGCACGAGGCGGGAATAGTTCACCGTCTCGATCGCGACACCTCGGGGATACTGCTGGTGGCACGAACCCGACCGGTCTACCTGGCGCTACGCAAGGCCTTCTCGGCCGGGGACTCGCTGAAGTTCTACCTCGCGTTGGTGGACGGAAAGATCGAGGAGCGGAGCATCGTCGACCGACCGCTGGCCCGTCGCGCCCACCGCATGGTAGCGGCCGGCCCGCACGACAACGCGCTGCCGGCCCGCACCTCGGTCGAACCGCTGGAGTCGGGGAGCGACTGGACTCTGGTCCAGGCCTCGATGCGAAGCGGTGTCACGCACCAGATTCGCGCACACATGGCGCTGATCGGCCACGCGCTGATCGGTGATTCGCTTTACGCAACCCGCCCTGCCCCACACGGCACGCGTACCGGCCAGCTGCTGCACGCAGCGCGCATCGTCGTGCCGGGCTTGATCGACGTCTCTGCTCCCACGCCGGCTGATTTCGTCGGCGCGTACGCGGCACTGAGGCGACTGCCGAACTCAACATCGCACAGCAACGCTGCGTGCCTTCGAGGCGACGTCGACTACGCTACTTCTTGACGGGGGTCTTCGCGGGCTTCGAGGTCTTGGGAGCCGCGGGCTCGACGGTCGGCGGCAATTCCACCAGCGCGGCGCCGGTTTTCTTCACCGGCGTCTTGCGTGCTTTTTTCGAGCCGTCGCATCCCTTGCTGCAGACCGTGCAGAGGTTCCTGGCGTTGTCGGGGTCTTCAACCAGGCCCTCGTCGAGATTGTGACAGACGCGCTTGCACTGTGCGCAGATGAAATAGACGCCTTCGACGGTCTTGTTGATGCGCTCGCGGTTGAGGATGCGCCCGGTCAGCTTTTGGACGCGGATTCCCAACAGTTCGACATATTGCTGTTTGATCTTGGCGCGGCCCGCTTCGTCTTTTGGAAGATCCTCGTCGAGGTCTCCATCAACGGACTCGGTCTCGTCGAAGAGGCTGAACTCGCCGGAAGCCGGCGCGCCCTTCTTCTTCGCGCGTCCCATCGGTAGGTCTTGGCGCCGAACTCGCCCGCGTTCAGCGCGTGCGCTGCTTGTAGCCGCAGTTCTTGTCGCAGACCCAGAACAGACCACGGTCACCGAAGCCGGCAAACAGCATCACCCTCACCTCGGCACCGCAGTCGGGACAACTCACCTTCTGCATCGGCGAGGCTTTTTGCGCGGTCTTGGCTTTCTTGACTCCCATGGCTTTCTCGCAGCAGCGGGCCGAGCCCGCCTAAGATTGTCGTCGAGCGGCTGGCACCGGGGGCGCCGCCGCATCGCTAAACCGGCAACCTACTGGCGCCGCGATGGGCAGTCAAGGAAGGCCCCCCTTGCAACCCTCACGGGTATGGGTCAAGGCAACCCCAATGTCGGCATCAATGCCAGCCTCCAGATTGCGCGACGGCGAGACGGTGATTCTCGTCGATCGCCGTGGCCGCAGTCACTTGAAGCGGCTGCGCCGCGGACATCGGCTGACCATCCGCGCCTCGGTGCTGACCTGCGACCAGCTGATCGGCCGTTCCGAAGGCTCAACCGTCGGCGCCGGCGAGGACGAGCAGTTCGTAATCCTGCGCCCCTCCTACGCCGAACTCATTCCGCTGCTCGAACGGCCGGCCGAGCCGATCTTCGCCAAGGACGTCGGTCTGATCCTGACCCGCGGGGACATCCGCCCCGGCCAGACCGTGGTCGAGACCGGAGTGGGCTGCGGTGCGCTGACGATCGCTCTGGCACGCGCGGTAGGGCCCGGCGGGTGTCTGGTCAGCTACGAAATCCGTGAGGATTTCGCCGCACAAGCCCGCGCCAACCTGAGCGCCCATGAGGGCGATACGCCTCAATGGACCGTCAAGGTCCGTGACGCACGCGATGGCTTCGACGAAACCGACGTCGATCGCATCGTCGTCGATCTTCCCGATGCGGTATCGGTGATGCCGAGCGTAGAGCGCGCCCTTCGCGACGGAGGCATAGTCGTCGTTTACACACCTACGGTGTTGCAGATGAAGGCCTTCCACGACGCCGTCGAGGCATCGAGCACGCTGGGGTTGGCCGAGTCGTTCGAAGTGCTCGAGCGGAGCTGGCACATCGACGGTCCGAGCGTGCGCCCCGATCACCGCATGGTCGCCCACACCGGCTTCCTTACCACGGCCCGCCGACTTGCCCGGTCAGAGTGAAAAACGCGCTTCGAGCCAAGCAGGAAGTTCCTCGACGTCAGTGAGCGCGGCCAGGGCCGGCGACGGCGGTTGGCTCTGGCGCGTCACCCACACGCACGCGAGTCCGGCTCCCGCCGCTCCTTCGATGTCTTCCACGAAGGTGTCGCCGATGTAGAGACAGCGAGACGGTGCCAGTTCCAGAGCGTCGCAGGCGCGGAGAAAGATCGAAGCGACCGGCTTTCGAATACCCTCTTCCGCCGAGATCACGATCGATTCGAGGTGCGTGTCGAGTCCCGCCCGTACAAGCACACGGCGCGCGGTCGGGCCGTGGTCGAAGTTGGAGACGAGCGCAAGCCGATAGTGGGCTGCCAGACGCGCGAGCAACGCGCTGCGGCCGGCCGGTACCACGACGGCTTCGGCCAGACTGTCCATGTGCGCCGCGGCCATCTCGGCGGCGGCACGGCCGGCCGCTTCGGTGTCGATACCCAAACGTTGCAGAGCCCGTTCGAAACGCACCGCGGTGGCGATCTCGATCCCCATCCGGCGCTTGTACTCGAAGATCTCGGCGCCGACTTCGCTCAGGCAGGTGAGAAAATTCTCCGGCTCGATGCCCGGCGCGTATTCTGACAACATCCGCGTCAGGCCCGGGACTGTCGTCATCACACTGCGACCGCCGACCTGCACGCGCGGCAGCCGTCCGTCGTCGAAATAGACCAGCGTGCCGAACAGATCGAAGACGATCGCGTCAGGTGCGGCGTTCACGACGACTCAGCAGCAAGCCGCTGCCGCACAACAGTAGCATGCCGCCGCCGAACACGACGGCGTTGATGTGTACCGACAGCTGGTGCAGCGCCGTGAAGCGCTCGCCGCGTTCGCCTCTGGCGCGCAGCAGCGCGACTTCGGGATGCACGATCAGCGTCGAGTAGAGTTGGGCCGCGGTCATCACGGCCAGAAGCACTGCCGCCAGACGCCAGATTCCGCCGCTTCCTCGGGCCAGCCGCAGCGCCGCCGCCGTCGCGATAACGCCGAGTACGGAGCCGACCCGGAAGTACCACGGGAATACCAGCGCGGCGATCGATCCCGCTTCGGTCGCGGACATGTTGGTGAACAGCACCGGCAGCACCACGGCCGAGTAGAACGCAACGGCCCCGATCCACAACGACAGCGCCGTTACGAAGACGGCGACTGCACATGCGCCGGGAGGCGTGCCGCCTTCATGCCTCGCGTTCTCTTCTTCCATGGCCCCTACGCTAACGTCGGCAGCGGTCACAGTCGACCGCGCTGCAACATCGCCGCCGGCTGCTGCGCGCGATCTTCTCAGATCAGCGCAGGTCCATTGCGCCGCTTACGCAGCTAGGCAAGCGGCCAAAACCTCGGCCGCGACCTCGGCCGCGGGCAGATCGAGCGGCGCCGGACGCGGCTCTGCGAGCAGAGCGCGAAGGTCTTGTGCCCACGCGCCGACGCGCAGCGCCTCGCGCGCAACCCGGCGCGTCCCGCAACGCTGCTCCAACCACGCTTCGAGCACGGCGTTTTCCGGAAAGCCGGGCCGAGCGACGTAGAGCAGTCGCGTCGCACTCGCGGCAACGTCACCGATCAACCCGTAGCCGGGTTTTCCGACTACCGCGTCGGCGACTTCGAGCAGGTCGAGGAAGCCAATCGATGACGCGACCCGCAGGTCGTCGCGCCTGCGATCGCAGCGCCAACCAGCCGGGAGCAAGTAACTGACGCCAGGCGACGGCTCCGGCAGCCTCACCAACGAGGCCGAGTCGGGCCTCAAGGCCAGCAGCACCAGACGCTCCTCGTCAGAAATGCCGAGCCGTGCACGAGTCGAGTCGCGTCGCGCGGCCGGACGGCGCGCCACCAAGCCTATGCTCTGGCGTCGCGGAAACGCCTCCATCGGGGCCGACGGCGCTGCCTCCAGCAACAGTCCGGCCTTGGCATACATCGCTGCGCTCGTCACCGCCGCGGCTTCGAACCCCAGTTCGCGGTAGATCCAGTCCCACGAAAAATTGGCGAGCGCGACCGACTCGACGTCGGCGGCCGCGGCGGCCTCGAAAGCCGGCGCCGGAACGTCGCCGAACACCAGATCGAATCCGCCGCGCAGGCGTTCGGTCTCGCGCTCGACGATCCGCGGAAGCTCGCCGAGCCAGTCGCGCAGCGCGGCGCCGGTGCCCGCTGCATCGACGGTGACGTCGTCGCTCTGCTCCACCCCAACGTCGCAGGTCGAAGCGATCCACTCACTCGCGGCTTTCAGCCGCGCCGGCCACAGGGCCGCCGCCTGAGGCCCAATCACCGTGAGCCGGGCTGGTACGCGCTCGAGCAGACGTTCGAGCACGGCACCGGCACGCACGACGTGACCGTAGCCGTGACGGGACAGATAAACGGCGATACGAGCGGGAGAGGCCAAACCCGGCGGCTGCGCGCTGCGAGATTCAGTCTTGCGGCTGCGTCGCGAACGACGCGCCGCAGCCGCAGCTGTGCGCGGCGTTCGGGTTGAGGAACTCGAGGCCGGCGCCGTGCAGACCATCGACGTAATCGAGAACCGTGCCGCGCAGCATCTGAGCGCTCTGCGCGTCTACGTAGACATCGACTTCACCGGCGCGGTAGACCAAGTCGTCATCGGCCGGCGCGGCCGCGAACTTGACAGAGTACTCATAACCCGAGCAGCCGCCTTTGACGACGGCGAGGCGCAGACCGTGATCGTCGCCGTAGCCTTCACCGGCCCTCGCGGCCAGGACCTTCTCGATGGCCTTGGGAGTGAGTTGCACGATGATTTCCTTCTGAGATGTGAGATTGTCTGTGGGCATGAGCGTTGACCTGGACTCTAGCACCCCCGCGGCGGCGCGCAACGGCGTCGGTGAGTCCGGCGGCGAGGGCGCGGCGTTACGCGAAGCAATACGCGGCCGTGCCTTGGAACTCGGCTTCGCGGCGTGCGGATGCACGAGCGCCGCCGACCTGGACTGCGGCCGGCTACTCGACGAATGGCTCGCCGCGGGCCGCCACGGATTGATGGACTACCTCGAGCGCGACCCGCACAGCCGCATCTCCGTGCGCAGCAGACTAGCCACGGCCGCTTCGGTCATCGTGGTGGCGTGGAAGTACGGAGCCGCCGGCCTCGCGCCGGACCTCGATTGGCGCGAGCGGCTGACCGGACGCGTCGCCGCCTACGCGCTGGGTGAAGACTACCACTCACACGTGACCGACAAGCTCGAGCAACTGGCGCGTTTCGTTCGCGAATGCGGCAGCCGCGCGACCGCAATCCACGTCGACGGCGGCCCGTTGGTGGAGCGCCACCTGGCGAGGCGAGCCGGCCTCGGTTGGTACGGACACAACACCATGCTGCTGCACCCGAGCTACGGTTCCACTTCGCTGCTCGGTTGTTTGCTGACCGACCTGGCGCTGCCTGCCGATCCGCCTTTTTCAGCTGAACACTGCGGTAGCTGTCGGGCTTGCCTGGCGGCGTGCCCGACCGGCGCTCTGGATCACGGCCCGACGATCGACGCGCACCTTTGCATCTCCTACCTCACCATCGAACTGCGCGGCCCGCTGCCTGCGCAGTTGCGAGCAGGCATCGGCAACTGGGTGTTCGGCTGCGACGAATGCCAGGACGTGTGTCCGTGGAACCACGCACCGTACGCGCAACAGGAACTGCTGCGCCCGTCGTTGCCGGGACTGCTGACGATGAGCGACGACGAGTTCCGCCAGATTTATTCGGGCAGCGCGCTGCTGCGCCCCAAACGGCGCGGATTGGCACGCAACGCCGCAGTCGCGCTCGGAAACAGCGCCAACCCGGCAGCAGTCCAAGCGCTGGCGCGCGCGCTCGCCGAGCACGACGAGCCGCTGGTTCGTGCCCACGCGGCGTGGGCGCTCGGACAAATCGCCGGGGCTGAGGCCGAGCGGAGTCTGACGCGCGCCGAAACCAGCGACCCGGTGGCGCCGGTGCGCCGCGAGGCGAACTCGGCGCTCGCACTGATCCGCCGAGGCAACGCCAATTGACCCCGCAGTAACCAAGGTCAACATTGCTCGCGAGCCCATGAGTACCGCCGACGCCAACGCAGCCAACCAGCTTTTCGACCGGTTTCGGACCCTCGGACAAGAGGACGTCTACTCCGAAGAGAGCTGCCAACGGATCGAGGAACTGGTCGCCGAGATCAAAGTTCTCAAACGCGACGAAAACGCGGTGATCCTGGCGCACAACTACCAGCGGCCCGAGATCTTCGAGGTTGCCGATTTCGTCGGGGACTCGCTCGAACTGGCGCGTCGCGGCCGCGAGGTAGGCGAAGACACGATCGTGCTGTGCGGTGTTCACTTCATGGCAGAGACGGCCAAGATCCTCGCACCGGACAAACGCGTCCTGATTCCGGACGCGCGTGCCGGTTGCTCGCTGGCCGACAGCGTCGATGCCGACGCGCTGGTGGCGCGCCGCGACGAACTGCGCAGGGCCTTTCCCGACCTGCTGGTGGTCAGCTACGTCAACACCACGGCGGCCGTCAAGGCGGTCACCGACGTGTGTTGCACCTCGTCGAACGCGGTCAAGATCGTCAAGGCCGTCGATGCCGACAACATACTCTTCGTACCCGACCGCAACCTGGCGGCCTACGTCGCGCAGAACACCACCAAGAACGTCATCGCCTGGGACGGCGACTGCTACGTCCATCACCAGATACGGCCCGACGTGATCCGCAAGGTGCGCGATGCGCGCCCGGGCATCCGCGTGGTCGCGCACCCCGAGTGCCGGGCCGACGTGCTCGCGGAAGCCGACGCGGTGCTGAGCACCGCCGGCATGATCCGCTACGCGCGCGACACCGACGCTCCGGAATTCCTCGTCGTCACCGAGTGCGGCCTGTCCGATCGCCTGTTGATGGAAGTGCCCGAGAAGCGTTTCTACAAAGCCTGCCAGCTCTGCCACTACATGAAGATGATCACGCTCGAAGCGACCCGCGACGCGCTGGTCGAGGGCCGAGACGAGGTGGTGCTGGATCGCAACGTCAGCGACCGCGCGCGCGCGTCGCTCGAGAGGATGATCGCACTCGGCTGACCGCGTAGGCGCCAACGCCGCGGCTCGGATCCGGCCTCACGCCATCCAATTGCCACACTCGGACATGGATCGGGACACGGCGTCCTCCATCCACTCCTTCAGGTTTTCCACCAGGTAATACTTGGGGAACAACAGCTTCTCGTCCGGACGCACGACGCCTTCGGCCAAGGCGGTCTTCGCAAGAGCCGTATCGGGTTAGATCCTGATGCCTTGCGAGACCTTAACCACCACCAACTCGAGGGACCTGGCGAACTCCAGACTCGCCGTCACGGTTTCGCGGGTTTCACCCGGACCTCCGAGCAGAAGGAAGCCCATCCGGCCTATGCCACTACGCTTCAAGAGTTCCGAGATACGGACGACGTCACTCGGCAGGAATCGCTTGTTGAGGTTCTTCAGAATCTGCGGAGCGCCGCTTTCGAATCCAAGGCTCACCCCCCGGAATCCGGCTTCGGCCATCTTTACCACCAGATCTTCCTCCACCTTGTATCCGTAGCCGGCACCAAGGTAGGCCTGGCACTCAGCGGGAATATGGAAAAACCGCGGCGCCGACCACGATAGGTGCGCGAGACAGACTCCGGCATTCGTCGACGATATTCTTGACCGGTGCCAACAGAAACAGCGGGTTTTTCATGCTCTGATTGTCGATGTTCCTGACCGAGACGCCGACGACGTCGGGGTGGAAATCATCGATGCGCGCGCCCACCACCGACCGCACGTTGGCGGTGGAAGTCAGGCTGATCTGTTCTACGTCGTGCCCGGCTCCACGAACAGCCGCGGCCAGCTCGCGAGTCCCAGCGGCAGGCCCGGCATGGCAATGTCTTCGGTGACGGAATAGAGCGGAGGACTTTCAAGGCACGCGGCCCTCCCTGAATCACACGGGCCCTGCCCGTCGCGCGGCGCTTGCGTAGATCGAGGCACGACCGGCCGCTCGACGCGCGCCGCCAAGTCGTCAGTTACGTTCCTTCGCCTTGCTTGCCTCGACGATGGTGAACAGCGACCAGCGCGAGGTCTTGTAGCGTTTCTCCAGAACCAGTACCTCCGAATCGAGGATGTCGTTCAGCCTCAGGCGGGTGCTCCAGCCGAGGTAACGCGTGATCGGATCGACGCCGTCGACCACGAATCGGATCAAGGCCCGCTCGCTCGAGAAGTGATTGATGATGAGGATCTTGCCGCCGGGCTTACAGACCCGAACCATCTCGGAAAGCATCTTCCGAGGTTCAGGGACCACCGTGATCACGTGAAATGCCGTGACGTAGTCGAAACTCTCGTCCGCGAACTCCAAGTGCAAGGCGTCCATCTGTCGCAGCTCGATGTGCTCGTGCCGCGCCGGGTCCATCTTGTCTTCGCATCGGTCGAGCATGTCGCGCGACAGGTCGATGCCGATCACGCTGCAGTGGCGCGGGTAGGCGTCTAGCGACAGGCCGGTGCCGATGCCTACCTCCAGGACCCGCGCGCCCGGAGGAATCGACAGGCCCTTGACGACCCGGTCGATCCGTTCGGCAAAGACCCGCGTAAAAACGTGGTCGTATAACCCCGCCAGGTCGGAATATATCCGGCTGCGGTGCGGCAGTTCCTTGCGGCGCCCCTGGCTCAAAGTGGTGCTTTGTTTCATCTCAGCGCCTGTGCAGACATCTGCTTACACGCCCGGGCGCCCTGTCTCAACCGATCCGAACCGCCGGGCACAAACTTTTCACCGCTGCGGCAGCCGGCTCAGGCCTTGGCCTTCTCGACGCCGACCGCCGTCGCGTTGACTTTCCACATCTCGACGATCGGGCTTGCGATGAATATCGACGAGTAGGTTCCGGTCACGATCCCGACCAGCAGCGTGAAGGCGAACCCGTGGATGACCCCGCCTCCGAAGACGTAGAGGGCCGCGCACACCATCAGGGTCGTCGAACTGGTCAGGATGGTGCGCGACAACGTTTCGTTGATGCTGCGGTTGATCAGCGATCTCAGACCCTCTTTCTGATAGCGGTGCTGGTTCTCGCGGATGCGGTCCGAGACGATCACGGTGTCGTTGACCGAATAACCGACGATGGTCAGCAGCGCCGCCACGATCGTGAGGTCGATCTCCATGTTGAAGATCGCCAGCGCGCTGATCGCGACCATCACGTCGTGGAACAGCGCCACTGCGGCGCCGATGCCGAAGCGCATGTCGAAGCGGAATGCAATGTATATCCCCATCATCAGCGTCGCAAAGAGCACCGAAAGCACTGCCCGCTGGCGAAGATCCTGTCCGACCCGGGGGCCGACGATCTCGGTACGCAGATCGCGGAAGTTCTTGTCGGCGAAAACGCCGGCAAGCGAGTTCTTGATCGACTCGGCCCGTCCGCCCGCCAGTTTGTCGTCGGCGGAGGCCACGCGCAGCAGGTACTCGCCGGGCTGGTTGCCGAACTCCTGTACCGACGCGCCGCGGTCGCCGAGACCGAGTTTATCGACTGCGCCGCGCACCTCGCTGATACTCACGCTCGGATCGACGGCGACGTGGAGCATGATGCCGCCGGCGAAGTCGATGCCGTAGTTGGGGCCGCCGCGGTATATCAGCGTCACGATTCCCACCACGGTCAGGAAGCCCGACAGTGAGAATGCGTAGGGACGCAGTTTGAAAAAATCGATATTGGTATTCGGTTTGATCAGTTCGAACATGACCGTCCCTCAGATGCCCAGGCGTGCCGCGGGCTTGGATCCCACGACCAGGTCGTGGAGCACGCGTGAAACATAGACCGCGGTGTAGATGGTCATGACGATGCCGATACACAGAGTCACGGCAAAGCCCTTGACGGGTCCGGACCCGAACTGGAACAGGATGATTCCCGACAGGAAGGTGGTGATGTTGGAATCGAGGATCGCCGGAAGGGCTTTGCTGTAGCCCGCATCCAGCGCCGCATGGGCGGTCTTGCCACCCCTTATCTCCTCGCGGATGCGTTCGTTGATCAGCACGTTGGCGTCGACCGCCATTCCGATCGTCAGCACGATGCCGGCAATACCCGGAAGCGTCAGCGTGCCGTGAAACAGAACCATCGACGCGATGATCAGTACCACGTTGAAAATCACAGCGACGTCGGCGATGACGCCGGCGCTGCGATAGTAGAAAGCCATGAACAAGAGGACGACGATGCCCCCCAGCAGGAAGGAACGCGTGCCAGCCGTTATCGAGTCGCGCCCCAGCGAAGGCCCCACGGTCCGTTCCTCGGCGACGACCACCGGCGCGGGCAGGGCTCCGGCGCGCAGCACGATGGCCAGGTCGCGAGCTTCGTCGAGCGTGAAATTGCCGGTGATCACCGCGCGGCCGCCGCCGATCCTCTCGCGGATGACAGGTGCGCTCTGGACTTTGCCGTCGAGCACGATCGCCATGCGCCGCCCGACGCTGTCGGCGGTTATGCGGTCGAACACGCTCGCGCCCTGCGAGTTGAGCGTGATCGCGACATAGGGAGCCTCGCCCATCTGGCCCGGACGGTGGCGTGCGTCTGAAATCACTTCACCGGTCATCAGAACCGTCGGCTCGACGTCATAGGTGGTCGCGGTCGGGCGCTTGGTGACGGGATCGATCTCGCTGCCCGAGAGTTTCTGCACACCCGGCCCATTCGGATCGTTGGCGAGTAGTTGGAATCGCAACTGGGCGGTGCGGCCGATCAGTTTCTTGGCGCGTTCCGCGTCCTGTATGCCGGGAAGCTGCACCAGGATGCCGTCGGTGCCGGTGCGCTGGATCGTCGGTTCGGCAACGCCGAACTCGTCGATACGATTGCGCACCGTCTCAAGCGCCTGCTCGATCGCCAGACTCTTGATGCCCTCCACTTCCGGCTTTGCCAAGTGGTACTGCAGACGCCCGTCGGCGCCACCGGCCTGCGGCTGCAGGTTCGGGTAGGTGTCGGAGACCAGCTTTGCCATCTCGTCACGCTTGGCGTCGCCGATCACCGCGAACGAAAGCGCGTCGGTGCCGTCGCGCTTCCAGTCACGGGTGGCGATCTCTTTCTCTCTGGCTTCGCGGCGAAGCTGCTCGATCGTCATGTCGATCGAGTTCTCGACCGCCTTGTCGGACTGAACCTCCAGGACGAGGTGGATGCCCCCGCGCAGATCCAGACCCAGCGAAACCGGTTGGGTCGGCAGCGCCGACTTCCACCAATCCGGTAACTCGCTGACAAAGTTCGGCATCAACACGACGATCGCGACCAGCAACGGCCCCAAAATCGCCGAGACGCGCCACGGCATTGCCCTATCCACCCTCAACCCTCCTTGGTCGCCGCGGCCACCGCGGCCGCGGTCGAAATTTTCGAACGTTCGTAACGAACCCGGACGTTGGAGGCGATCTCCAAGGTCACGTCGGCCTCTCGCACGTCAACGATCCGCCCGTACAGACCGCTCGAGGTGACAACCACGTCGCCGCGCTTGAGACCGCGGACGAAGTCGTCGTGGGCCTTGGCCTGCTGCTGCTGCGGCCGCACCAACAGAACATAGAAGACGCCGACGATCAGTACCATCGGCGCAAGTTGGAGCAGCCCTTGAGGCACGGCGGCCTGGGCCAGCAGAGGGGCCATCGTCACGCTATACATCAGAGTCTACCGAACCTCCCGAACCTTCCTGGTAGCGGGCACCAAAATCCCGCCGGAACGCATCATACAGGCCTGCGGCCAGTGCCGCGCGAATCTTGCTCATCAGCCGCTGATAGAAACGCACGTTGTGCAAGCTGCACAGAACGGCGCCGAGTATCTCTCCCCGCTTGGCGAGGTGGTGAAGGTAACCGCGCGAAAAACCGATGCAAGCCTCGCAGTCGCAGCCATCCTCGAGCGGCCCGTCGGAGTCGGCGTGGCAGGCATTGCGAATCGAGACGGTTCCGGTCGCCGTAAACAGGCTGCCGTTGCGGCCGTTGCGGGTGGGAAGCACGCAGTCGAACAGATCGTATCCCCAGCCGCACAGATCGACGAGGTCGGCCGGCGTCCCCATTCCCATCATGTAACGCGGCTTGGCCGTCGGCAGCATCTCTACCGAGGCCGCGGCCACGCGCATCGTGTCTTCGCGTCCCTCACCGACCGACAGTCCGCCGACCGCGTAGCCGGGAAAGTCGAGTTCGATCAGGGCCTCGGCGTTCTCGCGTCTCAAGTCCTCGAACAAACCACCCTGCTGGATGGCGAAGATCGACGTGAGTGACGGCTCTTGCATCGCGGCGCGGGTACGCCGGGTCCAACGCAGCGTGCGCGCTGCGCCTTCGGCGGCCGATCGGCGATCACCCGGGTCGGCCACGCAAACGTCGAAAGCCATACCGATATCGACGCCGAGACCAACCTCCAGATCGACCACACCTTCCGGAGTCAGGTGCATGCGGGCTCCGTCGATAGGCGAACGAAACAAAGCCCCTTGCTCGTCCACCTTCACGTGTTCAGCGAGACTGAACGCTTGAAAGCCGCCGCTGTCGGTCAGGATCGGACCGTCCCAACCCATGAAGCGATGGATGCCGCCCAGGCGCGTCACTGTCTCGACGCCGGGGCGCTGCGCCAAGTGGTAGGTGTTGGACAGGACCATCTGTACCCCGGAGGCTCGCAGTTGCCGGGGGGTGAGGCCTTTGACGGTCCCGTAAGTGCCCACCGGCATGAAGGCCGGGGTATCGACCACGCCGTGCGGCAGTGTCAGCCTCCCGACCCGGCCGCGGCTGCCTGCCGAGGTGACCTCGAACTGCATCGCACTCATCGGATCAGCATCGCGTCGCCAAAACTGTAGAAACGATAGCGTTCCGCGACCGCGGTAGCGTACGCCTCGCGGACCAGATCCGCGCCTGCCAGCGCCATGACCAGAGCCAGAAGCGTCGAGCCCGGGAGGTGGAAGTTGGTCACCAACGCATCCACCAGCCGGAAGCGATGGCCCGGCCTGATGAACAGTGAGGTGCTCCCACGTCCCGCTCTCAGCGTTTGCGAGCCCGTTGCTGCGTGTGACTCGGCGGCCGGTGGAGCACCCCGTAGGGCTTCGGCATCCGCCGCCCAAGCAGCGGCCATTGCACCGGCCATTGCACCTTCTAGGGCCCGCACCGTGGTGGTACCGACGGCAACCAACGATCTGCCGTCGCGGCGGGCGCGGCCGATCGTGTCGATGGCTTCCTCGCAGATCTCGAACTGCTCTTCTTCCATGGCGTGGTCGTCCAGGCTGCCCCGCACCGGCGTGAACGTGCCCGGGCCAACGTGAAGAGTCACCTTTGTGAATTCAAATCCCCGACTTTGCAAGCGTTCCAGTAAATCACCGGTGAAGTGCAGGCCGGCTGTAGGTGCGGCCACCGAACCCGGCGCACGGGCGTAGACCGTCTGGTAACGCTCGGCATCGCTGGGACTCGGCCCGTGCGGGCGCGCGATGTAGGGAGGAAGCGCGAGTTCTCCGATGCGCGCCATCACCTCGGCCACGCGGCAGGGCGCAAAGTCCAACACGCAGCGGCCCTGCTGCACCGGCCCCGCCACGAGCGCGCTGATCCCCTGCGCGAAGAGCAGCCGCTGCCCCTCGCGCAGCCCCTTGCTTGCACGCGTCAGAGCCCTGGCTCGGGTCGCCGTCTCGCCGGCGTAGGCGCCCAGCAGCAGAGCTTCGACGGCTCCCCCGCTGCCGCTTTTGTTGCCGCGAAGGCGCGCCGGCACGACCTTCGAGTCGTTACCTACCAGCAACGCACGCGGCGGCAGCCACGCTGCGAGGTCGCCGAAGCGGGCGTGGTGCAGCGTCGCTGAGGCGCGATCGACGATCATCAAGCGCGACTCGTCGCGCACGGGCGCGGGGTGTTGGGCGATCAGTTCCGGCGGCAGCCGGTAGTCGAGCAGACCGGCGTCGCGGTCGCTGCGCGCGTGCTGTTGCGACGGCACCGGCAGGTCAGAGCGCCGACGCGTCGCGCGTACCTTCAGCAGCGGCCCCGACGGCCCGGCTCGAGCCTGAACTCGTCACCGACGCTTCCTGGCTCTGTTGGTGGCGGATGAACGGGGAAAGCAGGTCTACCGGAATCGGCAAGACCACCGTCGCGCTGTGTTCCGATGCGATCTCGACGAGGGTCTGTAGGAAACGCAGCTGTACCGCGATCGGGTGCTCGCCCATCTTGGCGGCGGCCTCGGTCAGACGCGCCGAGGCCTGGAACTCGCCTTCGGCGTTGATGACCTTTGCGCGGCGTTCGCGTTCGGCTTCGGCCTGGCGCGCCATCGCCCTCTGCATCTCCTGTGGAATGTCGATCTGTTTGAGTTCGACGCTGACCACCTTGATGCCCCATGGATCGGTCTGCGCGTCGAGAATGGTCTGGATCTGCTGATTGATGCGTTCGCGGTCGGACAGCAACTGGTCGAGCTCGCCCTGGCCGCAGACACTGCGCAGCGTGGTCTGCGCCAACTGAGAGGTCGCGTAGAGATAGTTCTCGACGTCGATGACCGCCTTACTCGGGTCGATCACGCGAAAGTACAGCACCGCGTTGACCTTCACCGAAACGTTGTCGCGCGTCATCACGTCCTGACTCGGGATGTCCATCGTCACGGTGCGCATGTCGATGCGCAGCATCTTTTCGATCAGCGGGACCACGAAGATGACACCCGGACCACGATGTGGAACCAGGCGCCCCAGGCGCAGCACCACCGCGCGTTCGTATTCACGCATCACCTTCAGGCCGCTTGCGATCATCAGAAGCAGAACGGCCAGGACATAGATCGCGATCATTGCTGCGATTCCTCCTTCGTTTCGCCGACCCGCAGTAGAAGTCCATCTACGGCGTCCACCCTCACCCGGCTGCCACTCGCGATTGGCGCGGGGCTAACGGCACTCCAGCGCTCGCCGTGCACTCTTACGTAACCGTCGCGATGCACCGCTGTCACTGCTACCCCGAGTTCCCCGACCAACCCCTCGGCGCCCCCGACGACGCGGCGGCGCCGATCTCTCACCAGGACCGTCACGACAAAAAACATGAACGCGCCGAAGATCACGACGACTGTGGTGATCAAATGTCGATCCACCTGCAACGCGGACTCGTTTGTGTACAGGAACAACGAACCTAGCGCGAGAGATGCAATTCCCCCGAGCCCGAGGACTCCGAAGCTCGGAACCATCGCTTCGCCCACCAGACAAGCCATGCCCAGGATCAGCAGCAGCAGCCCCGTCAAGTTGATCGGCAACACCTGCCCGGCAAGCAGCGCCAGCAGCAGGCAAATGGCGCCGACAACTCCGGGCAGCACCGCTCCCGGATGCGAGAACTCCATGTACATACCGAGCATCGCCGCCATCATCAGCAGATAGGCAATGTTCGGATCGGCGACGACCGCGACGACGTTCTGCCGCAGCGTCATATCGACGTCCACGACGCGGGCCCGGCCGTGCTCGTCGATGGCGCCGGTCAGGTCGAGTTTGACCTTGTTGCCGGCGATCTCGACTTCGCGACCGCAAGTCTGGCTGAGAACCTCGGCCACGTCGGCGGCGACGAAGTCCACGACCGCGAGTTTGACCGCATCGTTTTCGGTGGCGGTCACGCTCTCGCGTACGGCCTTCTCGGCCCAGGCAACGTTACGGCCGCGCCGCTCGGCGATCGAGGTACCGAACGCGGCGGTAAAGTTCTCCACCTTCTTGCCCAGATGCCCAGGGATGTCCTCGCCCTGCCCTCCGACCGGATGGGCGGCACCGATCGAAGTCCCGGGCGCCATCGCCGCGACGTGCGCGGCGATCGTCAAGAAGACGCCGGCCGAGGTTGCGCTGGCTCCTCCCGGAGCCACGTAGACTATGATCGGCAGCGGCGCGGCCAAGAAACTCTTGACGATGGCCTTGGTGGACTCGAGTAGCCCTCCCGGGGTGTCCAGAATCACCAGCAACGCAGGTGCGCCGGCCTGCGCAGCGCGAGCGATGGCGCCGTCAAGGTAATCGACCACCGCTGGGGTTATCGGTCCTTCGACGCGCGCCCGAAAGACGGAGGCGGCGCTCGTTGCGGTCGCCTGCGAAGAGCCGGCCGCTCCCGTCCCGATGACCAGCGCCCAAACAGCCAACGCCGCGCAACCCCGCGCACGCCGTGCCTTGGCCAGCCACCCGACGCGGACGTTCAAGGTCAAGCCCCCCGCTTCGGGACTTCGAGGCCGAGTCTGGCCATCACCAGTTTGATGTCTTCCCAGACTAGGCGTTTGTCGCCGGGGGTACGCAGCAGATAGGCGGGATGGAAAGTGGGCATCAACGCGATCGTGGCACCACCGACGGCATCGAGTTGGTGCCATCGCCCGCGCCGCTTCGAGATCGGCGTACGATCGCCGAGCAGCGCCTGGGTGGCGAAGGCCCCGAGCGAAACCACGACCTTTGGCGCCACCAACTCGATCTGGCGGCGCAGGAAAGGCTGGCACGCCACGATCTCGTCGGGTTCGGGGTTACGATTGCCGGGGGGACGGCACTTTACGACGTTGGCGATGTAAACCGCCTGACGGCTGAGCCCCATGCCGCCGGTGATGATCTTGTCGAGCAGCGCACCGGCCTTGCCGACGAAGGGCAGACCTTGCAGATCCTCGTCTTCGCCGGGACCTTCGCCCACGAACATCACTTCGGCCTGCGGGTCGCCGACGCCGAAAACGATGTTCTTGCGACCTTGGCACAGTTTGCAACGCCGGCACTCACCGAGCACCTGGCGCAACTGTTCGAGCGAGGCAGCGGTGCGGATCGCCGGTTCGACCAGGAGTTCGGGCAGCGCCGACGCGGTGGCGACCTCGCTGCCGCTCGGCGAAGACGCGGGCGCAGGCGAGGCGTCGGCCGCATCCGATCCGCCGCTGCCAACCGCGGCTTCTAAGGGCGCTTGCGGCCGAGTTGAACTGGCGCGGCCGGCGGGCGGCACCGGCGGCAGCGAATCGAGCCCCAGAGCCAACTCGCGCTCGAGGTAGGCACGTACGAGTTTTCGCGCATCGCGTTGCATTGTCCCGTGTCGTAGCCCGCTGTAGTGTCGGCCCTCCGATGCTGCTGCCGTTACTAACCGCTGTGATCGTCCTGCTGCTCCCCGATAACGCGCTGGCGTGGGGGCCGATCACGCACATCGTACACGGAAGTGGCGTGCTGGCCAGCCTCGATGCCCTGCCCGACGTAGTCCGCACAGTTCTCGCCGCTAACCCTTCTTGCTACCTGTACGGGTGCGTCGGTGCCGACATCATCCAGGCCAAGTCGTACAGCGGAGATCTCGCCGGCCACTGTCATCGCTGGCCGGTGGCTTGGCGTTTCGTCGATGAGGCGGAGACCGACAGGGAAAGAGCTTTCGCCTGGGGTTACATGACGCACCTGGCGGCCGACATTCTCTCGCACAACCATTTCGTCCCGAGCAGCCTGTTGCGATCCTTCGCGTCTCCGGCGCTCGGACACGCCTACTGGGAAGCGCGTGCGGACGCGCTCCAGGCTCCGAAAGACCGCGAACTGGCAAACGGACTGGTCGCGCGCTCGTTTGCCGATTGCGACGGACTGGTCGAACGCGTCATCACGCGAACGCTGCTGTCGTTCAAGACCAACAAACGGATTTTCGATTCACTGCTGGCGGTGTCGCGTCTGGATCGCTGGCAGGCCTTCGTCAAGCGCGTCAGCGCTCGTTCCCGTTACGAACTCCGCGACGACACGCTGGCGCGCTACAACGCGGCCTGCGTCGCGGCTGCCGTCGACCTGCTCGCCGAGCAACACGACTCGTACACGCAGGACTACGACCCCACCGGCCAGGATGTGTTGCTGCGCGCGATCGCGCTGCGCCGACGCCTGCGCGCACTGAAGCGGGCACGCCGCCTCGACGCTGGTCTCGAAGCTGAAATCGCCGAACAGATGGGACTCGAGGAACTGCCGCCCGACCACCTGCCGGCAGCACGCAGCTAGCATTGAAAATGGCCGCTCTGCTGCGTTGCGCGCGAAACCGCTCTCGAGAGACTACGCCCGCCTGAGCGGACTGCTGATGGCGGTCACAGGCCGCCTGCAGTTTCATCCACACGGGTGCGCCTGCCAATGAAAACTCACTACGGCGTACTGGAGTACGCCTCCGCGCGCGGTCTTTCGCCCGCGCCTTGCACCTGGACCAATTTTGAACAGGCTAATGGGCGGTTTTTCAATACAGACTGCTAATCTAGGCGGACTGTTGAAAAAGCGTCGCGAGCCCTAGCGTAAGCGGGAGTCCCTCCGGCTTTGCCGGAGTGGCAGTCGAAGTTTGACAGTTTCGGGAGTTGCGTTCGTGCTCGCGCTTGCTTGATGATGCGCGGCGCAGTTTGTGTCAATGACCGT
>Ga0172371_10001065_pt1 | contig 43393 bp, 28 predicted proteins | sample Lak12m_FD_114543 | JGI IMG/M metagenome (GOLD analysis project Ga0172371, IMG submission 114543) | Freshwater microbial communities from Kabuno Bay, South-Kivu, Congo - kab_022012_12m | ecosystem: Environmental > Aquatic > Freshwater > Lake | place: Democratic Republic of the Congo: South-Kivu... | reverse complement strand
GGGCAAAACGCGCGACCACGAAGTGGAGAAGCGATAGGCTTTCAATCCCAATTGACGCATGAGGGCAATATCTTCTTGCCAACGGTGATAGTGGTCACAGGCAATGTCGCCCGTATCGCCATTGAATACATTGCCGGGCGTATGGCTAAAACGGTCCCAAATTGATTCACCTTTGCCGTCTTCATTCCACGCGCCTTCCACCTGATAGGATGCAGTAGCAGCGCCCCAAAGAAAATAATGCGGAAATTTATAGGTTGTCATGTTGTTTCTCTGTTATTGGACTGGTTTGAAGATTAGCAAGGTATAGAGCAAAGAGAAATATCTCGTAGTGTCATAAAAATATTGTCACGGTTCGCTACAAATCTGCCGCTACGCCTCGAGCTAGCCCGCCCAACCAAAACAGCAACAGGAAAATTCCAACCGCAAACAACGGAGATATAAAGAGAGTATTCATAAAACCAAGCGCCAAATAAACACCCGCCACCGCCGCGCCAATTATGCCGCCTTTCACCCATACGTTATCAGGCAGATAATTCCAAACGACAGCAAGGGTAGCCATGCCTCCCAGCAAGAAGAATAAAGACGGAAGCGCGGCGTGCAAAAACCCAAAAGCCATCATAGGAATAAGCAGTAAAAAAAATTGCGTAAATGCTAGGCGCAAGAAAGCAACAAGACGAATTAAGAGAGCAGAAAAAACTGCACCGCAAGCGGGTGCATAAAACTCCGAAGTCACACGCACCACCCCGCCCAGCCGATTTTCGCCATCGCGCCAACCCCATAAGTTCGACAAGCAAGGCGGAATGCAAAACGCCACATCGCCTTTCACTTTGCGCGCATAATCTAAAAATATGCCGTCAGGCGGGGGAGTTAATAATCCAAGAGAAGCGGCGACTTCGGTTGGAAATCCACCACCATCTAAAATTGCTAAAGTTATGGGCGTATGAAAGGTAGCATTAAAAATCGATTCATGGTTGCTCATTAACGCCACAGTTGCGCTTGGTTCGCCATAAAGCCCTACTGGCACGGGCGCAATCAAACGAAACTTAGAAAGCCAGCCTGCTTCTGGAATTTCCTGCCAGCCGTCAGGAGAAAAATTATTTAGGCGGAACTGCATGTGAATCCTTTCCACTAGGCGTCGTGACCACAAGTTCAGAGCCGCCCGCTACTTCTGGCAAGAAAAAAAGTAGCGTTTGAGAGTCATCCGACTGCGGCAAATCTGGCATGTCATTTTCTTTTATGGAAAAAAAACGGGCATACAAAATAGCGCCGCTTCCATCCAGCAATTCAATTTTATTTTTTCCTTCGGCGTAGTCTTCCTGCTCCGAAAAAGCAACCCAAGAAACTTTTTCAATTTTTGGCGGCTGACTGGGATATATCTTCACGCGCACATAAAGGAATTTTTCAGACAGTAGAGTCTTCGTTGGGGCAGCGGCGCTTGTTGACATAGGTGCAGCGCCCGACGTTGGGACAAAAACCGGCAAAACCCTCGTATTTAGAGGCTGGTAGGAAAACCCCAATAATACGCCCAGCAACAAAGTTCCAAACCATTGAATAGGGAGCGAAATGCGAGAAGTCACGGTTTTTTTCCTTCTTGCAAAGATTCTTGAAATATATCTTCTAAATGCGTTAGGCTTTCTTCATTAAAACTATATTCGCCAAATAGCCCAGCAGGTCCCATAATCGAGTTGCTGCCGTCAGACGCGGACGTACCCTCACAAAGCGCCGAGGTATTTTCATCCTGAGGGCAATTTTTTGGAAAAGAATTGGGACAGCCGCCCGCGTAGCGTTCATTCTGGCGTTTCCAATCTGCGTAGCTATACTCGTCACACAAACCAAAAGTATGCCCTAGTTCATGCGTCACAACATATTCATCATCTGATTCAGCCACCATCACTTTTCCCCCAGAGGTCCATCCAACCACGCTGCTTTCGCCGCCAGGTCTTAAGTCTCCATCGGTCAAGCCAACATAGCGGTCGCCTTTGACATTATTCAGAATGGCAAATTCCTGGACGTCATAGACCAAAGCGGAGTTTGAGAGTGAAGCGTCCTCTAAGCCTGTTTCAAGAAAGATAAGGTTAACTCTGTAATAGAGTTCTATGTGTGTCTCGCGAATAAAAGCATCCGCTTGACGCTGTGCTGCGGCTTCAAATGCGGAATGGTCTGCCTGCCAATTAACAGGAATGAACACCAGCGTAAATTGGGTAGAAGCGGGCAACAGTGGAGTTGGAAAAGCAGGCGTTTCTAACGCGGCGGGCGAGGTGGGAGAAAGCGCAAGAGGCGCAGAAATCTCCCCCGTTGGAGAAACGCCCGGCACGGCGGTTGAAGCGGGCGGAAGAGGCGACTCTAATGGCGCTGTAAACATCAATCTATATAACAAGGCGATTATCATCAACCCCAACACGCCTAAGACAAAAAAGGCATGTTGGCACGCAAAGCGCAACAGGTCTTCCCACCACGGGGCTTTTAATTGCAAAGCATTCATTTGGCGCGTCATATCGCCAATATTATAAGCCGCCTACCTAATGCGCCATAGGATAATAGAGCTATCATCGCTGGAAGAAGCCAGCGCGCGCCCATCTGCGCTAAAGGCGACATAACGCACAGCGTCTCTATGACTTTCAAGCATGGCGACTAAAACGCGGGAATTCATATCAAAAATTCGGATAACGGAGTCGGTACTGGCGATGGCAAGCAAACTGCCATCCGGGCTGAACTCCACATCCGTAATTTGCGCGGAGACGCCCAAGTCATACAATCTGGACATAAAACTTCCGTATGAGTCGCCAATCCAAACTGAGTTTTCCGGTCCGCCCGCCGCCAAATAACGACCATCGGGCGTAAAATCTAGCGTAGTGACAATGCCCGGCTCGGCAAGTTGCAAGCCAAACGAATAAAACGAATCGCTTTTGCCGGTTTGAATATTCTTGACGCGCAAAATCGGGTGATGGATAATCAAGGCATAGGGTGCAATTCCCGTTTGGACGGTAATCATATCGGGGACCACTACGCTGCCGCCATCAGGCGTAAAAGCGAAGTCGGTGGCGTTGCTGGAAAAGGAAGAAAGCGCCTTGCCTGTTTCCAAATTCCACAAAATAACCGAGCCATTGGTGGACGCCATCCACTGCTCGTTTGGGTGAAAGAGAATTTTATCCACCCAGCCAGAATGCCCAAAGAATTTTCTGGCAATCTCGCCCGTGCGCGCGTCAAAAGCGTAGATGATGAAGTCGTTGCCGCTGGCGTACACTAAATCTCCATTAGGAGAAAAAGTCACCGCCAAACCACGCTGCATAGCGCTATTCAACGTTTTTTTCAGCGTCCCATAATACACATCCCACAATCGAACTTGCCCATCCTCCCAAGCAGCGGCTAGGGTTTGTCCATCCGGGCTAAAAGCCACTTGCAGCCCATCTGTCGAAGCAGGGATGCTCCAAGCAGGCGCAAGACGGCTGGCATTACTGGATGTAATTTGCTCGTAATACGGTAGCGTTGGCGTAGCGCTGGGCGGAACAGGCGTAAAAGTGGGCGTGATAGTAGGCGTTGGCGTAACAGTAGGCGTAAAAGTATCGGTTGGCGTGAGCGTAGCGGTAGATGTATAAAAAGGCGTGGCGCTTGCTAGGGGCGTAAAGGTGGCAACCGCTTCCGCCGGGAAAACTTGCCTCCACGCCCAAACGCCCGCCCCTAAAAGACCGGCGGCACAGAGACAAATCAACATGAGACTTATCCATGCAGTTACGGCGGCGCTTGGTTTTACGCTGGAAGTTTTAGGGGATGGAGAGCGACTGGAAGAATCCGCCGCACGCTTCGGGCGAATTTTTTCTGCGCTGGCAGGGCGGTCTTCCGCTTCTGCTTTTTTCCGCACAACACGAGGTTTTTTCTCCTCCACAGTGGAAGCAGGTCTCTCGGCAACCTCTAAAATCCCCTTCAAATATTGCCCACAATTGGAGCAAACCTCATCATCTGCGCCAACAGGAGCATGGCAAGTCGGACAGGTTACCCCCATTGGAGCGGCAGCAGACTGCGCCGCCGAATCTTGCGCGGGTAACGGGAAGAAGAACCCGCACTCGGCGCAGGTCGGCTCTGCGGGGTCCATCACCACCGTGCCGCAGGCAGGACACTTCCACACCCGCCCGGTCTCCGGGCAGGTGGTGGTCGTGAGGTCGTGTTCCGCTTGGCAGTGGGGGCAGGTTCTAGCCAAGTGCATATTTCGGTTCTATCAAAGGCAACAGATATATATCAATAAGCCATGCTATCAGCCAAACTAAAAACAAAATGAAAGCATTAAGCCAAGGCGGCACAAGAAAATTTTCATACACATACCGATATAGAGTTTCCTCTCTGTTAAATCTAATGACAAATTTTCCTTCCAAATTATTATCAAATCCTACCGGACACACATAGGTACCTGGCGAAGAATCCTTTTCGCATTCACTAACATATTGAGATGTTAACTCGTAAAAAGACAATATAAAGCAGGCATTATCAGGAAGGTCTGAATCTAATTGTAAAATCAACCAAAGGTTTTCATTTGCAGAGCCGTGAGGAGGCACTTGCAACGTAAAGGCACTTGCGCCAGCCATCCCCTGTGAATTATCGTATTTGGGAGGAGGAATTGTAGAAACATAAACAAAAGGGCTGTTTACATCAACAGGGATACAGCCTTCAAGATGGTTATTAACACCCGGCGAAGCGGTCTCGGAACTGTAAACCTGAACGCTAACAACTAGGTCTATTTTTTTTTCCTCAGAGTCACTATTCCAGATTTGCGCTCTGATTTCACTATCAGTAAAATCAGATATAGTCTTTGGTGTATTGACTCTTAATTTTACACCTCCTACCGCTAGCTGAGTACGGGTAGCTGACCACATCATATCTCGGTATTGAGCAGATACATCGCCGTACCATTCGGTGTAATACAGGTAAAAAACAAGCAGCAACAAAACAACAAAAACCACCCATCCAATTGGCGACAGTTCAAAGGGAAATTTGTCTCTTTCTTTACGGGCAACATCCTTCAACATATTATTCTCCTACTGGCTCACATTCACCGTCAGAAAAATTGCAAATCCAAGACTGCGGCGAAGGATGTGTAGTCCACGAAGTCCATGTAAATAACAATCGTGACGACTTGGCATCAGGGCAATTTGGGTTATTAGAAAAAAAAGACTCGCTGATTTGAATCTTAAAGTTTTCTTGTTTTGGTGTAGCAGGCACATCACCAGGCATCACATTAATAACAAATCCGTTTTGGGCGGGGTTTCCACCTTCAGAAATTTTAATTTCTAAAGAACAAGCTTTGTTGTCTTTATTAAGCACAAAAACAGATGGACGATAGACTGCGGCAAGGTTGGGCAGTGAATAATTCTCTCCTATGTATTCGAATGACATAGCACACACATATTTACCGGGAGACAAGTCATAAATACCCACTATAGGTTCATCTGGATTAGCGCATGGTCTGTATCCTTCCGGCAAAAAAGAGGGCATGTAAACAAACTTATCCTGCAAACCAACGACTGCGTTGTACACACTATACTTGGTCGCAATCTCGCCTTGCGAACCCACAATCTCACTTTCAACGACTAACGAACTAGACTTAAATGGGTTGATTTCTAATATATCGGGGAACGCTTTTATTACCTCTTCTCGTAAATCCCATGAAACTTCGTCATCTAGAGGGCGCAGACTTGGCGAACGTTTACCATTTACATTCAAGGCAACGCTATAGCAAGCGGATAAGTCTTCCAGTTTCACAAACTCCCTTTGTTCTTCAATTTCAACAGATAGAAGCGGAGGAATCTGATTTGCGCCTTCTATATTATTTAAAAATATAACTGGGATTGACTTAACGTTCATGGTAAACTGCAAATCAGATGAGGAGCGCCACCAAATGATAGACGGACGTACATTACTGCCAAAATCTGGATTTAAAGTCCAATTATGATCTACAGCACAATCGCGATATGGTGATACCCTTATGTCCCAAAGCACCTGACGTTCTCCTTTCAAGATGGGATTTTCTATAGCATATTTATCATTAAGCAGGTATGGGGAGGATTCCATCTCTTGGGTAGACTGTAATGAAACAATCCCGCCATGAAATCCATTCACGTTTGGCGCAAACTGAAAAGCAATACATCTTTCTTGCATTTCAGGTGTGTGGCACGAAGTAAAAGATTTACTCTCGTTTGTATTCAAGTCTATGTAATCCTTACCTAAAAACAAGTAAGCACCTTTACTGCGTCCATCCCATACGCCTGGAAATTTATCCTTTAATGCACCATTCCAAATTTCAACAATCAATTCTTGCAATCCTTTTTCGTTAGGCATAAGCCCCTTAGACTCTTTTGCATCACTGTTGTACACATGAAACCAATTTGAAAACGAGGCCTGCCTAGCCACCCACCAATCTAAGTCATCAGAATCCATGCGCTCTGGGCAGAGAAGCACAATATGCATACTAATGCTAGGAATTCCGCTTTGCCCATTAATATCATTTATGCTTTCAAGCACTTTCTGCGCACTATCGGCTGCATCACCAGATTCGAATTGAAAAATACCGTCTGTAAGTAGAATCAAAGTACGCTTGCTTGGTTTTGCTTCTGAAGGAAAAGCGGGCATTTCTTGCATATACCGAAAGGCTGCGCTGAAAAATGCTCCATTACCTTGTTTTTTGCCCACAGAAAAATTCTTCCAAGGCAAGGTAGAGGATGGACTAGGGAATATATCATAACTATTTTGATTGTCATTTTTCCATAATGGCCAGTGTACAACTTCCAACCACGGAGCATACTTGCTTTCCCATGAAGATGCTACCAAGTTCTCTGTATAATATTGCCCAAACATAGGAACAAATAGATTGGGTATATCATATCTTGCATTAGACAAAGAGCAATTTGTCGGAATACTGGATGACTCATCAATACCAAAAGAAATTAAATTCTCTGGTATACTCCCCGTAACGAGGGGTACAATAGGCATAGGATCTGCTACAACAGCATCTGGTGTCGATACTTCCAATTCAACACCAGATATAGCGTCAGGAGTGAGCGTGTCGGCATTAGATGTCGCTGGAGTTAACAAGTCGGCACTAGGGGCAACAAGAGGAATGGGGGTATCAGTAACAATTTCTCTGCTCTGCGGTTCTTCCTCCGCTTCCCCACCACAAGCCCCCGTGAACAACGCCAGCACAACAAAGACTGCAAATAACCTTTTCCTCATCATCCTATCCTCCTGAATTTAAAAATAATTTCCACCCGATGAAGTTCCCCCCACCGGCTCGCTGCAATGCGGACAATACTCCGCGTGTTTGGAGATGCGCCTGCCGCAAGCGGGGTTGGGGCATTTGCGCTTATTCGCTATTAATGCAAATGGAATTGCGCCGAGCAGACCTGCGCCGCAAACCGCCAAAATCCACCCAAAAGAGAAAGGGGAAGCCGGGGAGAAAGTTATATCTACACGAGGCGGATTGCTCCAACTGGCGGTAGAGCCGCGCTCGCGGGCGGCGACATCGGCAGAATAAATCTTGCCCGCATGGAGACGAATTTCCAGTTTATAAAACATCGCAGCGGCAATCATTTCCTCCCCAAATTCGGCTTGCAAGCGGTAGCGGTCTTCGGCTTCTTTGGATAGAGTCGCTACGCCCGGTAGCAATTGATTGAATTGGTCGAGCGTTTTGCCCGTAGCGGTAAGCGAGCGAGAACTTCCAAACCCGCTAACGCGCAGATCAATCCCCAGGCTGGCGTATTGGGCACGTAGCGCTTCTAAGCCCCTGTCGCCCAGCCCGCCCGCTAAATCTACGGCGGAAACAGGCAAGGGGATGTCAAATTGATTTAATTGTTCATCAATGAGATTGAAAATGGCTTGTTCGGTTCTATCCAAAACAACGCGGGAAGATACCTTCCACGAGCCGTCCAAATAGAAATAAATATCCGCGCTCTGCGAACACGCAGAGAGGATAAAAGAAGCGAGCAGAATAAGAATATGTTTCAGCTTCATCGTCAGCCATGCCGCCATCATTGCAAAGATAAAACGCTATGCCAAGATTAACTGCGCTTTTATAAACAATAAAACGCCCAGCGCAATACAAGGCTCATACATCCAATTGACTATTGCCAGAAGAAACGTTAGCAAAAGCCCGCCATTTTTTATTTATACGCCTATTCCCCAAGGGTACTACAAAGAATTATACAACTATTTACAATTTGTGAAAACCTACAAATTATTTACAACAAAAGCCCGCCGCAGGGAATTCTTGCGGCGGGTTTCTAGGTGAAGTTGTAAGCGGACAGGTTTATCGAATCGTCTGTACGTTATCAATAATCATCTTGCCGGAGCCAGGCACGTCGTCATAATCAGGTTTATTAGAAACGGCAAAGCCAATTTTAATCACATTATCGGTTTCCAAAGAGAGAGATAAATTCTCCGGACAGCCAGGCGTATTGGACCAGCAAGTGAGGTCGGTGTATAGAACTTCCACATCTTGCCAGTCGGGCGCAGCGCTTAGATGAGGTAAAAGAACGCTGAATACCGTGCCTTGCTTATATTCCACTTTAAACTCTAATGTATTAGGCGAGCCGCTACCCATATACGAAAACTTAATCCCTTTGGTCTCTGCCAAAGATTCAGGTTCCACCATCCGGAACACGCCCGCCCAGCCATTTTTATCGATGATATAAGAAATTTCCAACCCCTCTCCAGAAAAACTTGGAACAAGATTAAACGCAATAAAAGAGCCAGCGTTGTTATAGGGTTTCAATCCGGTCAGTTTATCTGTTGAAAAAATTTCCGGTTGCGAGGCGGAAGTTTGAGTTGGCGGCGCAACCGTCTCCGTTACAGGTTGAATTTCTGGCACGGATACTGTCGCCAAAATATCTGTGGCAACTACAACAGGCTGTTTGGCTTCGGCTGTTTGCGTAGTTTGAATAGAAATTTTTGGCGGAACAACAAACTGAACATAAACAACGATTATGGTACTAATCGCCGTCACAATAGCGGCGGCGATAGGTCCCCAATTGGTTTGCTTTTTAGGCTCTTCCTCAAATGACATCACAACCTCTTTTTAGCGTCAATGGGAACGCGCAAGCAGAGAATGCTAATGGCTTACAAGAACAACAGCGGCAGCCAGTAGTCGCGAGTAAAGTAAGCGGCAAGCGCCAGCGCCAACAAAATAACAAAAAGCCACCAATAACCGCACAAGAATCGAATCGGACCTTCCCACCATTCTGCTTCCATAGTTTTATCTCCTTGTTAAGAAAATACGCAAAACCGTTTTGCGTTACGTTCAATAAGACGAACCTATGTCATATTTTTTTGCCACCGAGCCGCCGCCCCAAGCGCCAAGCGCCATTGCTAGCAATACGTCCACTACAATTAGGCAGGCAAAGCTAAACGGCTCCATAAACACAAAAATACCCATTGAATCGCGCACGATGCCACGAATTATAATGTAAATCCAAGCAAGGATGCTGGTTGTTAAGCCTGCGCCCAACCCGGCAGCTTTGACTCCGCGCAGATATTCAAAGTCGCCACGTTGCTGATTGTACCGATATTGCGCCTCGGCGGCGCTGCGCGATATAAAAAAATACACAATCAGTTGAACAAACCAAGCCAAACTATCGCCGCGCTGGTCGCCGGAATTAATCAATAATAAAATCAAATTAACCGAAATTGAGAGGAGCGCGCCAACCAAACCATAGGTAAAGCCTGGGTGGATGCGCTTTTTTTTAGGCGCGTAAGGGTCGTCAAAATAATCGTTCACACCAGCGTTGCTCCACTTTGAGCGTGGTGATTCTTCCAGACTTCAGGCATTTCCCTTACTGGAGGCGCTTCCAGTAATTTTTTAGCAAGTCCTTCGGGGTAGCCTTTTTGCAGCAGACGATGCGCGGTTTCGCGGTAGGGGTATTCTACCCGGATAAAAGTAACCGCTTGCGCGTCTGTATCAAGGATGGCATAAGAAGCGCGCCTATCGCCGTCACGGGACTGCCCAATGGAGCCAGGGTTAATCAGCGCCCAGCGCGCGCCCAGTAGGTACGTTTTTTCGGGAACGACAAAGACCGACTCAGTCTTAAATTCGTTTTTGTTTTTTTCTCCAAACACCAGCGTTGGGACGTGCGTATGCCCAAAACATAGAGTTTGTGGAAATATAGAATTCCCTTTGTTGGCATTCAGCGTCTCAAACTCTTTGGGTAACAAAATTTCATCCTGCCAACTGTATATATAGCGTCCAAGATAGTTATTCTGACTGGCATGAACGCGAACGTAGTCTCTACCGTTTAGGTTTTTACGGCGCGGTTTGATACGCTGCGACGTAAATTGATTACGCCAAAACTCGGTAGATTCGGCGTGCAGGTCTAGTTCTAGGCGATTTAATTTGAGCGCCTGAATAGGCGTGGCGTTTGTGCCTTGCCAATCTTCTGGAGTTAGAAATTTTGCGTGAGCGCGGATTTTTCCACCTTTGGTTTCAATTTCTACGCCATCGGCGTCATCACCCGGCAACAACAAGTCTGCCAACATCGCGTCATGGTTGCCCATGACCCAGTCATCTTCATCCACATTGCGTTTGACAAACATGAGCGGCTCAACAGGGTCAGTGTAGTAGCCGACCATGTCGCCCAAACACCAAAAAGAGTCAATCTCGCGGTTGGAAACATCTTCCAACACAGCGCGAAGCGCGGGCAGGTTGGCGTGCAAGTCAGAAAAAATGGCAATTTTCATGTTTTACCTCAAGTCCCACCATTTTTTATTGGCAAGGCGCTGAGCCTCAGCTTTCATACGCTCAAGCGTCGCTTCGTAAGTCTTTTGTTGGGCTTTCTGCGAATCAGTGATAGCGCCCGCGCGTTTTGCGCGTTCTAACAATAGAGCCAGTCCGCGTATGTCGTTGCGAGTCGCGGCATCGCTAAGTTCTTGCGCGCTGGGAAATTTTGGCTCTTTATCTAGTAAGGCAATTGCTGCATGAGCAGAATATATCCAGTCTTCGGTCACTGTTAATGCAGCGCGACTAGACTCGAAAATTTCCAAAGATTTTTTGGAAAGAATGGAATCTTTTGCGGCTGGAGGCGTCCTTAATACTTCTGCCGCAGATTGCGCCTTTTCAAGAAACAATGTCCAGTCACGCAATTGCAATCCGGTGGGCGCAGAGTCCAAACTCTGATAGCGATTCACTGTCTGCCCATCTTGTTCTGCTTCCTGCATTTTTAGCCGCCAGGTCTTTTGCCATGCTTGCCAAGTTTCAAATTGGCGTTCGCGTTCGAGCGCGGCGCTTTCAATGTCGGCACGACCGGCAAGCGTTCTGCCGCCGCCATAAACATTTGTCACGCGGAAAAGATAATCCATCTGCATAAGAATTTGCTCGTATGTTTGGTGCGAAATAACTTTCCAATCGCTAGGCATTGAGGCTAGGCGACGCGATATATCCAACGCCAGTTTGAAATCTTCTTGAACGTCAAAGGCGGTTTTCACCCTCCCCGCCTGCTCCTTAATGTATTGATACGCCTCTTCCCATTCGCGTATCTTCAAGTCAAACTCTTTGATTTCAGGGATGGATGTAAAAGAAGGCAAGCCTTGCGCGCCCATTGCGTCTCGCTTCATACGCAGCACGTCAAAAGAGCCGCGATTAATGGCGTCTACCCATAAGTCGGGCTGCCAGACCTCTTTCAACAAGTTGTGAACTTCCTCCAAGCGCTGGTGCATAAACGAAAGTTCTGTGCGTCTGCGCTCCAAACGTTCTTCCAAATCTGGTAGCCTGCCGGGGAAAAGTGGGGCAACTTTTGCAAACATCTGCAAGCGCCAGATGATATCTTTAACTGTGTCTATGGACGCCTTCACCGTTCCTTGCGCTGGCGAAAAAGTATTGGATTGCTGCAAGACAACATCCGCCGCATTTTTGAAGTCATTGGGGTTCATGCTCTTCAATTCAATAGCGGAGCGGCGGCGAGATTCGGCAACGCCGACAATTTCTTCTAATTCGCGCAAATCCACAATGGAGACAAAAGCGGCAATCTTACCTTTTGCCGAACCTGTATCCAGCGCTTCGCGGGCAGTTTTAAGCAGTTCCTCCTGCGCTTTTTGGAAAATGGCGTCTCGCCGTTCTTTAAGTAATGGGGTAAAGCGTTTCCATTCAGAATTTTCCAATGCGTCTTTGAGCGCAAGCAACGCATCTCGCGGTTTGGCGGTATCGGCGACGCCCAACATGCGCTGAATAACTTCCTGCTGGCGGCGGGCTTCTTCTAAATTTTTGGAAACATCTTCATCGCCTGGATAATTTTCGTTCAATCGCTCCCAAATTTCCACAGCAGTTGCCCACTCCTGCATGGATTCTTTGGTTTTCGCCAAGTGACTACCCCATTCCACTTCCGCCCAACGCAACATGGAGCGTTCTTCTGCGGAGCGAATTAAAGCGCCCTCGCGCAAAATCTGCGCGAGGCGCGCAAGGCGCTGCATCTCATCTGGCTCAATTTTTTTGCGTTTATCGCCTTTGAACGCTTTTTCAATAGAAGGCAGGCAGGCTGCGCGAAGCGAATCCGCCACGTCCACTGCCGCTTGACGCGCATCCGCGGTGCGTAGCGTGATTACAAAGTCCGGCAAGTCAGATGCAGGCTTTTCTCCCATGTTGCCCACAAAGCGGAATAGGCGCAGGGCTTGTAGGCGCTCCTCCTCTCGCCCATTGCGAAGCGCGACTGCGCGGTCAAAGACGGGCTGCATTTTCTGCGTTTCGGCTATTGCCGCATTAATAATGTCTTGTTCCGACTTTAATCGTTCTTTTAGTTGCGTCTGACGAGCTACGTCTTGTTCGGTAACAATGACTTGCGATAGGATAGCGTTGGCTTTTTTTATTTCGAGGTTGTCGAGCAAATCACGCGCATCCTGAATGCGAACTTCCTGTTCGGCTTCGGCGTAGAGCGCATCCACCTGCGCCGCCATGCTGCCTGCGTTCTTGCCTTCGCGGATTTTGGTCGTCAAGTCAAAGACGCGCTTCCAATCTCCTGCCATGCGGGCTTCGCGCGCCTCGCGTAATTGGTCTCCTGTGTCGCGGTATTGGTCCATATCCGAGACAAAGGAGCGCATTTCTGACAGGGCGCGAAAACGCTCGTTGTTCCTCATCTCTTCCAATTTTTTAAGAGCCGCGCCTACGCGAGCAGGGTCTTCCGCTTCCTTGCGAACTTGAGTCGCCTGCGCGTCAAAATCCAACAGCAATTTGCCTTGTTCTAGCAGAGATTGCAGTTGTTCGGGTTTCTCTGGCTGGGGCCAGGCGTCTAGCAAGTGAAGCGCGTCATTGATGAGTTTACGTCCCTTTGCAGATTCGTTCCCGCCAAGTAAGCCGCGCGCCAACATAAAGGCTTCATCCATTTCACCAACAAGGTAATCCAGAGCTTTGGTTCGCGCTTGTGAAATTTTCTCTTCCATGCCGGGCAAGTAGGAAAACGCGCTCTGCGCCGTTAAGATGACGCCAAAGGCTTTTACAGGGTTGTCATCATGTTCTGCCGCCTGCGCCAGCAGGGCTTCTGCGCCTTTTTGCTGCTCGATGAGTTTATTGACCTCTTCCAGTTTTTGTTCCAGTTTACGAAGGTCTTTTTCATGAAACGGTTTCGAAATTGCATCTTCTAGTCGAGCACGCGCCCCAACAGGATGACTGGGAAGCAACCTATTGACAACATCAATTTCAAATTGCACTGTTTCACTAGATTTTTCGTCTAAAAGAATATCTGCTTCCTTAGACACATCAAATAAAGGTCTAATTTCATTAGTAGTTGCATCAAAAATATATTGTTCGTTTTTTGCCAGTCGAACAGCAATATTTTCCCGCGCTTGCTTACGAGCGGTAAGGTCACCCATACGCATCATCGTAGTATCTTCGCCTTGATCTGAGCGGATTTGGTCATACGCCTTTCTGCCTTTTTGCAACAGGTCTTGCAGTTCTCTGGTCAATTTACCTTCAGCGTCAAGCGCCTCAGCCTCATAAACAGCCTCACCTAAGCGCTTGATATTCTTGTTGTCGCGCAAGCCGCTGCGAAGTTCAAAAATTTTCTGCTCGGAAAGTTTTGTCCCCGCTTCGCCGCCATCCATTTTACGCAAGGCGGTTTTGGCGCGTTCATTATCTGGGTCAAGTTCTAAAGCCAATTCATAGCGCTGACGGGCTTGTTCTTTATCGCCTTTTGTGAACTCACTATCCGCTTTTTTTAAGGCAAGTTCTACCGCGTGTTCACGTTTTTGGCGCGCCTCCTCTAACAATTGCGCGGCGCGTTCTTTAGATTCACCGCTAGCGCGGCTTTCCACTGCCGCCGCCAGAGCCACCGCCTGACGAAACCGATTTAAGTTGAGGTGTTCGCGGACCTCGTTCAACTGCATTTGAATATTTCGCTCTTCAGGAGTTAGCCCGGCAGCTTCGTCTTTTTCCATCTTCGGCGCGGTGGACGCTTCTTTCGCCACTACAGATTGAGTCACGGCTGGCGCGGGCATTTCTTCCGCCGCCGGCTTGACTGCTGGCGCGGAAATTACATCCACGCCAAATTCGCTTAAATCTACAGGGCATTCACCCTGTTTGCCGCCGTTTAACCACTCAGTCAATTGCGTGGCTTTATGGCGATATGCCGCTGCGCCGCCATAATCTAATTCATCATCTCGCTCTTGAATTAGCGTTTCAATTTTTTGTAAAATTTTGTCGTAATTAATGCCAGCCATAGGGGCAGCCCTCCGATTTATTGCAAATTGCCAGTCTTGCAGCATTTCAACTGCTGACGCATGTCGCTGTAAGGGGTCCGTGCTTACATCCTGTAAAAGCAGGTTGGCAAGGTCTGCTCCAACCATCTGCCTAAGTTTTCCACGCTCTGATTCGTCGCTTGGTGAAAATTTCGGACCTTGAAGCGGCTCCTCTCCAAACAAAAGCGCGAGCGCGACGCAGGCGGTAGAATACACATCGCTTTGATGCGTCCACTGCAAAGACGAATCGCCTAAAACCTCTGGCGGGGCATAACCAGGGCTAATGCCTTTGGTGGCAACTGGGTCCTCTACGCGCTGGCTTAAGCCAAAATCCACAACGCGAACGTTTCCTTGCAAGTCTAATATGAGGTTCGCGGGCTTGATATCTCGATGAGTCCAACCAACCTCATGAATAGCAGCCACAGCGGCAATAATTTTACTCCCAATTGCAAGGGCGGTTTCCAACGGCGGAACTTCATTTTCCAAAAATTGACGAAGCGTCCGTCCCTCCAAGTATTCCGAAACCAGATAGTGAACGCGCAAAGCGTTTACGTCATTTGATTCGCCTGGCGTAATTTTTCCGTTCAAGGCAAAAGCCACTCCCTCACCCAACCAGCGAGCCGTATAACGCGGGTCTATTTCACGCCAAGCGCGATAGGCAGCGCGCAACTCCTGCGCGGCATCATCAGAGGAAGCGCGTAAAAATTTAATGGCAATTTTTTCTTTGCTTTGGATATGCTCTGCCTGATACACATCACTCATAGCAGTATGACTAATACGCGCAATAATGCGATATGCGTCAAAAGAAGAGCCGCTTGGAAGTTCAGGCAGTTTTTCATCTTTTTGCAACATTTGAGCGCGTTCAGTTAATTCCGCCGAAAAGGTCATCAAAGAAAGGTTAGTGCGTTCTACGGGAGATTCAGCGCATAAAAGGGCAATACCGCGCGCTACTTTATCATCGCTACTTGCAAGAGTAGCGAAATTCAATTGGGCGTTTTTCTCTAAAAGTTTTCCGGAAAATAATTCATATAGAACAATGCCCAAAGCGTATAAATCCGTCTCGCGGGTGGCGTCATGGTAACTGGGCAAACCATCTCCGCCCCGAATTTCTGGAGCGATATATTTTCGCTCTTTCATAAAATCATCTAAATATGTTTTTAAGACATCTTCGGGCAAGTTGCCCGGAACCGTGAAAGTGCTAAGCGATGTAGAATCTAGAAATTTGGCAAAATCAAAATTGACGATTTTTACAACGCCGTTGATATCATAAATAATATTTTCCAAATTCAGATTACGATGCACAACGCCAGCAGAGTGAGCAAACGCAAGTCCACGACAAATTTGAGCCGCAATTTGATATTTTTGCCGAACGGACAGACGGGATTTTGTAATGACATCACGCAGCGACTTTCCTTCCACCCACTCCATGACGACCATATACTCGCGGATTTGACGGTCATTTCCATAGAGTGGAAAGGCGTCATATCCAATGGAAACATTTTTATAGCCGCCGCTGGCGAGGTCGCCCTTGTCACGAACAGCGCGTAATGCGTCTAGTTCCCTCCGTAAACTTTCCACATATTTCTTTGCGCCAGAGGGGTCTTCTGCCGCAGGGACTTTATATAATTTCAGCAGCGAACGTTCGGGGTAATGTCCTTCTCGACTAGCAAGATAAGCGCGATATCTACGCGAAGTCCACGCGCGGTCTTTAATGTCATATCCCGATATTTTTTTAGGCAAGGGTGGAGGAGAGCCAAATCCATTTTGTCCGCCGCTAAATCCATTTTGAACAGCTTGAATAATTTCCTCGTGAAACCCGGATATGTCATCTATTTTTAGTTTCCATTCCGAAGGGAAAATAAGTGCTTTGGGGTCGGTTAGAAATTCTTCTATGCCCTTATACCAGCGAATTTTCTTTTTACGGTTCGGGCTATCATCCAAGTCCCTAATATCAGGCTCTTTTTCACATGCAAGGCAAACCGCATCTTGCACAAATAATTTTCCGAATTTGGGGTGCAAACCTTTCAGACTTCCCTTAAGGACGCTTGCTTGTAGAGAAGCCTGTGCCAACGGATTGCGCGGCGCAATCTCCACCGCGCCGTTTTCTTTTTGAATTTGCCATTCACGCGCATTTCCACGAATTATCCGGTAGTTTTTAATTTCGAGCGCATAGAGGGCATGTTTTCCAAGAACTACAACGTCAAAATCATAATCATGCCCTCCTTGATTGACCGAAAGGTTAGATAAAACTACATAACCATCTGGTAGGCGGCTTATTAAATATTCGATGACTTTAGATTCGCTCTGATTAACTGGCTCGCCAAAGGGAATATGTCTAGCTGTCATGTGTCCCCACTTACTCCACCCGCAAGAGGGCAACAGCGTCTATTCCAAGCAATCCACCGGGGTTGGCTGCCGGGTCCACCGTCAAACGGATGGTTACCGCTCCCGGCTCTGCAATGGTCCACATATCTCCCTGCCACCACTTCCCAGCCATGGATTTTTGGTCAATAAGCGGTAGCGTTTGTTTATCAACGGGTTTTCCATTGAGCCTAATCGAAAATTCTCCTTGCGCGGTAGCGTCACGCGCGGGAATAAACGCAACCAATTGATACTTTCCGGGCTGCAATACCCCAGAAAAATTCCACTGCACAGTGACTTTTGTGGAAACACCCTTCAACAAATCCAACGGCAAAGAGCGAAAGCCGCCGCCCCATGACACAGGCTCGGCAAATGCAGCGCCCTGATAGTTTTCACCCAGCGCTGCATTGGATGCAACATCTAAAACAGAAGAGGCAGCATCATCCGCCAACGCAGACAGCACACGCCCCTGCGGAAGCCCTTCATAGAGAGTCTTTTGCGGGTCGGAGAGTTTAACAATAACAACCTTGCTCAGCGCAAAGAAAGCATCTCCTTGCAAAGCGGGGATATTGGTCAGCAATCCAAATTTCTGCCCGTCTGCCACCTCATACACGCCCAAAGATATCCACTCGTCAGCGGCTTGCTTTTGCGCCGATGATTTGAAAGTCGCCACCGGCTGCCCGCGGAAAGGATTGATGGGTTTCTTATCCGCTAAAACTTGAAACTGCAACGGCGCCATGCCGCCCGATTTAGACTTAGTATCCAAAACAAAGACTTCATACAAACCACCGTACAGCGGCTGGTCTGTCTCCCAAAGAACGCGGGCTGGCTTCTGTGTGGAGTAGAAAGTCTCGCCCTTTGTATTTGTATCTGCGGAGGTTTCCTTCGTCCACATCTTTGTATCCGTTACGGGCGGTTCAGCGGCAGCATTATCAGGCATAAGAATCCATGCTTGTTCGGCAGCAACAGGCAGCGGAGGAAGAATGACCTTAACATCCGGCGCAATGAATGTAGAAGTGGGAATAAGCGTCGGGGTCGGCGTTTCTGTCAGCGTGAAGGTCGGCATCGGAGTAAAAGTCGGCGTAGACGTAGCTGTCAAAGTTGGCGTAGGCGTGTAGGTTCCATTGACCACCTGTCCTATTGGCTCGCGGAAAATAAGCCCCAGCAAAATTATGCCAATACAAAGCATGGCGACAAGCCCGGCGCCAATCATCACGTTCCGTTGGCGGTCTTGCTTGCGCTGCGCCACAGCACGGCGTTCTGCCTCTTTTTGTTTAACAATAGACTGCCAAGTTTTGGCGTGGATGCCAGCCAAAGCCTCTTTTATGTTCGCTGGCGCATTCGCGCCGCGCACCACTCTGGCAATGCCTTCAACGTCTTTATTAAGAATCATTGGATAAATGCTAGCCAACCATGCCTGCCCCGTCCACGTTGAGTCAGCAGGCAGAGGCGAGCGATTTGCCCAAGAAGCATCCAACCAATGCGCTAGCGTATCCGCCAACGGGCTATTGGGCGCATTATGGTCTCCCAACAGTTCAGGTATCATCGCGCTACATTGACGTTCTAACTCCTGGGTATACTCCCTTGCTTTGGATTTTTGCCAATACACATCGGGCAGTTTTTGCGCCTTGTATGCGCGAATGGCGTCCAAGAGTTCATGGTCATAACGAAGCGATTGCAATTTTTCGTCATGGTCGCGTTGCCATTTTTCCCACAGTGAAACACGCAAAGTTTGAGCGCGGAGGGCTTTCCATTCGGCAGTTGCCTCCGCAAAAGGTTTGGACTGTTCCAGCAAAACCAGCGCCTGTCCTAAATTATCCTGTTCAAAGGCGTCTTTTGCATTAGAGAGAAAACTCTCAGTCTTATCCAAAGCCAATTTGCTATCTTTTTGAATGGCGCGCCAAGCGTCCGGGCCAAGATTATTCAAGACGCGATGCGCGTTTTTGATGAGGACGTAAACAGCCGCGCGACTTTCTTCGGGCGGAACAGGTTGCACATTCTCAGTAATCGAATCCGCCGCAATTTTTTCTTCCAATTCCGCGCTGCGTTTTCCCTGCAAAAGCGCATAACAAGCAGCTAGAAAATCACTCACCTCGCCGTAAAGCTGGCGGTGAATGGACTGACTAGCGTCCGACTCGCGGAAGAGTTCCATACTGCGGACGCGCCATTGCGCCAACGGTTCAATTTTCATCCACCAGCGATTTAACGCAAGCAACGCCTCATCATATCCGTCTATTTGTTTTTTAGAAATAGATTGAATTTCAGTGGAAATCTTTTCGCAGCTAGTTTTAATTTCTTCAAAGCGATATCCATCTACTTGGGCAATATCGCGCGCAACATCTAGCAACTGAAGGATATATTCATACCGTCTTGCGTTATCGCTCAAAATTTGCAATACATCCGGCAGCGGGTATTTCTCCACATTGAAGTCGGAGAGATTCAACGCATCCAGAGATTTCGCCTCCGCAAACAATTTATCCACGCGCGCATGACGTTCGCCCGCTTGCTTCTTTTGCAAAATATTCGCTTCAGAAAGAAGCGCATCCGCATAAGCGCTACCCATCTGCTGGTGGAGTTCGCCCAAAGTCCGATACATATCCGCATCGGCTCTATCCTTTGCGGCGGCAACCGCTTGAGATATAAGGTCATCCACGCAGATTTTAGCAAGTTCATCTGTTTTTGTAAATTCCAGCGCAACAGATAAAGACGCTTTAAATTGCAAATCGTTCGGGATTTTGTCCCGAAGGGCTTCGGCGGCAAAATATAAACTTTGCGTTAGCCGCAAGTCGTCTTGCAAGGGTTCAACAAGATTTTTAAGCAATGGATAAGGCGAAGATACTTCAGATTCTTTTTTGGCGTCAGCCTCTGGAGGTAACGGCTGCAATAAAGCAATTTGCGCTAACCGAAAGGCTTGCTTGTAATTTTTATTCTTTAGCGCGGCGCGAATGACCTCATGCAGTCGAACCGCGTTATGCTTTGCCTCACAACCTTTACGATAGGCGGTCTCGGCGTCTCGCCGCTCAGCAAGAGTTGTTCCATCTTCTTCAAGTCCATACTGAGAAAAAAATTGAATGGCGGCGTCAAATTGCGCGTCTACCTCTCCATAGCGTTTTTGCTCCTCCGCCTTTTGTTGCATGTTTAAGACGCTTTGCCACAAGTCGCCGAGGTCATTTTCGCGGATGCTCTTTTGGTATTCGGGCGGTAAAAGGTTAAGTTCTTCCTGAGCCTCTTTATAATAAATTTCGGCGGCAGAATAGTCATCCTTTGAAAGAGCCTCATCCGCCAGCGCAGATTTAGAAAACAAACGAGATTCCGTTTGTAGATAATCCAATCCTTTGAATATCAATTTGCTTTTGACGCGCTCTTCTAAAAGAGACTGAATTCCCTCAAACTCTTTTAAGGCATCCAGCCACAATCCACGAGGAAAGAGGTCTTCCAATGCGGCAAAGGCGCGCTCTTGGACGAGTTCAAAATCAGAGGGAGAGATGCTTTCGCCCAGTTCGGCGAGATACGCCCAGCGGCGCAGCGCAGCGGCATCTTCCTCCCAAATCATACCTTCACGGAAGACATCCTTTGCAAGTTTGTAGGAGCGCCCTCTGAGAAGATTTTTTCCGCGCTCTAGATGGTCGGCAGATTTTAGAATTTGCGCCAGTTGCTCTTTTTCGTGGGCAAGTTCCATCTCCGGCGCGCGTAAAGATAAAATTTCAATGGCAGACTTGGCTCGCTGGGCGGCATCCAATCCCTTTTGCGAAAGCGTAGTTTTTTTCTCTTCTGCTTCATCGTATGCAGTTTGAGCGCGCTCAAGTGTTTTGCGCGCCACATCCAACACCTTTTGTTCATCCAGAGTCCAAAAGTCCACTAACGTGCGTAAATTGGCGGCAACCATCGCCGCGTCAGCAGGACGCTGAGCTGAGTCTCGGTGCAAAAGCCGTTTTAGTTCGCGCCGCGTGCCCCAACTAATTGACGCGTTACTTAATGTTTTTTTCAGGTCATCAAATCTTCTCAGCTCATCCAGTAAAAAGTCTGGCATGTAGCCGGTGGTCATTTTACAAAAGTAGCTGGAGGCGCGTAAAAGGTCACGTCCAACGCCACGACGTTGCGTGTCGCCAGATTTGATTTCTTCCATCGTCCCAAAGTCGGTCATTTTTAGATAGCCCGTATTTTTGCCGCTATCTACCCACCACAAGTTTTCGGACTTTAAATCAATATAGGTTTTTTTCAAAAGGCGATGCAACACATCCAACATGCGAAAGAGATGCCAGGCAGCTGTGACAGCCAAGCGTTCCTCAAAAAATTTATCCCCGTCCTTGTTTGGCAGCAAGTCGGTAATAATTTGCCTGCCCGGAATAAATTCCATCACCAAATAAGGAATTTCTTGATACTCGCCTCTTCCATAATAAACCGGGGCAACCTTGAGGGATACGCCTTGTTCGCGATTCGCTTGCTCTTCAAGGGGCATGAGAAAGGCAAGCGTTTCGCTTTCTTGCAGAAAGAGCTGCCGCGCCGCTGGAAATTCCAACGTTTTCATGGCTTTAACGGCAACGTGAACTTTTGTTCCATCTTCTTTGGTCAGCCAGCCTTCGTACACCTCTCCCGTCAGACCAGATTGCAAACGCTTTTCGATTTTTAGGGAATATTCATCATGCACAATTGTTCCGCCAATCGGCATTAATTCTTTTGTTTTGATTTTAGCCATGAAAACCTCCGCCAATAATGGTTTTATTTATCTTGCTATTTTTTACTTGGCAAGCTAGTTAAGAATACCAACCTTCCCAAAACGGTTCTTCTAATTCAACTTGAAGCAAAGCGACAAACGAGGCGGACAACGGGTCGTTCCTCGCCCCCCACTCCGCCAATATTCCATTTTGGAATTGCACCCGTAAAGTTTTGAAATTTTCCCCCACGCGAACAGAGCGGACTTCCTTGTGTAGCGCTTTTAAGAACGTGGCGCGGCGAGAAGGATGAAAATGCTTGGATGGGTTAAGAATGACATCAGAATCGTTGGGGATTTCAAGCGTGAATTTACGAAACGCCTCAAACAAGCTATCAGGTGAAGCGGAAGATTCCAAATCAAGTAAATCAAAACCTGGAATCGCGGCAATATGCCAAAAAGACGGCGCGCCCATATCTTGATTTCGTATCTTTACTATTCCGCAAAATAACGCCTGACAAAATAAAGTAACCAGTTGAGAGTCGGCAAGCGCCATCACAAAATCTGGCGAAAAGAGAATTTTACGCCCTTGCACACGGAAGAAGCGATCCTCGTAAGCAGCAGCAAGCTTTTCCTGCGGCTGAGAATGATATCCAGCCGTATGATTGTAAGAATCGTACCACTGATTGAATTCGCTCAACGCCGAGAAAGGGATGCTAAACCTCGAGACAAGCGCTGTAAATCGAGTTGGGTCATAATCATCCAATTCTGTCACATCTGAGGGAAGACGCAGAGGAAATATATTTTTGATAAACGCGCCGCTCAATGTTTTATTTTTTGCCGCAAGATAATAGTGGCGGGCATCGCCCCTAAAAGGCGCGGAGAGATTTTCATTGTAACGCAAGAAAACTTCTTCAGTATTTCCGCGCGCAGATTCTATCGTTTCGCGCAATCTACGGGCATACCACTCGCCCGTCAATTCGTTATATCCGCCAGTTTGAGTCTCCGCAAGTGCAAGAATAGCCTCGGCAAGTTTGCGGCGGTCTTCGTAAAAGTAACAATCCTCCGGGCTAGGGCGCACAGAAGGCGTAACAGTAGCCGCGCCGCGCCAGCAAATTACCATCAATTCTGGCTCGCGTGCAGGCGCGAGCCTTACCCACCACTCCAAGCGGTTACGCACCGCGCGAAACGCCGGGCTAACAGGCAGCCCCAAGCGGGAAATTTCGGGGCGGATTGAATCCACATAGTATTTTTCTACTTCTTCCAGCGGAGCGTCAGCGCGATATGTAAGAGCAAAACGCGCTCTTCCATTAGTAATTTTTTGTAACGCTTCGCCGGTTTCTTTGTAGCGGCGTTGCAATATGCCATAAACTGTTTGCCCCACAGGGCTGTTCCCGTCCTGCATTGCTGCGGATTTCCAGTTAAGGTCAATCCGCATGGAGGTAGTGGATGCAGAAGGTTCTCCCGATGGAGCCTCTTCCGCCAAAAATGTCTTTTGCCATTCAATGAGAGACTGGCGCAAATGGTCAGCCGTTTTTCTCCATCCGCGTAATAGTTGCAATAAACTGTCGCGGCGAAGCGGCTGCGAGCTCGCAACCGCTTCAAAGGAGGCTATTAATTTATCAAATCTTTGAACGTGCGAACCAAACACAAGCTCAGCGAGATGTAGTTTGTCTTCGCTATTAGGCTCATTCAGAAAATTTATTAAACTATTGGAAACCTTGAATGCATATAAATCTTGATACCCAACATGGATTTCAGGTAGCGGCGTTTGCGCCGAGGGATAAATCGTCCACAACCATTCAAAGATGGGATGAGCGCCTGCCGCGCTATCTATCAACCAACGGCGCGCAAGCGTTTCTGCAGTCGCGCTGTTGCTAGACATACTAGGCGGGACAAATTGCTCGGCGACATCTTGCGTCTGGCGCTCTCCAAACAATACCGCGAGGGCAAGGCGCGCCGCGAGGCGAGCATGCATCTCTGGCAAGGGAACAAAAAACGTCTTAACCCCAAGCGTATGGATAAAAGGTTGCCGATGACGTTGGCGCAGTTCGGCGGCAGAGTCGTTTTTTAATGCCTCCCAAAACGGTTTGGAAGAAGGATGATTAAGGAAAAAGAAAATCTCAGATAGAGATTGACCTATTCCTAACGAGAAATCTTCTGGGGAAGAGACAGCGTCACCGTCAAATAGAAAAAGATGGTCAAGTAGAGCCGAACGAATGATATTGGTCGTCTGTCCGGGCAAATCTATGGTTTTATGCAAACCGCTAAAAGTAAAGCGTCCTATTTCGCGCAATGCAGCGTAGCGCTCTCCATTAGAAAGAACAGGCGTTTTTTTACTAGAGGACTGCGTCAAAAACGCAGAGATATTCAAAAAAGAATTTTGGCTGATGTTGGAATGCGTTCGTAAAATTTGCAACAAAACGCCCAGCAAAAAGATTTCCGGGTCGGCAACGCTGCCGATTATCAGCACATGCGCGTCACGCATATTAAGCAGCGAGACGCGCAGCCAATCATAAAAACGGCGTAAATTCGCAGCCTCCAGAAAGGACTCCAAACTATTGCCAACATGAGAAGATGAATCCAATGCAATGCTGTGCGTTTGCGCGGCACAAGACGCAAAAGGCGGCTGAATCTCTTGCGACAAAGAAAGAACACGCACATGGGCAAACGACCCGCTCTCATAGTGGGTCGTTTGTTCAAGCCATTGACCGAGGATTGCGCGTCCGGTTGCGCCCAATCCTATGACGATAGAGGGACCAATAGCCGCTGATACCAATTTATTTCCAGCGGGCAGGCTATTAATTGTCTGCCTGCCCGCCGGAATTTCTGTTATCTGCGGCGGAAATCCCCATTTTTCAAATGGGGATTTTTCGTCTTTAGATAGGTTACTACCGGGAAAAAGATTTCCTAAGAAACTCATACTCTCCTGTTTTAGGAAGACAAGGTTTGAATTGCCTCGCGGTATACCACAGTGGCTAAATCCGCGAGGTCAAGGTATTCCTGCCCAATCATAGAGCGCAAGTTACTATCCGCCACTTTGGAGCGGCGGTTCTCAACATCAGCACGCATTTTTTTAATGAGTCCCTTAGAGTTGTCAATTTCGTCCTGATAGCGCTTGATGCATTTGTCCTTTCCCATCTCGCGCTGTTTGACGAGAATGGCATCGCGTAGTTTGTCCCAATTAATGCCTTTGGCTTGTCCCATTCCAGGACGCTGGTCGCAGCCTTCCATGACAAAATTATGCACTACATCAAACATATCTTCTTCGCTACGCCCATCTAATTTTGCGGTAGGCGCAGTTACATACAGAGGTTCTGTATCGCCAGGTAATTTAAACGACCAGAAGGGTTGCCCTTTGCTATCGTCCACTTTGAGCATTCCAAGCGCAATGGCGCGAAAAAACATATCAAAGCGTTCTTTGTCTTCTAATAGAGCGACTACCTCTGGATGAAGAATGCGATAGTTTTGTCCCAAAATCATCGGCATACGGGATTCGTAGTAGCAGGCATTAATTTCTGCGGGGAAGATGTGCAGCTCAGCCGCGGGAATGCCGCGATGAGGGTCTGTCACTTGGGCAATGTAAGCGTCTTTACACTTGTGCCACATTTCAAAGTCAGAGCTGGGCAAAAGGTCATCAGACTCGACTACGGTTAGTTTATGGAAGTCCTCTGAGTCGACCAACGTAAGGCTGGAGCCTTTGATATTGGGTTTACGTTCTTTCATTTCCTGTTCAAATTCACTAAAGTAGCGCGCTGTATCTTCGTTTACGTTGGAATGAACGCGGATGTAACAAGCAACAACTTCAGGTCCTTGCGGGACAGAGCCGGTCATATACAAAGGAGTGGATAAGCTATTAATATCCTCGGCAAGTTTTTTGCCAGTTGGGTAAACTTTTGTAATTTCTTTCGCCAGAGGGCGCTCGTCATGCAGGGCGGCATAGGGACGCTCCGCCAAATTTAGAATCAAATCTAAATTGTGCATTTCGGGCTTTTCGCCGGTTCGCAAGAACGGCATATAACGAGCAGGTTTATCCTGCTCATCTGAGGGCATCTCCACGCCACAGGTAAGAGCAAGTCCCTTATCTTCCATAGAGACCTTCCATTGTAAGGCTTTCAGCGCATCCGCGATAAATGCCTTGTCGGGTTGGTATTCATGCTCGCCAATAATTTTACTTACTTTGCTAAGACGCTTATCTAGTTCATGGTTTACATTAACATTGTCCAAAGAAAACATAGCGACTGGATACAAACCATCAATGCCTAAATTGGAATCGCCAACCGCCAGATGAGAAATCCAGTTATCAACTTCAGACAGGGTATTTTCGGCGATTTTTTCCATCTCTGTGGCGGTTTCAGCCAAAACATCCAACAAGATGTCGTCTTTACGAACGTCAATATCCCGTTGAACCGCTTGCAGGTAATTACGTTGGGCGCGGTGAGCATCTGGATGGACAAAATCATCAAAGAAGGCAAATGGGCAAGTCTTGCCGCGTTCAAGTTCGTACGTCTTCAATGCGCGTTCTGCCGCTTCGCGCGATTTTGCGCCCAAACGCATTTCTTCGTTGCGCGTCAGGCGAACTTTATTCAAAAATTCAGTAAAGTAAGCAAAGGTTTTGACTAACTCGTCATAAAAGACGCGAATGTAGCCTATTTTGCCGCCGCGCGCTAAATATGGGTCTGAGTTAAGCCCATTAAGATTGGTTACCGTCCATGCATGGAGAATCTTTTTATAGCGGGCAATTTGAGCGCTCTTCGCTTGTTCCAGCGCTTTGCCATATTTGCCGCGCAAGCGTTCGCCGCCAGCAGTGTCTATTCCGTAACGTTCGGCGCGAACATCCGCCACGCGAGCGCGAATACGAGGGAAGGCTTGGTCGGGCGTGTCGCCCGCCTTGCGGCTGGGAGCAACATCGCGCCAAATTGGCACTTGCAACTCGTCCATAATATTGCGGGTGATCAGTTTGCCCTCTTCATCCTGACCAATATCAGTGAGGGAAACAAGAACTCGGCTTTGACCAGAGGTCAGCCCGCCACGCGCCCATTGCAACACAACCGCGTTTTCGCGCAGGGCGTTCTTATCTCGAATTTCAGAGACCATGGGTAAAAATTTTGTATTTGGAATTTCATTACCGTCTACATTTAATCCGCTTGCGCCCATAAACCCGCGCACGGCGGGACCGCCCGGTTGAGAAGCGGTTGGTTCTTGGTTGCGTACCTCAGATACGCGATAGACACGGCGTTTATCGTTAAATTCCGGCGCTAAAAATTCCTTCAAGACATCTAAGGCTAGCTGATGAGAAAACTTTTCCTGAGCGTAATAAACCGGAACTTTGATAGTGTAAGAGCCAACTGCAGAGTGATATGGGTGGCGGGGTAATTGCGCCAGTTTGCCAGCAAGGTTGGTAGTAACAAATTCAGTGTATGCCTTGCCCGCCTTGTCATCCATAATTAAGCCTATTACCTGAGCAATGGCGGGAAATAATCCTTCTTCAGCCTTCACGCCATCTAACGAGTTCACACTTTGGCGCGCCGGGTCAATCATATAGCTGACATCAAAAGCACGGCGGTTGATTTCAATCCGCAAGTCTTTATTTTGTTCATGGTAATTAATTTGACGAATACCAAAACGCTCGCCAACAATCATAAATCGGTCTAATTCACGCCATGCCGCAAAAGAACGCGCCAGCATTTCACGCCCTTCGCCTATCCCAGAGGCAGTAAAAGCACGCGGCAAAACAAAAAATCCGCGCACAACATAATTATTTGCAACCAAACGAGCGGCCTGTTCGCGGGTGAGGATAGCTAAATCAACCAACATACCCGCGCCAGTTCCGCCTGCTAGAGAGCCGACTATTAAAATCTCTAGTTGAGAGTCACGCGAGACCATCTTTTGCACATCTTGAATGGCGGCGCGCAAACGTGAAACAATTTCAGATTTTTGCAAAGCGGACAAATCTCTAAAGACGGAGATACGCCCCATGTGGCGAATTTGCCCACTGCCCTCTTTTGTATTGAACGCAGCCGGAGGAAGTTTAGAAAGAAAACTCTTTGCAGGAAACCATTGCAGGTGGGAGTGCTTGCCGGACGCAATCTCTGTGGCAAGCTGACTAACATTGCCGCCAATGGGGATGAATTCCTTGCCATCGGTCAATTCCACCGCACCAGCTTTCACTGAGTCATTTTCCTCGCTTCGCCCACCCTGCCCCGTCTTTGCCGTAGTGCGCGAAGTGGTGTCAAAAGAGAGCAACTTTACGCCCGGCGGCATCGTTCCGCCGCCAATTTCCAGCAGTTCTTTTTTCAAGAAAGTCAAAACCCATTGACCCGTTCCGCCGAGTCCAATCACAATAGTAGGGCGTGGCATAAAATTATCTCCTTGAATTTATTGTTTGTAGATAGGTTGATACGTCATTGTAAACGCGGTTTCCGCGTCGTAAGCGACAGAACTATCAGGAGGCACTTCAATATCAAACTTACGCCCATCATAAGCGACGCCTGACACTCTAATACCAGGCACATCTCCGCCGCTGATGGTTGCTCCTACAAAATCTCCCTCAGCAGGTTTAGCGCGGCGACGTGAGGCGTTAGTAACGCGCAATTTCCGCAAACCCAGTTGAGGATAATTTTTCAACTCGCGGGTTTTAATGTCGCGCCAATTTTTTCCACTATGTAAATTAAATTCGGTAATATTTGTCGAACCGTCTTGAAAAACCAGAACGCCGCCAACTTTATTGGTGCGAATGGCAAAGAAACGAATAACTTCCTCGCCAATATATGCAACAACAAAAATTAACAAGAATCCCCAAAATTGCGCGGTGTGAAAAAGTTGGTCAATGCGCTCAAATTCAATTTGAACTTCGCGGTTATAGGGGCGACGGTCTTTAAGCATGGCGCTCTCATCCATCACAACCGTTATCTTTTGGTCATCACCCACCACGTCAAAGTCAGGCGCGCTTCCACTAAAATAACCGGGGTTGTTGGCATCAGGCTGTAAAGCAACTTGTGCGGATTTTTCTCCGCCTTCAACGTAGGCGGTAAACACATCCTGCGTGGAACTGAGATATTCCTCAGGGTTGGGCAACATATTGCCATCACGGTCTAATAGGCGAATTTGAATAGGCAGCGGCGAAACAGCGAGAGGGGGCCAGCGGTCAAAACTTAAATCATGCACGTTTTTAATTGCCTTATCCTGCGGAGGATAGACAACATCTATGGTAAACGGGATGACAGGACCAACTTCAAATTGAGCGTCAATATCAAACAAAGCATAAGGCTTATCAAACACTAACTCCGGCACGGTAGTGTCTAATGGAGAAGGCTTGCCATCATGCGTAAAAGTGTTGCCTATCACGCGCACATTGTAAACGCCAGCAACGGCAACTAGGAGAGGCTCGGTGGATATAAAAGATTGTTGAGCGGCATCCCATTTAAGGGTATATTCCTTTTGCTCGCCTGTCGGGGAAGTCACAGTTGCTTTAGCATCCACAGTAAAACGTGGGTGGCTGGCTTGCGAAATCAAGTTGCCAGACTGTTTATCGTGCATCTCATAAATCAGCGGCTGCTCATGTTCAGGGTCGTAAAACGGAGCAACTTCATACTGGGGAATCAAATCTGGGATTTTTAATTCACGCGAAGTATCTATAACTACTTGCTCATAGTAAGTGTCCAAACCATCGCAGTTATCAGCGGTTAAATTCCAAATTCCCGCATATGGGTAAGACAAAATATATGATTCATTTGAGCCAAACGAGTAATAGTCCTTGACCTGAAACGCGCCTTCTGAGTCGGCTTTTCCTGAAGTAATTGAATGTGTCACTCCGCTCTCATCTTTGTAAGAAAGAGTGATTTTGAATTTAGGGTCAATTGTATAAACTGTAACGCGCGCTTCCTTAAGGTACGGGTTCATAGCAAACTCGCCGCAGCTCAATAGCACGGGACGCACACCAGCTAGATAGGATAAAATTTTTCGAAACGTGGAAGGGATATCTTTTTTAGAATTAGGCTTGAGCTCAATAGCCTCGCCGCCATGCGCTTTGGACATTTCCTCATAATTACTAATGATATTTTGAAAAGCTTCACCATATTTTCCGTAGCCGGGCGGTTTTAGAAAAACCGTCCAGATGTAGGCGCTTTCCTCGTAAGAATTCTTATCGGGTTTATATTGAGCCATACACTGACTAGCTGCCACAGGCTCCACATAACCGTCCGCATTTTTGTTGCGAATTTCCGCAAGGCAGTTTTCTAAGCCTAACAACGTTCCATCAAATGGAAATAGCGTTTGAACTTGCCCTTTAACCGCCGCCGCACTTTGGGCATAGTCGCTAGGCGAACTTTTAGATATGCCGTTTGTGAGGAAGATAATCACCCGCTTAGTCGTATGTTCATCATCATCAATCACGGGCGCGGTACGCCAAAGTTTATACGCTTCATTAAAAGCAGACTCTGGATTGTTATCGCTACCTAAGTTATCCGCAACAATTTGTTTCTTAATGCCCGCATCCGGGTCGCGTAAAGCATTGGCATCATCTGCTGTAGCGGGCTGAATATCATACATTGCTAAATCCACGCGCGCTGAAGAGCCGTATGAGATGACAGAAATACGATGGTGCGTGCCGGGACATTGGTCGAGAGCGAGCCCTGTTAGAAGGTCAATCATAGCATCCACAGCAAATTTACGCTCGTTATTGGGGTCAGCAGCTTCTTGTGTACCAGGCGCGCTCATTGCCCAAGACTGGTCCACAATGAAAACGACATCAAGGTTTGAGCAATCCTGATTGCCCTCTATCTCAAGAGGCAAAACAGAAACATCAATGCTTTGAGAAGAAGCCGCCAAAGCGGGGGTCAAAGCAGGAATAAAGGCTAACAACATGGCAAACGCTATGATGATGTTAGTCAATTTTGGACGCTCCATCTTTCCTCCTAAAAAACGCGGATTGTTTCTATTAATTTCAGATTAATAACGGACGAATTTTACACCCAATTAAAAAAAATGGGAAATTAGGACTATTCTCTTTTGAAAAGAATTTCTATCCTACGGCAAGGTAAACCGCATCACGCGGCTGTTGACGCTATCGCTTGCCCAAAGATGACCTTCGCCATCTACGGCTATGCCAGAGGGTAGCCCAAAGTTTGCGGGACCGCTCCCAAATTCTCCCCAGACGCGCAGCAAATTTCCGGCGGGGTCAAATTCTTGTATGCGGAATCCATCCGGGTCGGTGATGAAAACGTGCAGCGCGTCATTCACGGCAAGGTAGGGCTTGTTTTCCAAAGATTGACCAAACCAGCCGTACACATCCCAGCGTTGCGCGGAGACGAAGAGAATGCCGTCCGTGGATTCGATGGGCGTAAAGGTTTGGACGCGCTGATTCCATGTATCGGCAACGTACACCGTTCCGTTTTTATCTACGGCAATGCCTACTGGTTCGTCAAATTGACCCGCGTCAAAACCGGCGCTGCCAAATTGAGTGAGGTAGTTTCCATTGGAGTCAAAGACGACCACGCGCTTGTTGCCCGTATCTACAACGTAGACTCTGCCCTTAGAATCTACCGCCAGCCCGCGCGGACCGTAGAAGGATTGCGGAGTCTCTCCCTGACCGAAGATTCCCCACGCCATGATGAATTTGCCCTGCCCGTCAAATTTTTCGATGCGATGATTCCATGTATCGGTCACATAGACAAAACCATCCGAAGAAACGGCAATGCCCCAAGGTTCGTTAAATGTTCCATCTTCCATTGGAGTGGAGACGCCATCGGCAAACCTGCCCCACTGATGTAAGACCTTGCCCTGCGCGTCCAAATGTAAGACGCGATGATTGCGCGAATCGGCGATGTAGAGCGTTCCGTCAGGAGCAAAGGCAAGCGCGCGCGGCGCATTCATTGCCAAGCCGCGTGCAGCGTCTAAAATCACGTCCGCAGCCAGCGGCGTAAACTTATCTTCGGTGGGGTCTTGCGCCTCTGGCTGAGCGGCAGGCGTTACGCCGTAATTCCACATTTGACCCACCACGTCTTGACGCACATAGAGGCGCATTTTATCGGCGGGATTCCATGTTGTGAGAGTTAAGTCCTGCCGCCCGTTGAGCGCGGCGTAGGCGCTGTAATCTCTATCCCACCAAATTTTGAAAATGGCGGCGCGCAACTGCGGGTCGGTAAAGCCCTTGCAAAAATTGGAATAGTCTTTGGACTTGTTCAACTTATAGACGCTCAACAAACCAGAGCAGGCGTAATCTTCGGGGAAGGGTTGTTGCGGGTCGCGGTCATAAATGAGGCTAAAATAATCTTGCATGGGCCACCACATGCGGATGTAGTCCATGCGATAATAACCGGGACCGAGCGCGGCTTCTATTTTGTCAAAGTTTTTCTCGTCCACAATCACCACCGTTGCGTCTCGCAGCGAGCGCGTGGGTTGGTCAAAGGAACGTTGATTTGTGTAATCGCGCAGATACCAAACAAGGGGCCAGGAAACGCCCGTATCGGGCGCGCTGGCGTCGTAAGCAATAGCAACGCTCATGCCGCCGGTTGTGCGTTCAGAAATTTCTTTTGCCTGCGCCATGACCTCTTTAATGCCGGTTGCGCCGTGCGCGTACACTAAAAATTCAGTCGCTTGGTCATAGGTAATGTACGAAGCGCGGAATGAAGCGCGCACAGTCAGCAAAGCCAACAAACCAAAGACCAGCAAAACAAAAACATGGCGCATCTCTTTGAAAGTCCACAGCCGCAGCAAATACGTTAGCGCAGCGGCGCTCAACACAGCGGTAAACATCGGCAGCAAAAAGGCGCTGGTCGCCTGCAACTGCGCCAACTCCTTGCCCTGAAAAGGCGGCACAGCGCCGTTCAACGCCAAGGTCATGCCCGCTACGCTGACAATAAAAACCATCATCGCCGCCAGCGAGAGCAAAATCTTTTTCTCTTTGAGCGCGTCCCAGTCTATTTCATCAATCAAATAACCCAGCGCCCAGCCGCTGATGAGAATCATCGGCAGCGTCATGTGGTAAGTCAGCCATGGCATCCGCTCTCCGGCAAAAGAAAACGCAGCCACGCTTATCACGCTCCACCACGCCAGCAAACTGAACGTATTGACAAAACGCGGCTCGTCTGAATCTTCTGTATCTATTTCGATAAGCGCCAACGCTTCTTCTTCTGTGGGAGGAAGTTCTTCGCCGCCTTCCCTACGGGCAGGCAGTTTCGGCGCGGCGAGAGATTTCTTCAACCCCAAAATAAGCGCAAGCACAAACCCCAATGCGGGCAAAAATTCATACATGGGGATTTGAATCAAAATGTAGTAGTACCACGGCTGACTGCCGCGCTCCACGCCCTGTTGCGCCAGCCAATACCCCAGCGAGCCAATCACGCCAGTGAAGAATCCATCGGGGTTGGTAAAGACGGTGGTGTAAAGAATGGTAAAAGGAATCCAAAACGCCAGCGCAATGGGCAGCCATTTTTCCTTGTTCCATAACAAGCCAATCAGCGCCGAAAGCGCAAACATCACAATGAGAGAAACGCCAATGATGAAAATGCCGCGCCCGTCTGTCGTCAGCGCTTGCACTTCTTGCACGGTGGTGGGAATGGTCACGTTCAGCCATTTCTCTAAAAACTTAATAGGGAATGGCGTTAACATGGGCAGAGTCAATGTGCCATTGACCATCAGCAAATCAAAGGAACGCTCGCCGCGAATGTTCTGCCAGCCGTAGCCGTTAATCAAAAAATAGGAGGCGGCAAGCGTTGCCAGCGCAGCGCCAGAGGCGAGTATTAATGCAAAGGAAAAAGGAGTCGCCTGCGGGTTGGCAAGCGGCGCGGTATTGGGCTGGTTAGGAAGGCTAGGGGCAGCGGTTTCCATCCCCGCCAGTGTTCCCACATCACGGGTGTGCATCGCATAACTAAACGCGGCAGCGGCAAGTAAAATAGCGGCGCTGAGAGCAATGATAAAAGCGCGGTATGCAGTTAGCGCGTTTTCCCATGGGCGGCGCGTGACTCGCGCCACAAAATACACAGCAAGGTAGATGAGCGCTTCCGCCACATAAATGAAGGCGGTTTCTTTGGAGGTGTAATGTAAGACCAGCGCGGCGGTCAGCAGGAATAAATATTTTTTTCCGCCTGCTTCCAAGTGACGCAGTATGGCATACAACATCAGCAAGCCCGACAAGCCCACAAAGGCTTCATTGCGGACGTATCTTCCATAGTAGAGCATGTACGGTGAGATGAGCATTAAAAAGCCCGCAATTAACGCGCCCCATTTTCCAAGATAACGCCGCCAGTACCAAATCATCCCTACGGTGGCAAGGCTGAACAAGGCGGCGGGAATACGCGCCGTGAAGTCGCTTGCGCCAAAGAGGAAGTAGGTGAAAGCAATGGCGTGAAATTGAAAGGGTCCGTGCATCATGGGCGAGTGTTGATAGCCCTGCCCGCGATACAGCAGCCACGAGAAGTAGGTATGCAAACTTTCATCGTGACTCATGACGCGCGTTCCCAACTCGTAGAATCGGGTAGCGATAGTAAGCAAAATTAAAATCACAAAGAGCGCAATCTCGCGGGTGAATTTAGGAAATGCGGGGTGTAAGGGGTGTTCGAGCCAGTTTTTCATAGGGGGAAGGTTGGAAGGTTGGAAAGTTATAGGTTTAAGGTTGCAGGTTTAAGGTTTTCGCCCGCTAGTTGCCCGCAGCCCGCTTGAATATCTATGCCGCGCCTCATGCGGATGGTGCAAGGAATCCCCGCCGCTTCGAGAGTCTCTTGAAAGCGGCTGGCGCGCTCGCGGTCTGCGCCTTGTCCGGCGAATCCCTTGGTGGGGTTAAGCGGAATGGCGTTTACATGGCACAGCATTCCCCTAAGGCGAGCGGCGAGTTTCTTCGCCTCTTCGGGCGTATCGTTTACGCCGCTAATCAGCGCCCATTCAAAGGTAATGCGGCGGCGCGTTTTTGCCGTGTAATATTCGCAAGCGTCCAGCAATTCTTCTATTTGATATTTTTTATTAACCGGCATCATCGCCAAGCGCTGTTCATTATCTGCCGCGTGCAGCGAAATGGCTAAATTGACTTGACGCATCTCGTCCGCGAAGCGGCGAATTTGCGGGGCAAGCCCCACAGTAGAGATGGTGAAGCGCCGCGCGCCAAAGTTAAACCCGGCGGGGTCGTTTAGGCGGTCTATGGCGGACATCACGTTATCGTAATTATGAAACGGTTCGCCCATGCCCATAAAAACCACATTGGAAACGGTTTCATTTTTCTGGGCTAAAATTTGCGCGTAATACAAAATTTGGGCAATAATTTCTCCGCTGGATAAATTGCGCTTAAAGCCCATCTGTCCGGTGGCGCAGAAAACGCAGCCCATAGCGCAGCCCGCTTGCGTGGAAATGCAGAGGGTGTGGCGAACTTTGCGCGGCGAGTATTCATCTCCGTCCTCGCGCTCGTAGCGCATTAACACCGCTTCAATTAAATTTCCATCCGGCAGTTCAAACAAGGTTTTGCGGGTATGTCCATCGGATGAGTTTTGATAGGTCTTTACCGCAAAAGGGAGAAACGAAAACTCCGCCGCCATCTTCTCGCGCAGAGGTTTGGGCAGCGCGGTAAAGTCGCTTGGCGAAGCGTACAGGCGCTGGTAGAGTCCCTGCCAAATTTGTTTGGCGCGGTAAGCGGGTTGTTCCCATTGCCGCAATAGGTCTGTCAGCGCAGGCAAAGAAAGGTCGTAAATAAGCATAAATGAATTTTACTTCACAAGTTCCGCTAAACTCTCGGCAATTAGGGTCGGCGCGGGCTGCCATTTTTCCGCCTCCGCGCGAGAGGCAATGCCGCTGAGGACCAACGCGGTTGGGCAGCCCACCGCCTGACCGGCGGCAATATCGGTTTCGAGCCTATCGCCCACCATCAAGGTTTCTTCTTTTTTTGCGTTCAGCGTTTGCAGCGCCAATTCAATTAAATATGGGAATGGTTTTCCCGCCACAATCGGTTCTATATCGGTAGCGGTTTGAATGACCGAAAGCCAAGCGCCGGAGCCGGGGATTTCTCCGCGCACAGTGGGAAAAGTTTTATCGGTGTTCGTGGCAAAAAATGGAATACCGCCGCGCACCAGCAAGGTGGCTTCCGCCACTTTTTGAAAATTAATCTCGCGGTCAATGCCCATTACAAAGGCTTGCGCCTCAGGCGCGCGCTCCACGCTTAAAATTTCAAAGCCCTTTTCTTCCAACGCGGCGCGAATGCCCTGTCCGCCAATCATAAAAATTTTTGTTCCACGCGGATATTTTTTTTCGAGTAGAAAAGCAATCGCCATCGCAGAGGTGACGACCTGTTCGGGTTGAATCTCCACGCCGAGGGCGCGCAACTTTTCTTGATATTCGAGCGGGGTGCGCGTCCCGTTATTGGTAGCAAAGGCAAACTTGAGCCCGCGCCGCCGAATTTGTTCAAACGTGGCGGGCAAATTGCCAATGGGCGCATCGCCCTTCCAAATTACGCCGTCCATATCCAAAATTAACGCTTTAATATTTTCAGGAATCATCCAAACCTCCAAACGCCCATTATAAACAAAAGACCCCAAGAAAAACTTGGGGTCTTGCCAACGGCGCAAAACGAGAAGGTCTTGCCGCCCAAGGCGTTTATTTCTTAACCGGCATTTCAATTACTTGGTCCACCAAGCCATACTCCACTGCCTGTTGCGCTTCGAGGTAATAGTCGCGGTCTAAGTCGCGTTCAATCACTTCCAAGGGCTGCCCGGTGTGTTTAGACATAACGCCGTTCAGCAGCGCTTTGAGGCGCAAAATCTGTTTGGCTTGAATTTCAATATCTGTCGCCTGCCCTTGCGCCCCGCCCAGCGGCTGGTGCATGTGAACAGTGGCATGAGGCAAAGCATAGCGCCGACCTTTTGTACCGGCGGTCAATAAAACCGTTCCAAAGGAAGCGGTGACGCCCACCGCCACCGTGCTGATGGGGTTGGAGATAATTTGCATGGTGTCGTAAATTGCCAGACCGGCGTAAATTTGCCCGCCGGGGCTGTTAATGTACATGCGAATTTCTTTTTCCGGGTCTTCGTGATTGAGGAAGAGCAATTGCGCCACAATTACATTTGCCACTTGGTCGTCTATGGGCGTGCCAAGAAAGATGATGCGTTCTTTAAGTAACAGCGAGTAAATATCATAGGCGCGTTCGCCGCGCCCGGTGTTCTCTACCACCATTGGAACTACGTTATGGATGTTTGCGTTCATCGGGTCTCCTTTTTAATTTTGACTATCATACTCAACAAGTATTGGATTTTTGTTAAATTTCAATCAGCGCCATATATGGAAAATGACGCAACGCGAGCGCCGCATTGCGTCATTTTGAAGTTTTTTGTTACAGGCAAAAAGATTATGCCTCTGCGGTCTTTTCTTCCGCGCCGTCCTGCGCTTCAGGCTGCGCTTCTTCGGCTTTTTGTTCTATCGGTTGATATTGCCCCATCGCAATGGATTTGAGCATGTCCAGCGCTTTGCGGGTCATTACGCGGCTGGCGGATTCCATAGCAATGGCTTGGCTTAATTCGCGCTGACCTTTCTTGCCGCCGCGCACTTTGGAAAAGTCCATACCTTGCATCATTAAGTTATTCAGCGTCTGGTTGTATTCTGCGTCCAGCGCATCGTTATCCAGTTGAATTTTTTCCAAGCGGACAATTTCGTCCAGAATCAAACCGCGCTCCAAGCGTTTCTTTGCCACCGGCTCCACTTCATCTTTTGTGAATTGTTCGCGGGTGGTATTTCGCATCTTAAAATAGGTGTCTAAATCCATGCCCTGCTGGGAGAGTCGCTGGGCTAAATCTTGCAAGACGTGACCGGATTCATGTTCCAGCGTATGCTCATGGTATTTAAGAGTCGCGCCCGCTTTGACCTTTTCGACAAGTTCCACAAAGTATTTGTCATCGTAAGCGTCTTGCGAGCGCTGCAAAGCGCTTTTCTTAATCGCCTCTTTGAGCGCATCCAACGATTCCATGCCCGCTTGTTTGGCAAGGTCATCGTTCAGGTCGGGCAAAATCACTCCGCGCACAGTTTTCACGGTGACGGTCATCTCTGCGCTTTTGCCTTTTAGTTCCGCCACTTCCCAATCTTCGGGGAAGGTGTGAGAAACAGTTTTGCTTTCGCCCGCCTTTAAGCCGATGAGTTCGCGGGCAAAGCCATTGTAGGGCCACTCGGTATCGCGGTCTTCTTTGCGGACAAAGGTCGCAAAGCCAGAACGGTTGAGTTCAGTTGTTTCAGAGGAAACATCCAGCAGAACGTAGTCGCCAACTTCCACCGCGCGGTCCACGTTTTCGGTGGTGGAATACATCTGGCGAAAATCCTCAATCGCAGATTCAATTTCTTGCTCGCCGGGTTCTACCCATTCATAAGGCAGGCGGATGGCGTGGTAATCGCCAAGGTCAATTTGCGGCGCAAGCGGCACGCGAAAGGTGACTTTTAGCGGGTCTAGGCTATCTATGGCTTCCAGCGTTCCGGCGGCGCCGGGTTCTACTTCCGCTTGTTGCAAAATGGCGCTGTATTCCGCATCCACAAATAAATCTATGGCTTGCTCGGTAATGGCGCCTTCGCCCAGAGTCCGCAGGACAATGTCATAGGGGGCTTTGCCGGGGCGAAAGCCGGGAATTTTGCTGCGAGCAGAAAGCTTGCCCGCAGCGCGGCGCTTGTATTCATTCGCCTTCTCAGGGGTGAGTTCCACCGCTAATTTTACAGAGTGGTCGTCTTGGTATTGTTTTTCAATATTCAAAGTTTCCTCCAGACCGTAAAGGCTTGTAAACCTTTCGGGTCTTCTTAAAATAGATTGTGAGGACGATGGGAGTCGAACCCATACGCCTTGCGGCACATGATCCTAAGTCATGCCTGTCTGCCAATTCCAGCACGTCCCCGTGCAATAGGCGGGCGAATTATACCGCAAGGTATACGTTTTTTTGTTTTTTGATTGACGTTTTTTTGTTGAAGAGTATAATGCCGCTCTTGTGTTCGTCATCCTCTTCTTTGGAGTAATGTTTTGAGCCGAGTGATTAACCCCGATTCTGTTGGCAAAGAAAGAACGCGCCTCGTCAAGTCGATTGCCCTCTGTATGCGCGAAATGGCGCGCATGAAGGATGTCTCTTCTGAAACAAAAGATATGGCGGCGTTTATTGCGTTGGCGCTGCAATCTATTGCGGATGGCGTGGATGTTTCTGTGGCGGCGTGGGAAAAGCGCGACTACTGGGTCAAGGCGGATAAATTTCGCATGGAGTGGCTCTGGGCGGGGCAAACCGCCGAGAAGATGAAGCAAGCCACGCTAACAGACGATTGGGCAAGCGTGGCGGGGCTGATGCCGCAAATTGCTTCCAAATTGGGGAATGTTATCGTTTCAGAAAATCATCGGCTGGGAAAACCCTGGCAGGGAGCGTACACGCTGCTGGCGTTTCATCGAAAGTTATAAAAAAAGCGGAGGTCGTTGAGACCTCCGCTTTTGATTTAGTCCTGCGGCGCGGCAGGCATGTTTTTGACGGTGTGATTCATCAAGTCCACAATTTCTTCGCGGATGTGTTTGCTCAGGTAGTGATGTTCCAGCGTGGAGAGCGGTAAAAAGCGCGCGCCCGCCACAACATGAATACAATTCGGCGCGCCGCACAAGCAGATGAAAGGCACGCTCATTTCCCATTCAGTAGAAGGATAGAAGAACGAGAGTTCCTGCCCTTTTTCAATGTCTTGACAAGCGACCATCAACATACGTTCCGTGTCTAAAATGACGTTGGGCGCGCAAGAGTGATTGAGCGCGGCAAGCTTGCCAACATGCGTATGTTGGTTGCGGGTAATTTGCACGGTAAAGCGATTCGGTTTATCGGTAATGTTTTCGCTGGGGATTTCGCAAATGACCTCGCCTTTTTTATAAGCGCGCTTTGAAACCAAACTTCTAAATTTATTTTCTGTTTTAATTGAAAGCGTTTCCATGACTGTTGCCATCATTTTCTCCTATCTTGTAGTGACGTTATCAAATATGTTTTTAGTATATTGATATTTACATGAATAGCAAGAGAAGAGCGCATGAAGTTTACATATTTTAAGGTTCAAAGCGCCGCTTTATTTTTCTACAATGATGGGCGGCGCGTATTTTTCTAAATTGGTTTTAGAAATTGCGCCCACCCACATCAAACGCACTATGCCGTTGCGGTCTATCACATAGGAACTGGGCAGGTTCATGGTATTAAACTTTTTTTCGGCAAGGTATTCCAAATCCAGCCAGACGGGAAAGGTCAAGCCGTAGGTTTGAACAAAGGGCGCGACCACCTCGCGCGTTTCTTCTTGATTGATAGCGACAAGCGTGAAACCTTTGTCTTGATATTTTTCGTAAAAGGCTTGCAGGGTTGGCATTTCCGCTTTACAGGGCGGGCACCAAGTTGCCCACAAATTGACCAAGACGACCCGTCCGCGTAAGCCGCGCAGCGAAACGGGCGCGCCCGTTAAATCTTGCAAATTCAAATCCGGGGCGGGGTAGTTCACCTCCACCGGAAGGGTGGAAAACTCCTGCGGGGCGGGCGCGGCGGTGGATGTCTCGCCCGTCATCAGGAAAAACATCAGCCCCAACGCCAGCAGACCAAAAACTATCATGGTTAAGCCCATGAATTTTTTGAAGGTAGATTGTGTATTTTGCATGTATTTTTTTCCGCGCCCACACGGGGCTTTTTAAGGGGGGTTATCAGGTGCAGCCGCCCGCTTCGCCATTTACAAAACCGCATTGCGGGCAGCTCAATTGCAACATGCTGTTGTAATCCAATTTGGCGGCGCCGCACTGCGGGCAAAGGTCGCCTTGACGCAAGGGCGCGGCGACTGCCAAAAGTTCGGGCGTTTCAACGCCGAGCAATAACTTTTCAAACGAGGAAAGGTTGTCTGTGTTCGTCATCTTTTATCCTAAAACGTACCGCGCAGAATGATAACCCCGCAACGTGAAAGCGTCATTAAAATTCGGGAAATATGTCCGACTGGATAGGATGTTTATTACTGGCACAAGGTTTATATAATTAGGTAGGATAAAGCAAATGTTGAACACATTGCCGCGCATTCCGCTATTTGAAGATTTAACCGAAGAACAAACGCGCCTTGTCAAACCTTTGTTTGAGACGGTTCTTGCCGCGCCCAACAAGACGTTGATTCATCAAGGAGAACCTGCAGTTTATCTTTATATCATCCTTGAGGGAATTGCGCTGATTCACTACAAGCCTTATGATGCGCCCGCCTTGGCGCTGACGCGCTTGCGCGCCGGGGACGCCTTCGGCTGGTCTGCGGTGACGGGCAGCTTGTTCTACTCATCCAGCATTATCAGCGAAACAAATTTAGAGGCAATTCGCATTAAACGCAAGGCATTATTACAAATTGTGGAACAGTACCCTGAAACCGGCGGAATTATTTTGGAGCGCCTGGCGCTTTCTGTTTCGCCGCGCTGGCGACATGCGCGCCAACAAGTAGAACAAATTTTGCGCGCGCGTTCACAAAAGGAGACTTAACCTCATGGAACAAAATAATAATGTAGAGTTGCAACTCCGCGCTTTAATAGAAAAAATCAGCGCCTATGTGGAGCAATTTCACGGCGGCAGCGTGGAGCTCATCAGTTTTGATGGGGAAACCGCCAAAGTGCGTTTGGGCGGCGCCTGTTTAGACTGCCCGCTCTTGCCCTCCACCCTGCATGGCTGGGTAGAGGGAACAGTGCGTCAATTCTTCCCGAACATCAAAGTAGTCGAAGCAAAATAGAGCTCTTGCGAAAGTCTTTATTTACGCAAGAAGCCCCGCCAACAAAAAATCCTTGCGATATACCGCAAGGATTTTTTTAGTCCATTCTTTTAAGCGCTCTTGCTCGTCTTAGGGTTTGGCAAAATAGCGATACAGCAAAAACGCGCCCGCCGCCATCAACCCGCCGGCATATAAATAACTGGCTAGGTTCATCAACGAGGCGAGAGCCAGCCCGCCCGTTATGCCCAAAACCAGCGCGACAATATACGCCCAGCGCATCCCCGCCAACAGCGCCACCAATAAAAATGTAACCGCCAACCCCAAGAAGAAAAAGCCCGCCGTTTGAAGTTCCTGCGCGCGCTGCGCGGCGATGACCATGCCGCCAAGCGTCACCAAGACCCCGCCGGGAATCAGCGCCCACCAACGCTCAGCGCGATTGGAAAGATAAACGCCAAAAAACGCTAAGCCCATCCCCGCTAAAAATACGGGAGCGCCCAAGTCTTCGTAATATTGCGCGGCTACAATCATCACCGCTAAGGCGGAGAGAACGCCCGCCGGAATCAACGCCCACCAGCGCTCGCGCATCTCGCTCAAATAAGCCTGCCAAAAAGAGAGCGCCACGCCGCCCAAAAAGACCGCGCCGCCAAAATCTTCTAACGAGGGCGGCAGCATAATCACCGCGCTCATAGCTACAAGCGTAAAGCCGGGAAAAGTAGCCCACCAATTTTCGCTTAATAAGAGGGAAAGAAAACCCAAACCCGCCAGCAGAAAAACTCCGCCCCAAAAAAATTGCGTGGCGTTTTTCAAATATCCAGATTGCTGCGCCAAAGCCAGCCCGCCGCCCAAAATTAACAGTGAGCCAATCACAATGCGAGGGTCGAATCGTTTGAGCATATTCATCTCCTTTTTGGGGAAGTATACGCTCAAAATGAAAAAAAGTTTCTACGCGCCGGGCAGGCGCAAGCGGACGGTAAACGTTGTGCCTACATTGACCTCGCTATGCACATCAATGAACCCGCCTAATTCATCCACAATAGATTTGACGATATACAAACCAATGCCGCTGCCGGGAATTTCCGCTACGGTGACGTTGCGCGCGCGATAGAAACGCTCAAAGAGATGCGGCTGCGCGTCTGCGGGAATGCCCAGCCCGTGGTCGGTCACTTCGATACGCGCTTCATTCTCACCGAGAGAGACTCTCACCTCCACCGATTTTCCTTCGGGCGAAAATTTGACCGCGTTATTAATTAAGTTCACAAAGACTTGAGTCAGCCCACTCTTATCGCCCATCACTTCAAGAGCAGATTCTTGTCCGCCAAGTTCTATGGAGACGCGGCGCTGGCTGGCAATGACTTTAATGGCTTGCACAGCTTCGCGCAGAACGGGCATCAGGTCTAGCGGTTGGGCGTCCAGTTTGGCTTTGCCGCTTTCCAAGCGCCCCGCAAGCAGCAGTTGATTGATGATCTCTTTTTGACGATTGAGTTCGCCCGTTAATACGCGCCAGTATTCGTCTGTTTCTTCTTTGGAGCCGCCTTGTTGCAACAGTTCGGTCATCAAAATAGCGGAGGTGAGCGGCGTGCGTAATTCATGCGAAGCGCGGTTGATAAAGTCTGACTTCATTTGGTCGAGCCGCGCCTGCTCGGTAATATCGCGCACAATCACCAGCGCCTCATCCGCGCTGATGGGGTGCAGCCGCGCTTCAAAAGTTTGCTCGTGCGCGGGCAGGCTAAACCCATACACCCAATGGGACGAGAGAAAAGCGTCTTGCGTTTCGGTTTCGATAATCATATTTGCCGCTTCGGGCGTCCACAGGTCTTGCAATTTTTTGCCCAGCGCCTCTTTGCGCGAGAGATAAAGCGGGTGATTGGTGTTTGCGTTGTAATCCAATATTCGCCCGGTGAGGTCAATGCGTAAGAGTAAATCGGGCAGCGCGTCCACAATGATTCGATTCCGCATCTCGTTAAGTTGAATGGCGCGCTCATAGCGCAAGCGCTCCAACGCCGCGCCAATGAG
>Ga0172371_10001064_pt1 | contig 43398 bp, 45 predicted proteins | sample Lak12m_FD_114543 | JGI IMG/M metagenome (GOLD analysis project Ga0172371, IMG submission 114543) | Freshwater microbial communities from Kabuno Bay, South-Kivu, Congo - kab_022012_12m | ecosystem: Environmental > Aquatic > Freshwater > Lake | place: Democratic Republic of the Congo: South-Kivu... | reverse complement strand
TCCAGAGCCTGTTGCTGCAAAAACTTAACGTTACCGAATCCTTAAAAACTGCTTTCTTGACGCACAGGCAAGGAAATCCACAGCCTTTACTTTTTACTGGTTCAAACGGCTAAACTAATACCAATTTGAGCCTCCGCAATCTAAAATTTGGCGAATAACAACTTCTATTGTTTTGATGGTCGCGGGCGATATAAGCATCCATTCGATGGTTTACCGAGAGACGCTACGGATAGTTAGTGATTTAATTTCTAAAGATCCAACTAGTTGGCTAAAAGTTAAAGATGTTGCTGAAATGTATAGTCGGGCTTACTATGATTTACTTTCAACCCGGGCCGAAAAAGAGGTATTATGGCCACTTGGTTTGACCAAAGATACTTTTATAAAAAGACAGAATGAAATGAATCCAGATCTCGTCGTTGAATTATCTTCTAACCTCTCCAAGTTTAGCTTAAGAGATACAGGCGCAATCATTGTTGGGAATGATGGCGATGCGAATGAACCGACGCCCCATATCTTTGTTATAACAAATGGAAATATCGAATGTAATGATGATATTGGTTTTGCTTCGATAGGAATAGGTCACTGGCACGCAAACTCGCAATTTATGTTTAGCGGCCATACAAAATTTACCCCGGGCCATAAACAACTTTTAAATACGTTTTGGGCGAAAAAACGCGCAGAAGTTGCTCCAGGGGTGGGAAGCGAAACAGATATGTTTATAATCGGGAATAGGCTTGGTACTTTTTCCCTCGTGCTTCCGAGAATTATAGATGATTTGAACAGGATGTATCAAGTGTATGATAAGAATGTAAAAAAGATTGAAAAAAACGCCTTGGAACGTGTTGGATCGTATTTAAAACAAGCTTCAAAACAGCAACAGGCTGAACAGCAACCGCCAAAAGATAATCCATCTTAACCAAAGGCTAAGATGGAAAAGAAATAATTTTCAAAAACTAACCTGGTAATGAATAGAAAACAAGTAATAGCCTTTTTGGCAACATTGTTTTTTACTTTCACCGCATTCGCTGCTGACATTTCCGAATCACTCCAGCAACACGGTTTCACTCAATATAGCTTCGTTGGTTATAAAAAAATTGACACAGAATTAAAATATTCTTTGACCGCGAAGGAAAAGGATTTATTTAATGAGAAAATAAATCCAAAGGTTTTTACAAAGGACAACTGCGAACTTAGAATGAACTGGCATTCACGAAGCCTTGAGTTTCAATTAATTTATAGAGAAAATTTACCTAAAAAATTAACCGATTATTTAAATAATCCTAATCAGGCAAAAATATTTTCTGCCTTCTATATAATATTTTTAGACGACAACAACTCCGAGCTTCTGAAAGATATGTGTTATTTCAGTGCCTTTACGGTTGAGGACGGCGGCGCAGGCAAACAGGCAATCTTAAAAGACAGTTTAATTTGCGACTCGGATATTTACCGTAAAATATCTTCAGTGGTGATAGATTTCAGCCAATAACCAACCGGCCTGCGCTATGCTGATTTTTTCGCAAAATTCCTACAAAAAATTTTATTCTGTAATATAATACAATTTGATGTATAAATCCGTAAAAAAGGTTGTTTATCCGATAAAAAATGGTGTTTATGCGTAACAAGCGTATTTTTTTTATTTTTCTATTTACATTATTTTTTGCTGTTAAAATTGCCTGTCCGCAAGATGCAGAAACTAAACCGCCTAATGTATGCGTAACCGGTATTATGTATGATGCCCAAAACTCCTTGGCGGTTGTTAACGGGGAATCTGTAAAGCATGGGGAAGAAATTAATGGCGTAAAAGTAGTAAAGATTTCAGAATCAACGGTTTCTTTCGAATATAAAGGGCAATCTTTCGAAAGAAGAATCAGCGAAGGCTGTCCGCCTGCGCCATTTCTCTCCAAGCAAACTTCACAAATAACAAAAATTATAAGTGCCTCGAAACCTAAAAAAATTACATCAAAAACCAGCCGCAGTAATAGAAAGGCTATACAAATTCAGCAGCAGGTAGTACTTTTCGGAGTTATTATTTTAGCATTATCACTTATATTGTATATCTATAGCTCTTTATGCCTGCATAAGATAGCCAATAAAACAAATACGCCATTTGCCTGGTTTGCCTGGCTTCCTGTAGTAAGCATATTTCTTATGCTGATGATAGCAAAAAAATCTTTTTGGTGGCTTGTCCTTTTGCTAATTCCAATAGTAAACTTTGTGTGTATAATTATTATTTGGATGGAAATTGCAAAAATGCGCAATAAGCCAGGGTGGCTCGGCATTTTGATGATGCTGCCGTTTGTTAATTTCTTCATTGTAGGATACCTTGCTTTTTCCAGTTAGAATATAAGTACGAGGGAAACCTTAAGGAGGATAGTATGTATAATGGAGTAGAAAGACGGCGTTACCCGCGGGCGAGTGCGGCTTTCCTTGTCAGCTATAAAAATATGTATTCGGACTGTGATTTTAATCTTTCCCAGACGGTAAACATAAGCCAAGGTGGGCTCCTTCTTACAACCAGCGAAATTTTTGCCAAAGGAACAACTCTTAAGATGCTCACATTCTTGCCATTTTTCTCTCAAAGAGTAAATTTATCGGGAAAAGTTGTGAGGCAAAGAGAAATTGCCAAAGGGCTTATCTACGAAACAGGAGTTGAATTTACTAATTTGGAACAGGTTGTTTTTGAAAAATTGGGTGAATTCGCCAAAAGAAAACCCTAGGAACCAACGATAATATTGACACCGGTATCCAGAGTGTTATAGTAAATTGAAAATATATAATTATTATATTAGTTAAAGGGAGGTGTTCATGAAGTCGGGTAAGATATTCACAATATTAGTAGGTATTTTGTTTATCGCGATAGCTTTGGCTACAGCGCTTAATTTTAAATTGTACAAGGATTTAAATGGCAAGATAGACCTTGCGAATAAACAGTATAAATTTTTGAATGATAAGCTCAATGAATTCGAAATGAATATCTCCAGCTTTAAGCTGAATCTCGAAGAGTTTAAAACCGATTATGAAAAAGCCAAAAACGACCTTTCGGCAAAATTGGGCCAACCTGAGCAAATTAAAGCTGAAATCAACGATAAGATAGAAAGCCTTAAAAAAGAGATGCAAGCTATACAGGAAGGCTATAAAGCACTGCAAAACGATATCAAGGAGAAGTTGGGCAGCATAAAACAGGGGATTGAGTCAAGCATTAAGGAAGGCGCAAATAAGGTTAACCTTGGCGAGATTTCAGTAAAAAACCCGGAAGAACCTGTCAAAAAATAAAACCAAGCGGTTAAAGTTAAGGCATTGCGGTATGCTGCACTTTTGCAGTCGTGCCTGCATAAAATATAACAATGGAAAAAACATTCATTAAATTAGCCGGCATCTATACTTCGTGTATAGGTGTTATTATATTTGTTGTAATGTTGTTTGGGCTGCTGGCATCCGGTAATTTGACCAAAAACCCGCCGCTCCTTGAAGCAGTTACTGTCTATTTGTTATTTCTGGTTTTATGGCCTGTAGTAACTGGGCTTGGCATAATATTTAGGAAAAACTGGGCACGATATTCCATTATTGTAATGTCGGTGTTTGCCATATTTATAGGTATATCGTCAGCTGTCGCCCTTATGTTCATTCCCCAGTCAGTCTATGAAGCAGGGGGCAGGCCTGCAAGTTATATTCCTGAATTTTTTATTTCCGTTGCGAATTTTATTTTCTTTATTTGCATTCCGATATCTTTTATGATTTTTTTTAATAAGGGCAAAGTAAAGGCGATATTTGGCGTAACAAAACCTCAGATTACAAACAGAAAAAGGCCCCTTGGTATAACTCTTTTATCGATAGTTGCTTTTTTTACTGCTGTTGTCAGCGCTATTTTTATTTTCGTTCCGATATATCCTAAATCTCCATTGATAGGCGGGGTTTTACTGTCAGGTGTGGGCGAAAAGATTTATTTTCTCGTTGTAAGCGTAATAAATTTATATATCTCAATAGGTTTTTTGAGGCTCAGGAAAAACGCCTGGACAACTTATATTGCATTTTATATCGCAAGTATTATAGTCGGCATAGTCAACACTTTTACTGCTTCAAAAATGACTTTTTTTGAGATAGTTCCCAGTATCCAGGGCAGTTACACCGAGATGCCGAATATTCTTTATAAATTTTCCGGAGTTATAGGATTGATTTTGCCCACGTTTCTTTTAATGTACGTTGTTTCCAAAAAGCGCCTGTTTTCTACAAACAGGTAATTTTATCCTTAAGGCAGCCATATGAGTAAAGAACCAAAAATTAAGGTATTATGCCGTTTGTGAAGCGTGTTCTTTCCTGGTTGGCGCTCACCGTTTCATATATTGTCTGGGGGCATGGTGAGCGGCCATCAAGGACTGCTTTATTTGGGCTTGCCGTAATCTTACTCTCCGCCATATTATACACTTTTGGCAGCCTTGTCAGCTCAGGTACTGTCTTTAAGCCAAACTTTTTACAGGCTTTCTATTTCAGCGTGGTAACGTTTTCTACAGTCGGCTACGGCGATATGATAGCTTTGGGCGCCAGTAAAATAGTTGTTATGTTTGAAGCATTATTCGGGATGTTTGTTATGTCTGTATTTATTGTCGGACTTTCGCGTAAGTACCTCAGAATATAGCTTTTCCTCATATTTTTGCTAAAAACCAGATATATATATTTAAGTTGACATATTCCGCGCTAACGGTATAATTTTGTCCACTTTGGTTGTTTCCATTTTTTAGCGTTTCCGTGGCTAAGGTATGGGAGGAAATCATGACGGAGAAGGTGTTTAAGATAGTAAGCAGTTCGGATGAGCATCTTACTGCAGAGACGATTGCTATGGCTTTACTTAAGCAGGTAAGCATGGAATCAAAAAAATCAAAAGTGTTCTTTGCGGTAAAGGAAGTAAAAAAAGAAAGCTCAAACCGAAAAGGCGCAAAACAAGTTTGCTTCATAGAATAACATGCCTTTCGATAAGCAGCTTACCTTGCCAAAATTACAATATTTCTGTTGAAAAAAAACAAAAACATAGTATCATAAATTCAATGAAACAAAATCACTTGTTATCATTGTTTTTTTTGTTTTTGTTTTGCATGTTTTTAAGCGGTTGTTCTTTGTTGACTTTGCCGTTTCAGCTGCTTGGTTCAGCTGCCGGTATTGCAGGAGAGGCAATGAGCCTGGCTGGAAGTTTACCGACGCCGCCGCCGTGGGTATTTTTTTGATAGTTTTGGTTTTCTATATATAAGTTTTAGTAACTCAAGATTTAACTTATGCCGGAAACACTAAACAAAAGTATACTTGTAGTTGACGATGAAGCACCTACCTTGACTTATCTTTGCCATATTCTGGAACGCGAGAAATACAAAGTTTTTTCAACTACTAAAGGCAAAGAAGTTCCTGAAATTGCTTTAAACAATAAACCAGACGTCATAATTTTGGACATAATCCTTCCTGACATAGACGGAGGAGAAGTCGCTTCTCTCCTTTCAGATAATCCTGCTACCGCGAATATCCCGATTATATTTCTAACAGGGATTCTTAAAAAGAATGAAGAAAGCTTTGCGGGCAAAACGGGAAAGCATTACGTATTGGCAAAGCCTGTTACGAAAGAAAAGCTGTTAGAAATGATTAAAAAAGTCCTATCTGAGTAATTTAATTGTTGCAATTTTTGTTCTTTTAAATGCATTTTAGATAATTTATTTTCGTCTAATTTACCTGAGTATTTATAGCGCCCGTAGATCAATTGGATAGATCGTCTGGCTACGGAGGCAAAAAAATACCTGCCGAAAAATCCAACAAAGACGAGGAAAATCAATCCCAGCAAACAAATTCAAAGATTTCTTCTTTATACCTCTTTATATGATTTCATATCAATATTGACCTCTAATGGACACTATTTGGACACCGGTTTTTGTGTTTTTATGGCACGTTACGCGTAAGAAGAAATGTAGTAACAATTCCAGGTAGCAGTAGCGCCTAACATTACCTTCCAGTAATACTAACAGTATACGAGGTAGTAATTTTAAAAATTGAAATTACGAGAATGCTGGATTTATCCCCTGAGGATAATGGTCGTGCTGGTATTCTTTCTAAGGGCGCGTCTACCTGCAGGGAGGCTGCCTATTTCCGATAAAAAGTTACCAGGACTGCCAAGACTGCCGAAGTAACTCCCGCCACTATCTCTTTTAAGAGAATTAAAAGGCTAACCTTTAAGGGCGTATTTAGGCTAAAACAGCCAAAATTAATGCACAAATTAATGTACACGAATTTTAAAATAATGCACAGTGGAGTGTGCATTATCCTTCTTAAAAAGTGTGCATTATTTTAACCCTGTTTTTCGTAAGAATTTTCTTTGCCGCTATTCACTTTCGCCATTTTAGCCGCGGTAACTTTTGTGGCGGTTTCCCCAGCGGCGCCATCGAAAGTTACCGCATATCTACGCCAAACCAAATCACCCAAAACCAGCTTTTAAGGTAAAACAAATAATCATAGAGGTATAAGCCTGCTTTTTATGTGCTATTTTGATAGCTAAAAACGGTATGATAAATGCTCTAAAAGAAGTTGGTTTGGCTCATTATAATTAAAATATTTACCTGAATAAAAAGATGCCTAAATAGGCGGGGAAATCAGTGATATATCCGGACAAAATGTCTATACTTATGCATAGTTAACGACGCTATATACGGAGTCGCAAAATATATATACTTTTTGCGACAAAACCTACCTTAATGCACTTTAGCTTGACATAAAGAAAAGGTATGTTATCCTGTATCTATAAAAAAATGAACGATAATCCTTTGTGAGGGTATTATGGATACTAAAAAAAGAACACGTCTTGGAGAGAAAGAAATTGAGGTTATTTCGCGCCTTTCCTATGAGAAGAAGCGCATTGTTACCAAAGAAGACTTAAATGCGTTTTTCAAGTTTGATGATATCGAGCGTAATAAAATTGTTTATCGGCTTAAAAAGAAAGGTATTTTCTCCACTATTAAACGAGGGGTTTATATTTTTTCGCCTCTTGAGTATGGAGAGGCAGGCGCCGGCATAAACGAGATGCTCATCCCACCGCAATTCTTTCCACAAAAGAATTATTATATCGGTTATTCCACGATGTATAACTATTACAACTTGACGGACCAGCTTTTTCAAGTGATGTATATTCTTAATACGTCACTACAACATAGACAAAAGAAAATATGCGGCGTTATATTTAACTTTCTAAGAGTGTCGGAGAACCGGATGTATGGTCTTGAGAAGATTATTGTAGAGGGCAGAGAAGTGATGATCAGTTCTTTAGAACGCACGCTGGTTGATTTAATCTATTTTAATAAACCGGTTGGCGGTATTGAAAGTGCTCTTGAAATTTTAAAACGTGAGCTTAAGAAAGACCGTTGTGATATTAAAAAATTTATTCGCTTTGCGGCGCAATTCCCTAATATTAAAACTCGTAAAAGAATAGGGATGTTGTTAGAAGAAATGGGTTATGCTGATAGAGACTTGGCTCCGCTTGTGAAAAGTATAGAAGGCACAGCAATCAGTTCATTTTTCGGATCTTTTAAAGGCAAGCTTAATAAAAAATGGAGAGTTATTGTCAATGATTCACGAGGATAAGGCTCAATTTGCTGATATTATTAATATGACCGCTAATCGGACCGGCTTTCGCGCGTCTCTTATTGAAAAGGACTATTACCTGACATTGATTTTATCGAAGCTTGATGAGCTTTCGCCAGATTTGATATTCAAAGGCGGGACCTGCCTTAATAAGATTTACTACTCCTATTATCGTTTGAGCGAAGATTTGGATTTCAGCATGCGCCTGCCGGAATATACAACGACTCGCGGCAATCGGCGTAAATCAATACAACCGGTTAAGGATAAAATTGTTGAATTCGCTAAAAGTTTCGGCTTTCGTATTGAAGATATAGAAAAAGCCGGGCGTAATGAATCTAAGCAGTATGTTTATTATTTTGAATATAAATCTGTTCTTCAACCATCCGATCAGCTAATCAAATTTGAGATTGGGCTTAGGTTTAATCCGATTTGCGCGGTAGAGAAAAAGGCAGTGCAACACAAATTTTTGCACCCTTTTACTAAAGAATTTTTGTTCGATGGGGGTAAAGTAAACTGTTTATCATTAAATGAGATCGTGAGCGAAAAACTTCGTGCCGCGGCTTTAAGGGAAATTATTGCTCCGCGAGATTTTTACGATCTTGATTTTATTCTGCGGCACGATTTTGATTTGGCAAACAGAGAAGTTATTGAACTTTTTAAGAAAAAAATTACGGAAGATAACGGAGATTTGGATTTGGCGAAATACCGTATAAATCTCGGCCGTTCAAATATTGAAATTAACGATATGCGTTCTCGTATAGAAAAGGAACTATTTGATGTTTTGACAGCTGACGAACGGGAAAATTTTGATCTCAATAAGGCGCTTGAACGGATCAATAAGGCGATGGAAAAAGTTAAATAATGTCAAACTCAGTATCAAACAATCATCATAGGCACTAAATAGGCTTTTAATGTGATTTTGGAATATCTCCTTGAGTCCCACGAATGGATGCTTGAAGGATTGAGGCTGCTAAGAGTGCAGAACCGTAAGTAAGCTATACGCGCGCCGTTGTCGCTAGTAGCATAGAAAATTTTTTTATTGAATCGTTTATTATAATCAATAAAAGACTTGAGTTTAACAAAAAATGAAAAGCATCTGATGGCGTTAAATATTCCGATGCCCCTGCTATAACGTGGAGTTTCAAATGAATGCTAATGGTTTTTGGGATTTCGCAGCATTTTGGGAATTTTTTAATCCCTTCGAGGATAAAGATAAAGAAGATAAGGGAATTATTAAATGTCCAAACTGCGGCAGGCAGTTTGGTAAAGACGATAAAATAGAGATGGTTAATGTACAAGATAAAGTTTTTAAATGTCCTGGCTGCAGCAAAAAATTACGATTTGATTCTGAATCGGAAGAGTTAATAGAATTTGAAGAAGGGTTGAGGATAGGGAAGAATGAGTCGTGGCAAGAGAAGGACCAGGCTAACTTAAAAAACAAAATAGAATTTTTGATAGAATCATTGAATTCTGCAAATGAAGCAATTAGAAATAATGCCGCAAACGATTTATCAAATATTGGTGAAGCAGCAATAAAACCTTTAGTTCGGGCTTTAAAAGAAAAAGAAGAATTTGTTAAAATTGCAATAAATTGGATCCTTGCGAAAATAGGGGGTCCCGTAATTGACGATACTATCCCATTATTAAAAGATAAGGATTCCAGTGTGAGATTATGCGCTACAGACATTTTAAAGAAAATAAAAGATATCAAAGCAATAGAGCCTTTGTTGGAGACGTTTAAGGAAGATAGAGATGATAGAGTTCGCTGGGGCGCGCTAATAGCGTTGGGGGAAATAAATCCAGCAAATTTGGATTTATTTATTCAAGCAGCAAAGGATTCCTGTTGGCGTATTCGTGAAGCCGCCGCAAAACCTTTAGAAAAAAGTCAAAATTCTAAAGCGGTTGAACCTTTGATTGAACTTTTAAAGGATAAGCATACCGCTGTTAGATCTAACGCTTTATCAGTTTGGCATTTTTCTAAATGGTTAAATGACAACCGCGTCGTAGAACCATTAATTACATTTTTAAAGGAAGAAAACTGGACCGATAGAGAAGCGGCAGCTGCAACGCTTGGACGACTAAATGACCCAAAAGCCGTAGAGCCGTTGCTTGATTTATTGAACGATAAAAATTGGCAAGTCAAAGAAACGGCGCTATTTGCGCTTGGTAACCTTAAAGATAAAAAGGCAACAGAGCCTATTTTGAAAATAGCGGTGGAAGATAAGGATTATCGAATTAGAGAAAATGCTTTCAGGATGCTTGGTAAAATAAAAGACCATAGTGTTATTGGAAAATTAAAAATGATTTACGAAGAGGAAGGAAATGATTTTGTTGAAAGATCTATAAGCGCTGCCCTGTATGAATTAGAGAAAAAAGATGAGGTAATAGATAAAGAAGATAAAAAATACGAATCCATAAAAGAATTTAGCTCAAAAAAAGCAAAAGAAATAACATTTACACTTTCAAGAGAAAAAAATGGTAAGGCTCTATCCCCCGAAGATTTTTATGAGGAAATAAAGAAATTTTTCTATGAGAAAGTATTACCTATTATTAAAGAAAAATCCGGTATTCTGCAGAGAGAATTATATAAAGATGGCTTTGACTCGTCTGCTTTTTATTGGGCAGCAAGGGCTGGATTCATTAAAAGGGAAAAAAGTAGTAACTCATTCAAATTGTTTCCCGCCGATACTATTCCATCCAAGGAAGAAGCGCTAAAATTAATATTTCTTGCTTCAGAACGAATAAAAACACCAATACCAATCGAAGCACACAGAGATAGTAAAAAACGAATAATAAATTATTTTGGAAGAGATTTGCTAAAGACATTATTCGAACGATCGGTATGGGGGTTGATGAGCCAGAATTACAATATGCGATTCGGGGATGTCGAAGAGAAATTTGTAAATGCTGGCTGGCAGGTTATCCATGAGCAAAACGAGGAACAAGTTTATCTATATAGTAGGAAAGAGAACAATTGCTACGTTAATATTTTTTTAGCTAACATAGGTTCTTGTTTAGATTTTGAAATGAATAATTCTTTAGTAGAGGTAATTAATAAATATTGGACAAAGGAGTGCGATGAAAAACTTAGAAAATTTTATTTAAAATATGGGTTTTTTTCCAGCTTGTATTTCGCCAATAGTGAATTAGTAAAAATTCTAGGAGAAAGAAGATTAGCAGATTTCAACACAGAATTAGAAAAGAAGGCCCAAACTTTTAAAATTAAGTGGTGTGGGTTTCATTGGGATCATATCTATAGCAGGCACATTATTTGGGACTACACGCAATATTTACGATTTAAATGGGGTTTAAGGCCGGAACTGTATGAGAAAAAATGTATATACTGTAATAATTCTTTTTATCCACTAGATCCAGATTTTTCCTTTTCAGAAATCATTCAATATTTTCCTATAAATGAATCCATAAAAGAGGTAAATTTCTGTCCAAAGCATTTCCCACCATCATCATACGGAAAATTCTTGATAGATAACTCAGATGATGTATCTGTAAAAGAGAGAATGGCAAAGTTGCTTAAAAAACTGACAGACACCCTTGAATTTATTCCTCCAAGCAATTTCCATTCTCGCTTAAACTATTTGAAGGATATTCCCAAAGAAAAATTTGAAGAAGCGATTAAGATTATAAATGATATGCCTTCATTCGAAAAAACTTCTTCGACTGAACCACGAGGCTACAAAGATATATTTGGTTCTTGGCTTAAAGCGCTTGATACTGCGGGTATCCTAGAGGGAGGCGTTAGAAAAACGAGCAGAGGATATATATGTTTAGCTAAAGATGGCCACGAATGCCGTTCCATAGGAGAAAAAATTATAGATGATTATCTTTTTATTCATAATATTCCTCACGAGCAAGAGCCACATTATCCAGGAGAAAGACAGTTCAGGGCAGATTGGAAGGTAGGCAGCTATTTCATTGAATTTTGGGGGTTGAAGGGCGATGAAGACTATGATAAAAAGATGGAAGACAAAAAACTCGTTGCTCAACAACACCAAATTCCTTTGATTGAAATCACTTTTGATGATTTGCGTCACCTTGAACTAAAATTTAAAGACATTATAGTTTAGAAAATAAAAATTATTTGTTTGCGAGGTAAAAAATATAAAACTTTAACATAAAATTAAAAAGGAGCAAAATGAATATAAATAATATTGCAATAAAAATAGAGCATACTAATTTAAAACCAGAAGCAACTATCGAAGATATTATAAAACTTTGTAATGAAGCCAAGCAATATGGATTCTATGGAGTCTGCATAAATTCACAATACGTAAAGATAGTAAAAGAGCAGTTAAGAGATTCCAAGTATAAAATAGTTACAGTTGTGGGCTTTCCTTTGGGTGCTTGTATCAGTACTGTAAAATCTGAAGAGGCTAGATTGTCAGTTAATATGGGGGCGGATGAGATAGATATGGTTATGGCTATTGGTTTGTTTAAATCGAAAAAATATGAAGAAATAACAGAGGATATAAAAAGAGTTGTAAAAGCAACTCAAGGCAAGCCGGTAAAAGTAATTATTGAAACAGCATTATTGACTGATGATGAAAAAAGAAAAGCTTGCGAATTAATAAAAATATCTGGTGCCGCTTTCGTTAAAACATCTACAGGGTTTTCTCCAAGTGGAGCCAAGATTGATGATATTAAATTGATCAGAAAAATTGTGGGAAACGAAATCGGAATTAAAGCAGCGGGTGGAATAAAAGATTATCAAACCGCAAAAGCAATGATAGAGGCTGGTGCTAATCGTTTGGGGTGCTCGGCATCGGTAAATATTGTTTCCCAGAATATTCTTTAAAAAAAGGGGGCAAATCATGGAAGAAAAAGAACTAACTTGGTTACAATTTGAATATTCATGGCGATGGTTTGAATATCATGCCGACCAAAGATTGAGAGCATTTTATTACTTTCTTATTATAGTAGGTTTCTTATCGTACGGATATACTAATCAATTTATTCAACCTGATTGCTTCTTGAAAGTTGTATTTTGCTTAATGGGAATATTTATTTCCTTAGCATTTCTGAGAATAGAGAAAAGAAACGAAAATCTCGTACAATTTGCTAGAGAGGAGCTTGATAAGCTAGACATAAAAATTGATGTTGAAATAAGAAAAAATGATGAGCAAGATAAAAAAAGAAAATATTACGTTCCAATAAGCCATAAATTTTGGCTAAATTTTATATACATTGGTTCATTCTTAATTTTTTTGTTACTTTTTTTAAAAGACGTTAAAATTTTTAAAATTTTCGAATGTATCCAGAAAAATTTCTGTTTATAAACAGTGGTTTTGGGTGATTTGGTTTGGCGTATATATGCGGTAACTTTCGATGGCGCCGCTGGGGAAACCGCCACAAAAGTTACCGCGGCTAAAATGGCGAAAGTGAATAGCGGCAAAGAAAATTCTTGACAGAATAATCGTCTATTGTATATTGTTTCGTGAAAACAACAATTAGGTAGTTTAAATAGCACAGTCCTATTGGAAAAACCAGGGGGCTGGTTTCTTGAGCGTAAATTACTCAAGGGACCAGCCCCTTCTTTATTTTCAGCCATTTTAAGGTAAACAATGAATACATTGCTTAATATAGTCAGAGAAGAAACGAATCCTTACGCTTTAACTATCTACACCCAAACAATAGAGGTTTACTTCTATCTGGTTCGAAATCCTCATTACGTAAAGTATTACTTCTGCCTTATCAACGGAAACCCCGGCTTCTCAAAAATTCCCCATTGGTTTGTTGATTCAGGATTTATCAATGTAATTGGCAAAAATACTGCAAAGGTCTTATTGATCCTTTTTCGTCATGCCGATTATTATAGTTCTGTCGGAAGATATAATCGCCATCAGATAGCCAGGGAAGGGGAGCTCTTTCCCCAGCAGGTCTCAAGCTGCATAAAGCAGCTTACCTTTGCCGGATTAGTCAAAAAGACCAAGAAGAAAAGGACTTTTTATTATAAGCTGGCAACCAAACCAACCCAGGAGCTTATAAGCTACCTTAGCTTTTACTCTACCAAAACCATAAAAACAAATAAAAACAGGGATTCGCATACCGGCAGGTATAAAAAGGCAAACCATGGCACTTCCTAAATGTTCAGAATCCATATTTTATGGATTCAATGAGTCCATATTTTATGGATTCTCGCTATATACAGTCTCTAATAGTAGTATCTATTTATTATATTAATATATGCAAAGCTTATTTTTATAAAAATGCGGCCGCTAATTTCGATTAAACAGTATTGCCGCTATTGTATGAACAGCCAAAAGAAAGAGGTATTGCTTTGCCCGGACTCTGGCTGTTTGCTTTATCCTTTCAGGTTCGGCAAAAAACAACCTTCAAAATTGACCCCAATTAAGGCTATAAAACACAAATGTCTTGATTGCAGTGGTTACTCTAAAAAAGAACTACGGTTATGCCAATATTATCAATGCTTTCTCTGGCTTTATCGCTTAGGCAAGAATCCAAAACGTAAAAAGCCGGTCTCAAAGCCATATAAGGTACAGGGTCAAGGCCTATGTTTTCAAAACTGTTAATTGAGACGCTGATTTTTTGCAAAAAAGGGTATTGTAGAGACGGTTTTTTAAAAACCGGGTGGGATTAGAGAATTTAAAATATCGGCGCAAAAAATTATGGAAAAAAGATTTTTAGGTATAAAAGAAATGTCTGAATATATGGGGGTGAGAGAGAATACGCTTTATGCCTGGGTGTATCAAAAAAAGATTCCTTACACAAAAATCGGCAAGCTGGTGAAGTTCGATTTACAGAAAATAGAGAGTTGGCTGCAGCAAAAGTCAGTTAAACCGATTCATTGGGATTGATTTTTTTGTTTAAGGTATTAAAATGGAGGTCATTATGGGTTTGTTTAAGAAAGGTAAAAATTGGTATATTGATTATTATTTGCCGGCAGGCAAGCGCAAAAGAGAAATGATCGGCGAAAACCGGAAGCTTGCCGAAAGGGTTTTGCAGAAAAGGAAAGTCCAAATTACCGAAGGCAAATTTTTTGAAATCGAACGGACAAAGAAAGTTAAATTAGCAGATCTTTCCAAAACTTTTCTTGAAAGTTACAGTAAACCCAATAAAGCCAGCTGGAGAGATGACGAAATTCATTTACGGCGATTTTGCGCTTTTTTTGGAAATGTCTGCATCGACGAGATAACCCCTTTAAGGGTAGAAGAGTTTAAACGTTGGAGGCTTGAGCAGGAAGTTACACCCTCTACAGTCAACAGGGGTTTAGAGGTATTACGAAGGATGCTTTATAAGGCTATTGAGTGGGGATACCTGAAAGAAAATCCTTTTAAAAAGGTTAAGCTCTATAAAACCGATAACCGGAGGCTTAGGTTTTTAGAAAAAGAGGAGATCGAACGGTTGCTTAAAGCTTCCGCGCCTCATATCGAAAGAATTATACTCTTTGCTTTAAATACCGGGATGAGGATGGGCGAGATTTTTGACCTTCAATGGTCCGGCGTAGATTTCAGGAACAACCTTATTTACATCCACAAAACGAAGAACAAAGAGAAAAGAATAATCCCGATGAACACTGTCGTTAAGAAACTGCTCATAAATATCAAAGAACATTCTTTAAGCGAATATGTATTTTGCACAAAAGAGGGCGGAAGGTTCGTTTGCATAAGAAACGGTTTTACTAAAGCCCTTAAGCGCGCGGGAATAACTGATTTTCGTTTCCACGATCTTCGGCATACTTTTGCTTCGCATCTGGTAATGAAAGGCGTAGACTTAAATACTATAAAAGAACTTTTAGGGCATAAAAACTATGAAATGACTTTAAGATATGCTCACCTTTCCCAGGATCACAAAGCCAAAGCTGTCGAAGTTTTAGGACAGGAAATGGACACTATTTGGACACCAGTTGCAAAAGCTGATAATGATGATATACTTTATTTCCCCAAAGAGATTGAAAATACAAGAGATTTAGCTGTTGCGCCCGTAGATCAATTGGATAGATCGTCTGGCTACGGACCAGAAGGTTGCAGGTTCAACTCCTGCCGGGCGCGTTTATAATTCAAAATGTCTAAGTTTTATGCCATATTGGCAGGTTCCCCGCCACTATAATAAAAAATATAAAGGCGGGTCCGCCGTCGGCGGAAACTCCTGCCGGGCGCGCTACTAATTCTTACGAGCGAAGCAAGAATGATAACAAATTTTAGCGAAGAAACTTTAGAGCTGTTTGCACGAGCCGAGGAAGCTTCAATAGGCGTAATGGAGCCGGTAATAAACGAGGAGCTTATTTTTTTAGCTCTGCTTAAATCGGAAGACCCGCTTTGGATAATTTTACGCTCCAAATTTCAGTTGGAAACTGCCTTAACGGAAAACTCAATAGCAGATTATCTTCTAAAAACCCATGCAGACGTTCCCAGCGACCCCGATAATCTTAAAAAACAGAAGGAATATTTTGAATGTGCGAATAAACAAGCGCGGAAGTCCGGCTCTAATTTGATTGAGCCGTACCATTTGCTTAAGGCTGTATTTTTAGCCAAAGATAACGCTGTTGTAAGTTTTTTTAAGAGCATGGGCATAACAACAAAAGAAGTCCTCAATGAATTAGATAAGATTTCTTATTCGGATTTAATCCAAATCATACAAAAAAAACGTAGCGGCAAGCCGTCTGCACCCTCCAAAGAAATTTTGCGCACCACTGAGCAATATTATACAGGTTTGCAATCTGATGCGCAGCTGTCACAATTCGGGCGTAATCTTAACGTGCTGGCTAAGGAAGGCAAAATCGACCCTGTTTATTTTCGTGATGAGGAAATTGAGACGGCAATTGAAATTTTATGCAGAAAACAGCAAAATAACCCGCTTTTAGTCGGCGAAGCAGGCGTTGGGAAAACAGCCATAGCAGAAGGAATAGCCCAGCGTATTATATCGGGGAATATCCCGTCAGTCTTAAAGGATAGCCAGATAATTGAACTTAGCATAACGTCTCTGGTTGCTGGCGCAACTTTGAGGGGGCAATTTGAGGAAAGGATTCAAAAGGTAATAGAAGAATGTTCAAAAAATCCCAGTATAATTTTGTTTATCGATGAAATACATATGATAGTTGGCGCAGGCGGAGAAAAAGGCCTAAGCGACGCCGCAAATATTTTTAAGCCCGCTCTCGCGCGCGGATTGTTGCGTTGTATTGGCGCTACCACCGTAAAAGAAAACAATCAATTTATCAATAAAGACAAAGCCTTAAAGCGCAGATTTGAAACAATTTTTGTTAAAGAGCCAACTCCTGAACAAGCCGGTATGATACTGGATAAATGCAAAGGCAGGTTTGAGAAATTTCACGGCGTTAAAATAAGCGATGAAGCTGTCAAGGCGACAGTAAAATATGCCAACGAATATATTAAAGACAAGCAATTTCCAGGTAAAGCAATAGATTTGCTGGATCATGCCTGCGCCCGAGAGAAAATAGATCCTCACAGCGATAAAATAGTTACAGCAGAAGAAATAGCAGGTATCGTGGCGAAGGTTGCGCAGGTGCCTATCACTCAGGTGTTGGGAGGCAAGACCGAAGAGTTTTCTTTGCTTGAGGAAAGAATAAAAAACCGCGTGATAGGCCAGGATGATGCTGTAAAAGATCTTGTCGAAATGATACATCTGACAAAGATGGGTATGTTTATAGACAGCAATAAGCCCGAAGGCGTACTTCTTCTGGTGGGGCCAGCAGGTGTAGGAAAGACAGAGCTTGCGAAATCTTTGTGCAAAGCTTTATTGGGAGATGAAACGCGGATGATTACTTTCGACATGACGGAATTTAAAGACCCTACCAGCATAAATAAGCTGACAGGCGCTTCTCCCGGATATGTAGGATACGAACAGGAAAGCAGGCTGGTAAGCTGCATACGGTCTAACCCCAACTCCATAATAGTTATGGATAATATAGAAAAGGCGCATCCGGATGTCTTATCGCTTCTTAACCATATATTCGAAGAAGGCGTAATAACGACCCAGGACGGAGAGAACGTATTTTTCTCGTATGCAACATTCATATTAATATCAAATATAGGAGCCGAGATTTTACCGGAAGACGAATTGAAAAAGCTGGGATACGAAGAATTGTGCGGCAGTGTAAGAACTATTCTGGATAAGGAAATACATAACAGGCTTAGCGATAATTTTCTTAGCGCTATAGATAAGATAATATATTTTAATCCCCTGAAATATGAATGGTTGAAAAAGATTGCGAGGGATAAAATACAGATGGTCCTTAAAAGGCTTGAGGCAAAAGGGTTTAAAATTGAGCTGGATGGAGCAATAGAGGATTTTTTGGTCAGCCGCGGTTATAGCATCAAGTTCGGAGCGAGAAATATGAACAAAATCATAGAAGAGGAGTTGTTAAAGCCGCTAAGCCAATATATGATATCCTGCAACAAAAAACATATTATTGCAGCGATATCGGCGAATAAAAATATCTCTTTTAGCTGCAAGTAGGCAGTTTTCCATTTGTAACTGGGAGCCAGTTAGAAAGGTTTTGGATTTTTCAATTTGATTGTTAACCTGGAGGTGGTGTCATGGCAAAGATAGTTATTATTTATCATACCCGTACCGGGACCACAAAAGCGATGGCTGAAATTATTCATAAAGAAATAAAAAACAACAATTTCGAGGCAGATATTTTTCCCGTAGAATCCATAAAAGCAAAACAGCTTTTAGATTATGACGGGATAATTATAGGTTCTCCTACCTATTACGGAACTCTCGCCGGGCCCATAAAACAATTTCTTGACGATAGCGTTGCTTTTCATGGAAAGCTTGACGGGAAAATCGGGATGGCTTTTTCTTCTTCTGCGAACATTGCCGGCGGTAATGAAACTACAATTTTATCAATTCTGGAAGCGCTGCTAATACACGGAATGGTTATACAGGGTGATTTTAAAGGGGACCATTATGGCCCGGTAGCCATAGGGAAAATAGATAAAAGATGCGAAGACAATTGCCGGAGGATGGCGCTTAGATTTATAGAGCTTATCAGGAAGTTGGCATAAATATTTTTTATCCGCCTACGCTAGATGCCACGGGCTGTGCCCGTGGATGAATGCGAAGAAAGCTCAATTGCTTTGGCGGATGTCGCTAAATGGGCAAAGCCCTTCGAGAAAAGAGAGGCGGATAATCCGCCGAAGCCCGTCAGTGTTTTTACAGCCTATTCCAAGGGCGCAGGAGGATTCATCCAGGTACCACGGGCTTTGCCCGTGGGGTGTTCCATTGGAGACTATATGGCTATTGCTGTTTTGGTTACTATCCCGGAAAAAGACGCAGAGCGTCTTGCCAGGCTGCTTTTGACTGAGCGCGTGTGCGCCTGCGTAAATATAGTAGCAGGGGTTAAATCTCTATTTTGGTGGAAAAATAAACTCGATGAAGCTAAAGAAGCGCTGCTTATAATCAAAACAAAAGAGACATTGTTTAAGAAACTTAAAACTTTTATAAAGAACAACCATCCCTACGAGGTGCCAGAAATCATAAGCTTTAAAATAGATAATATAAACCAGGAATACCTTAATTGGTTAAATAAAGAAGCAAATGCTGTATAATCTTCTTGATAGTTTGGAGAAAATTTTTAATTCTTCGCCGTTACTCGGCCTTGGAGTAAGTTTCCTGGCTGGTATTCTGGTAAGTTTTTCTCCCTGCATTTTGCCGCTCATTCCGATAACCTTAGGAGTGGTTGGAGCAACATCAGTTACTTCCCGCGCCAAGGGTTTTTTGGTAAGCGCAATATTTGTCCTGGGGGTAGCAACTATCTATACGGTTTTAGGCGTTGTCGCGGCATTGTTCCATGTTGTTTTCGAAAAATTATTTCTAAATCCCGCCACCTATATTTTTTTGGGGTTCTTCTTCGTTCTTATGGGTTTGTCTTTGTTTGGGCTCATCAGGGTAAACTTTTTTTCTTTCTCGCATAATTACAGGCATAAGCCAACCTATCCTTCAATCTTTATCCTTGGTTTAATAAGCGGGCTTAGCATAATTCCGTGCAATTTTCCGGTATTGGGCTCTATACTCACCCTTATATCCCTCAAAAAGGATGTTCTTTATGGAGCAATCGCTCTTTTGATTTTTTCTCTTGGCTATGGTTCTGTTTTGCTAATCCTTGGAACATTCACATCGTTAATTGCCAAATTGCCAAAGCAAAACAAAATTGTTATAATTATAAATAAGTCTCTGGGGCTTGTCTTGTTTCTTATGGGTTTATATTTTTTTCTAAAATTTGGTTCACTCATCGGGTGGTTTTAAAAAAGGATTGATATGAAAAAAGTATTAGCATTATTTATGGTTTTTATTTCGCTTTTAATGTTGCCAGCTTTTGCTGCATCTTTTTATACGCTTAATGGCACACGTGTATCTTATGAATCAGATATGGCATCCGGCGACACTATGCTTTTTGTCTGGACAAGCCGTTGCCCATATTGTATACGTGAACTTCGCGATATGAACAAAAATGAAAATATTTGTAAATATTCAAAGTGTTTCTTCGTAAATATCGGTGAAACAGAATCAGCAGTTAAAAAGGTAGTCAAATCGCTTAATCTTAAGGACGATATCGCAAACAACATCATTGTGGATACGTCCGCAATACTGGCCGAAAAGTTTTCTATTATAGGCGTGCCTACTTTTATTCTTATGCGCGATGGAAAAGTTTTGGACCGTGCCTATCACTTTGATGACAGCACAATAAGGAAAACCTTCAAAAAATGAGCAATGCGCTTGTCCTGGATTTATATGAACTCACAATGGCCCAGGCTTACTTTAAGAACAAGCGAAATGCTCATGCTACTTTCGAACTTTTTATCCGTTCATCGCGGCGGCCTTTCTATATTGCCTGCGGAATAGATACTGCTGTTTCCTTCATCGAGAAAATAAAATTCAACAAAGAGGACATTGATTACTTAAATGAACTCGCTCTTTTTGAAGACGATTTTTTGGATTATCTTAAGGAATTTAAATTTAAAGGGGATATTTCAGGCATCGCCGAGCCGGAAATAATTTTTGCAGAGGAGCCGATAGTAAGCGTAAGCGCAAATATAATAGAAGCGCAGATAATAGAAAGTATTCTTTTAAATCAAATCAACCTCGCAACAACCCTGGCAACCAAGGCTATAAGAGTTATAACTTCCGCGAAAGGCAAGGCAATTTACGATTTTTCATTGAGAAGAACGCAGGGGATAGAAGCTTCTTTAGCTTGCGCAAAATATTCTTATATGGCCGGAGCAGCCGGCACTTCCAATATGCTGGCTGGATTTTTATACAAAATACCGGTAGCCGGTACCATGGCGCATTCCTATGTTATGAGTTTCGACAAAGAAATTGATAGTTTCTTGGCATTTGTAAAAACTTTTCCTACAAAATCCATTTTGCTGGTTGATACGTATGATGTAAGAAAAGGCATCAGGTCTGCGATAAAAGTAGCAAAAATAATGAAGAATGAAGGAGTTGATCTTCTGGGCATAAGGCTTGACAGCGGAAATTTTCTTGAAGATTCCAAATACGCCCGCAGCCTTCTTGACCAGGAAGGTTTAATTGATACAATTATTGTAGCGTCCGGGAACCTGGACGAATACAAGATTGCCAAATTAGTCGATAGTAAAGCGCCTATCGACGCTTTTGGCGTGGGCACAAACATGGGTTGCTCTTCTGATTTGCCATACACTGATGTTATATATAAATTGGTTGAGATAAAAACAAAAGGGCAGGATTTTATGCCCACAATGAAATTCAGCGCGGAAAAATTAACTTTTCCCTCAAGAAAGCAGGTATTCAGGCAATTTGATTCCGCCGGAATTATGCAGTCCGATGCAATAGGCATTTTCGACGAAAAAATAAAAGGTAAAAAAATCATACAAAAAATAATGGACAAAGGCGTAGTCGTCCGTAAAGAAAAAGATATAATACAAAAGAAGAGCATATTGGCGAAGAAGATGGAAACAGTGCCGTTGAGATTGCTGTATCTTAAGAATGAACGTGCTTATCAGGTTAAAATAAGCAAGCGGTTATCAACGCTTACGAAAAAAATGAAAACGCAGATTAAGAAAAGGATTTCAAATAACGAATAAATAGATTTACTAAACACAGACTGAGAAAAAAGTTGCGTAGGAGGGCTAATATGCTGTTTCGAAATGCGTTAAATATGCTGATTATGGTTTTTATTGTTTTGCCTGTATTTCCCGGCAAGGTTTTTTCTGAGGAAACAAAAAATTACGATAAACGCGACCCTATTATCGTTGAATACCGCGACAGGATTAATATAAGCCCTAATCTGAAACAGGCATATTATTTGCGTGCAAGTGAAGAGGCGGATAATGTTGATTACGAAAGGGCTATCTATGACTATAGCCGGGCCTTGGAAATTGACCCCAATGAGGCGGAAATATATAATAACCGGGGTATAGCTTATTTCGAAAAAACGCAATATAATGAAGCCATAGCAGATTTTACTAAAGCCTTGGCGATAAACCCTAATCTTGCGCAAAGTTATTACAACAGGGGCCTGGTTTACAGCAAAAAAGGGCAATATTCAAAGGCAGTCAGCGATTACAAAAGCCATAAAGCTTATGCCGGATAATGCAGAAATTTATTATGCGAGAGCGCGCGCGAACGATGCAATTGGTAAGAGGCGGAAATCAATTTCGGATTACGGTTCAGCCAACTATCTTGACTCGCATCTTGCTGAGGCGTATTTTTACAGGGCTGTTGCCTATAATGAAAAAAAAGATTATGATAAAGCCATAGAAGACTATTCAAAGGCGATAGAAGTTAATCCCAAATATGCCGAAGCATATATAAGAAGAGGCCTTGTCTATGGAGAAAAAGAAAAATACCGCAAATGCTGGGAAGATGTTAAAAGGGCTTTTGATTTGGGGGTTGTAACAGATAAAGAAAATCAGAATATTGAACAATGAATAAAAAAAATTCAGACCCTCTTGTTTTGCCGTCAGAAGAACGCAGGCATTTTATACGCCATCCCTTAAGCATTCCTATCAGTTATAAGATCATCAGAAAAACCCAGGATACAGCCAAAGAAAAAGGCGTACCTGCAATTACGGCTAATGTAAGTATGGGCGGGTTGTTGTTTTCTACAAAGCATCCGGTCAAAGTGGGTTCTTTGATTATAATAAAATTACCCTTCAAAGATAAAATATTTAATGTTCAATCGAAAGTTGTGCATTGCGTAAGGAGCCCTGAAACAAAACTTTACAATGTAGGCAGTAGTTTTTATCGGTTCAGCGACGCTTTTAAAACTAAACTTGTTGAGCAGATTTATCTGATTGCAGAGTATCGTGATTTGCGCAGTATCCAACTGGGCAGGGAGATTTCCCTTGAAGAAGCATCCCGTGAATGGATAGATCGCTATGCTGAACGCTTCAAAAGGCTTTACTGGTAGGAGTTATTGCCGCATATATGAATAGAAAACAATCACTAGCCGCCCTTTTTGGTCTGTTGTTGCTTATTTGCTTTACGTCGCTGGCGCAGGACATACCGCAGGAATTGCAAGATTTTGGGTTTACGGAAAACTTGCTTATAAGTTACGACGAAGAAGGCAATGAAGAGTTTTTTACTTTTTATGCTCCTAAGGGCAGAGAAACAGGCGAAACCGTAACATTTGTGGTTGAGAACGGAGAAGTAAAAAAGACTATCCTCGGCCAAACCGCAAAATTTCTGGAGCAAAATCAATAGCGCGCAACTTGTGGATTTTTGGTATCACGGCGTATATTAGTTTTCAAAAAGAACATAGTATGGTTGAGTAAAGGAGCATAAAAATTAACAAGAAAATATTCCTAATTCTGTTTTTGATGTTTTTTTTATTTTCTTATTCCAGTTTTGCTGAGGATAGAAAACAGACTAAGCCGGCGTTTAAAGAAGAAAGCCTCTCAATAGAGGAAATTTTCACTAAAGGTAATAAGCATTTTAAAAATAAAGAATATGATGAAGCGATAGTGGAATTTAGCAAAGTAATTCAAATCAACCCTAATCGCGCCGAGGCTTATTACCGTCGAGGATTCGCTTACGCTAAAAAAGGAAATTCTGCCAAAGCTATTGCTGATTACACGAAAGCAATAGAAATAAATCCTAATTACGCTGAAGTGTATCACAATCGCGGGGCAGAATATGTGATTCAGAGAAATTACGACCAGGCCATATCCGATTTTAACGCAGCAATAGAGCTTAACTTTAATAAAGCCGAAACATATGCGGGGCGAGGATTTTCTTGCCAGCGTAAAGGCAATTTTGACCAAGCCATTGCTGATTATAGCAAGGCTATACAAATTAACTCTCGCTATGCTGAAGTTTACTACTATCGGGGATACGTTTATGCTGAAAAAGGAAATTCAGCCAAAGCCATTGCCGATTACACAAAAGCTATAAAAATAAATCCAAAATACCTTGAAGCATATGCTGCCCGCGGGACCGAATATGAGATTCGGGGAAACTACGATCAGGCCATATCCGATTTTGATAAGGCGATAAAGTTTAGTCCTAACGAGGCAGGCCTATACGCGTGGCGCGGGCTTGCTTATAGAAATAAAGGCAATCTTGATCAAGCTTTAGCTGATTATGACAAGGCTATACAAATCAATCCTGGCTTTGATCAGGTTTATTACTTTAGGGCGATTGCTTATGCTAAAAAAGGAAATCTTGACCAGGCTATTGCTGATTATACTAAAGCCATAGAAATCAACCCTGACTACGGCAAGGCTTATGGCAACAGAGGAGCCGTTTATAGCAAAAAGGGCAATTCCGACCAGGCTATTGCTGATTATACTAAAGCCATAGAAATAAACCCTAAGGATTTCAAGGCTTATAATAACCGCGGACTTGAATATAAGAACAAGCGCAATTACGACCAGGCTATTTCTGATTTCGATAATGTAATAGGGCTGGATCCTAACCAGGTAGAAGCATATTTGTCCCGCGGGTATGCTTATCAGGGCAAAAGTAATTTTGATCAGGCCATAATTGATTACACTAAGGCTATCGGAATCGACCAGAATTTTGCGTATGCTTACTACCTTAGGGCTTATGCGTTTTTGTTTAAAGGTGATTATGATAAAGCCTGGGAGGACGTGCATAAAGTAGAATTGTTAGGGGGCAAAGTAGATTCTAAATTGCTTGAAAATCTTAAAAAGGCATCAGGAAGGGAAAAATAAATCAGCGTCTAAAAAATCCCCGTCAGCTATTTCCATTGAGTTCCAGGGGGTATATTACTTAATTATGTGTGAGTATTGTGCTGCGAGCCTGGAATTGTGCAACAGAGCGTAATCTTAAAACCCGCCTTTAAATTGCCTCAACCCATGTTTTTTGTGTAGATTTTTTTACTTTCAAATGATATAATCTTTGGTCGGTTTAGGCATACCAGTATTTATTTTTCGGGCCATTAGCTCAGTTGGTAGAGCAGGACACTCTTAATTAGAAAACGGCCATCCGCAAAATCTCTTAAAAATCAAACAACTTCAACGCTATCAAGCACTTACAAATTTTTTTCTCATTGTAAGAATTAGTAAGAATTGGCAAAAATTAGACTAAAAGTGCAGTAAATTTGCAGGAAGTTTTTTGCGCGCATTTGTGGTGGTAAAAAGTTATCTATCGCCTCATACGCACCCGGAAAGAAGCCCCAATAATATTCATTCTCAATTGGGAGAGAGAGGTCAAATGCCATGATTAGTAAAAACTGTCATGGCTATTGCTATCTGATTAATGAATTTGTTGGTGGAGAAGGGATGGCCTGGGATGAGCTTGAGAATTTTCTTCCAGAAAATTTAAAAAAATCGTAGCCTCGATTCTAAATGTAATTAAAAAAGCGTAAACTAACTAACTTATATGCAGAGAGCCTTTCTGTCGCGCCGTATTTCTGGGTACGATGAGAGTTGCCACGTAAAGTTAATCAATAAATATACTCATCTAAAATTTTCCTTTATCGAATTTGACTATCCCATTACTTTATATCATAAAGTAAATTGTCCCAAAAATTGCTTATTTTCAACCTTTTTTCTGGTATAATTTAACTTAATGGGATTAGCAGGGTTAATACAATCAACATTTAGGACGTTACTAATCAAATTATTCCCTTCCCGAATATTAAGGCTATTCCATTACCAGGCAAAAATTGCTTTTATTGCTAACCTTCCTACCGTTTCATCAGTACCGCCGAGCGTACCATTTAGAAAAATCGTAATAAAAATTATGCAAAAATTGTTTCCAATAGCAATTTCATCTTTAAAAGGTTTTAAAGATAGAAACGGCAAAGAAATCAAAGGATGGATAATTCTTTGCCCTATTACCGCAAAGGAAATCCTGAACCAGCCCATGATTGCGCAAAAAAAAGTATTTGCAGCAGTCCGATTAGCGGAGAGAATGGGGGTAGAAATTGTAACTCTAGGAGCTTTTACCTCCATAGCGGTTCATGACGGTTTAGATTTAGCTGGAAAGACTAAAATAAGCGTAACCACAGGCAATGTACTTTCCGCAGTTATTGCCGTAAAAAATGCTGAAACAGCGGCGAAACTAATTGGGGTAGACATAAAAGATGCTGTTATAGCTATTGTAGGAGCGGCTGGCTCGGTGGGTTCCGGATGTGCTAAATTTCTAACAGGAAAAGTTAAAAAACTTTTGTTAATAGATAAAAACTATAATGTTTTGAATCATTTATTTTTGAATGAAAAATCTTTAAATACCGAGTTAAAAATTTCATCTAATATTAACATTATTCAGGAAGCGGATATTTTGATTGTAGTTACCAGTGCGGTAGCAGGTATAATTGACAAAAATTTATTAAAACCGGGAGCTATTATTATAGATGGTGCTAATCCTCCCAATGTTTCTAATGATGTTATCGCATCGAGGAAAGATGTTCTTGTGATTTCTTCGGCAATAGTCAAAATTCCCGGGCTTCGCTATCCGTTTGATTTTAAATTAGGTAAAGAAGAGATCTTTGGCTGTGTAGGAGAAGCTATGGTCTTAGCGTGGTTGAATAGAAGAGGGGATTACGCATTAGGTAAAGTTGAAGTGTCGCAAATGATAGAAATGGATGAATTCGCCAGTAAAGCCAATTTAGCTATAGCTGATTTTCGAAACGCCCTTGGTCCTGTGTCAGCAGAACATATTAATTATGTTCGCGATGTAAAACTTTCTGATAAGAATTAAATGAACCAATACGCAATTTCCTGCCTTATTGCCAGTTTAGCCTGTTTATTCCTGGGCGCCTTTATTTATTTAAAAAATATAAAAAGATCGCTCAACATACTTTGGGCATTATTCGAATTAAGTATCGCGATTTGGGTATTCAGCCAGTTTATAGAGTCAACAACGCAGAACGAGGAAATTGCTTTATTCTGGAATAAAATACTTTTATGCGGAGTAACGTTTATCCCTATATTCTTTTTGCATTTCGTGACAGTTTTCTTGAATGTTAAGCACCGGAAGATAATCGTCACAAGCTATTCGATAGGATTGTTGTTTCTTGTCCTAAACTTCACTCCGTTTATGATAAAAGGCGTGACGTTTAAGCCTTCCTTGGGATACTATACCTCGCCAGGCACAGCATACTATTTTCTTTTTGTATTTTTTGGCCTTTGTGTAATATACGCCTTTTATCTTATTGCGCGTCATTTCAAAACCTTGATCGCTATTAAGCAGGGGCAATTAAAGTATATTACCGTGGGCTCCGTTATAGGCTTTGCGTGCGGTTTTGGAAACTTTTTACCCACGTTCAATTTGCCAGCCTTCCCGATTATTAACTACATTTTTATTCTTAGTCAAATCCCCTTAATGTACGCAATTTTGGAATATCGCTTTATGGATATTCGTCTTTTTATTACTCGCGCAGGCATATTCATATTTGTTTACTCGTTTATTTTTGCTCTGCCTATTTTGATCGGGCTTAAAACTCAAGCTTGGTTATGGTCAACGGTGTTAATGGGCATTTTATCTCCGATTGGTATTTTTGTTTACAGTTATTTACGCGAGCGAGCAGAAAAATTTATCCTTAAAGAGCAAGCAAGCTATCAAACTGTCCTAAAAGAGCTTGCTAAAACAATGACACAGATAAGGGCCCTTGATGACTTGTTGAATATTATTATTCTTAGAATTTTCGCCGCCATACAACCGCATTTCATTGCTTTTTATATTTTCTCAAAAGACGATAAAAAATATATTTTAAAACATAACCGCATTCAAGATGCCGTTAATTTAGAAAAAGAAATTCCAATAGATTCAACATTGGTAGATTACCTGGAAGAGCGTCATAGATCTATCTTGGTCGAAGAAGCAAGTTTTTTTAAATTTCCGCTTGAGACAGTCGCGATACCTTGTTTTATTCAAAATGGGTTATTTGCTTTTATTATTTTAGGGCCTAAGCCGAAAAAAGAATTATATACGTCTTCAGACTTTGTTATTTTTGACATTGTTTCCTCCGAAGCATCCCTTGCTATTGAAAACTGTCTTTTCTGGCAGGAAGAGAAAACAAGGCTTGCGAAAGAAGAGCAGATCAGGCGTCAGCGCGCAATGGATCATTTCAGCGCATCGCTGGCCCACGAGATAGATAATCCAATATTTGCGGTAACGGGGATCACCGAAGTTGTGAAAATGACGGTTACAGCGGATTTAAAAGACTGCATACCCCAAGATAAGCTGAATTTTCTTTCCGACAGGCTAAGCAGGATTACAAAGGATTTATTCAGAATTTCTAAAATGATAAGGGCGATAAGGGAATTTTCTTCGCAGACAAAAGGTGAGCAGGTTATCTTGAAACTTGATGATATTCTTGATGATTTTTTAAGCATTGTTGAGCCAGAATTCAAATATGAAGGAATATTCTTTGAGAAGCAAATCGAACAAGATATAAGTTTAAAAGGAAATAAAATTCATTTAGAAGAGGTTTTTATTAATTTATCGACGAATGCAATTCATGCCGTTAAGCATAATGGGCAAAAAGAAAAAAGAATAACTTTTAAAGTCAGCAAAAATACACCAAAAACTTTTCTCATTGAATTAAGTGACAACGGTTACGGCATAAAGAAAGAAATGCTCGAGGATATCTTTCTTGATTTTGTTACCACCAAAGCCTCAACCGAAGGAACTGGCATGGGTTTAGGTAGAGTACGCAAGATCGTCGAAGATCATGGTGGAAAAATTTGGGCAAGTTCTAAAGGCGCAGGAACCGGCGCAATTTTTTCTATTGAATTGCCGTTTATATAATATATAAAATTTGTGGCTGCATTAATCTGTTTATTGTGGAGGAGGTGAAAAAATGGATAAAAAGACCGTTTTAATAGTGGATGATGAAGAAAATATTTGCCTACTTTTCAAAGATATATTTGAGAGAGAGAGTTTTATGGTTTATACTGCGGCAAGCGGCCAGGAGGCAATGGAATTGTTCAATAAATTTAAACCTCAAGCTTGCATAATTGACGTCCATATGCCTTTCTCCGAATTTGACGGCATTGAGGTTTTAAAGCGAATAAAAGAAATTGATAAGAAAACTATTTGCACCATGGTAACTCGTATAGACGATGTAGAAGTTATGAACAAAGCCGCAGATTTAGGCGCAGAAGAATATTTAATAAAACCGGTACGCTTAGAAATGCTTCAAAAATTGGTTGAGCGCCTAAAAACTGCAGAATACTATCGCTAAATTCTGCTAATTAGCGGCAATTAGTATATAAAAGAAAGGAGTTATCATGGCCAACCCGTTGCCCAACGAAAATGAGATTTACGAAAAAATAAAAAAAGAAAGTATAACCGTTGACCCATTAATCTGGGAACTCTTAAGCCATAACATAAGGAATGATATCCATTGCATATCGCTTTCCCTAGGAGGGCTGCGTACGCATCCGCAATGGATTTTAAAATTCGCCTCTTTTGTAATTAAATTTCTTTATAAAATAAGCCGTCAGCCGGGCGAACCGGAAGACCTGATACGTGTTTGCGATGAAAGCTTGGAGAGGGTATATAACATCTCCGATTTTCTTACAAAATTAAAAGATGCAACTTACCCTCAAAAAAAGTGATTGCGGCGATTAGGGAGCCGTGGTTATCAGCAAAGAACGGAAGTAATAAAAAACAAGGATAAGCTTATGAAAACAATCCTTATTATTGATGACGAGATAGAGGTATTACCTTCCGCTGATGCTAATTATAGAAGGTCGTAAATTCAAAAATTAAAATTACGAAAATGCTGGATTTATCCTCTAAAAATAATGGTTGCGTGGGTATCCTTTCTATAGGCGCTTTTTGTCTGTAAAGAGACCGCTTGTTTTTGGAAAAGATTACCCGGGTTTCAGAGGCTATCTAAGCACCTTCAACCGCTATCTCTTTTAAGAGACTTAAAAGGCTAACCTTTTAAGGCGTATTTAGGCTAAAACAGCCAAAATTAATGTACAAATTAATGTGCACGAATTTTAAAATAACGTACAGTGGAGTGTACATTATTCTTCTAAAAAAGTGTGCATTATTTTCACCCTGTTTTTCATAAGAATTTTCTTTGCCACTAATCACTTTCGCTATTTTAGCCGCGGTAACTTTTGTGGCGGTTTCCCCGGTGACGCCATCGAAAGTTACCGCATATATACGCCAAACCAAATCACCCAAAACCAGCTTTTAAGGTAAAATAAATTATATCGAGTTATAATCCTATAAATTTAATGCCTAAATAGGCGTTCAAATTAAGCTTTATAGAATGCCTATTGTCAACAATGATATGTAATATTGAGAAGTGTATTTACCTTGAATTTTGTAGTCTATATTCTAAGGAAAGATAACCGTTAATATTCGTTAAAAAAATAGCATAAGGTAATCCACCGGCTTTGGTTTAAAAATATAATTAAATGACAATTGTTTATTTACAAATTAGCAGTATTTTAAACCAGAGAAAGAAAAATCTTGACAATAGTTTAGAATTGTGCATAATTGACTATTATGGATAGACAAAATAGAAGCATAATAAACAATTTGCTTAGAAACTGGCCCAAGAATGCAGTTGTGGTCTATGCCTGGCTTAAGGGGCAGGGTGTGTATCGTCAATTGGCTGGAACATATGTCAAGAGCGGATGGATAGAACGGATAGGGCATGGCGCTTTTAGGCGAGCGGGAGAAAACGTAGATTGGAGCGGTGGGCTTTATCCACTGCAAACACAGTTAGGTATGTCTATTCATCCCGCAGGTAAGACCGCTCTTCTGTTGCAGGGGAATGCCCATTATCTTCCGGCAAGTTTGAAACAAGAAAAGATCGTTCTTTTTGGAACTAGAAACGAAAAGCTCCCCGCATGGTTCAAAAACTACAAATGGGGGGTTGGTATCCGTTATGTGATGACCGGTCTTTTTGAAAAAGATATAACTACTGGCCTTACTACATATAGCGCCGGCAATTATGAGATTAAAATATCTTCGCCCGAAAGAGCGGCTTTAGAGTTTTGTTTTGATGTCCCTGTCAGGGAATCTTTTGATGAGCTAGATCAAATAATGTCTGGATTGGCTACGCTTCGTCCGCGGATAGTTCAGGAGCTTTTAGTAAAATGCGGATCAGTCAAAGCAAAAAGGTTATTTATGTATTTGGCCGAGAAGCATAATCACACATGGGTTGGCAAATTGGATCATAAAATGGTTAATTTCGGAAGAGGCAAAAGATCCCTTTGTAACAAGGGGCATTATGACAGCAAATACAAAATAGTCGTTCCAAAGTGACTGGAAGAACATGAATAAAGATTTATTTTATAAACAAGCCGAACTTTTAATATCAATCCTTCCGCAGATAACCAAAGATACTGATTTCGCTTTGCATGGCGGAACGGCGATAAATTTTTTTGTGCGGGATATGCCGCGCCTTTCCGTCGATATTGACCTGACTTATTTACGCATCGGCCCCCGCGAGGAAACATTAAGTGCTATAAGTAAACAATTAAAGACGATATCAACGAATATTTTGGCAAGTATGCCGGCAGTGCAAATCGAGGAAAAATTAGAGACGCCGGACGCGTTCGTTATAAAACTTTTTGTCAAGCGGCAAAATGCAATCGTTAAGATTGAACCGAATCAGATTATACGCGGGTCATTATTTGCTTGTGAAGAAAGAGATCTTTGCGATAGAGCTGAAGAAATTTTTGAGAAATTCGTCACCGCCAAAACGTTATCATTTCCTGAACTATATGGCTCCAAAATATGCGCAGCCCTTGACCGGCAGCATCCCCGAGATATTTTTGATATCATGTTGCTTCTTAAAAACGAAGGCATCACGGACCGGGTTCGTAAGGCATTTCTCGTTTATCTTATAAGCCATAACCGTCCGATGTCAGAATTATTATCGCCAAACTATAAAGATATGAAACCGGTTTTTGAAAAGGAATTTGCCGGAATGGCATCTATTGAGGTTAAATATGAGGAATTAGTGAGTGTCAGAAAAACTTTAGTAGAAGAAATTAATAAAAAAATAACTGATGACGAACGCGCTTTTCTTGTATCGTTTAAAGAAAAAAATCCCCAGTGGGGTCTATTAGGTGTTGACGGCGCGCAAGATATGCCGGCCGTCAAATGGAAATTAGCCAACTTAGCAAAAATGGAAAGCGGTAAACATAAACAGGCTGTTCATCAATTAAAAAAGATTATCGTAAAGAAATGAGATATAAAGTTTTTTGATGGTCTTCGCGCTAAGGGTAAAGTGGAGGTAATTGGAATTGGCAGAAATGCCCGTTGGCGTAAATGTGACAATAAGTCATAGAATGTGATAATAAACGTGATAATAAATAAAAGGTTAAGGGATCCAAAACTATTAAAAGTATGGAAAGCAGGTAGCGGTTGGAAATAATAGATTAGGTATCGAAAAAAGAAATGCAAAGAGCCAGAATTCCTGTATCGAAAAATCCGGATTAAGGAAACTAACGTAAGATAAACTTGTTAGGCTCGCTGATGTTCCGTATACTAGTCTACCAAAAATTGAGGCGGACGTAATTAAGCAGCCTTCGGTTCAGGTGGTTGCAAAAATAGCGAAGGCTTTAGGTGTTAGCATAGAAGAGTTGTTGAATAGATAAATCTATACGAAGAAATATAGCTATGAAATTAAAAGATCATAAAGAAATTAACTTCGATTTTAATGCTGTCGAGTTCTACGCTCAAGGTAAAGCTCTCGAATCAGTTAATTTAAATGGCTTTAAAGTTGCCCAATTATATCAATAAATCATTGCTTGAGATAGAAAATATTGAGATGGAAAATATTTAAAAACATTACATTTGGAGTATTTATGAAAGCAAGTGAGATTCTAGACGCTTTTGTAGATAATATTTCTAAGCAGGGTGTTCAAAATAGTTTTGAAGTTATTAGATTATCAAATAATATAATCGAATTACGAGGATTTATCTCTTTGTTCTTATATATCAAAGTACGAAGCACAGAACCATATACTTGGGGAATTACCAAATCTAGATTAGAAGAATTTGAAAGACAAAATAAAGCTTATTGTGTTGTTCTGTTATTGGGTTTGATTGAAAAAGGTTATTTTTTGACCCAAGCTGATATTGATTACTATATTATTAGAGAAATCTGGCCGTTAGGCAAAGACGGCGATTATAAAATAAAAGTGGGTAAGTATCTTGAACGCAATAGACCTTTTGATTCTTTTGAAGAATTTATGGATTTATTGAAAAATTTTGCGGTTAATAAATAAACATAGCTATGGATATTAAAATTAAAAAAATAGGTGAAATTTTAGCTGACGGTTTGATAAATATAGATGAAAACTCACTACAGCTAACCACTATTCCTTCAGATAAAACTGCTGATCCTATTTTAAGAAAAATAGATCGGGTAAAAAAGATTTCTTATGGCGACCTTTCAAGGAATATGTCGTATAGAATGAATGTGAGGGAAATGAAGGATGGCATAGAAGAATTGATCAAAATGGGATTAGTAACAAAAACTCAAGAGCAAGGCACAATAATATATTATAGGTCGCAAGAGCCCATTGTTAATGTATCAAGACCTGGAATCATTGCCAAGACCTTAACGAAGCAAGAAGTTAAACAACAAGCAAATTATCCAATTAAAATTTCCGGACCAAATATTTGGGCTTATAAAAATAATTTGTTACAGGTAAGTTACAGGGGGTATTTGAGAGATGAAGAAATCTCTCTTTATGTTAAACATTATATTTTAGATCATGAAAATGAGGTCGAAGAAATAAGAAGGCAGATTCAATTTTTAGAATTAATTTTAGAGAAAAGAGGAGAATTGGGTAAAAGAGAAAATATCCCAGAATATGTAAAGATGTACGTATGGCGGAGAGACCAAGGACAATGCGTACAATGTGGTAGTAAGCAAGATCTTGAATTTGACCATATTATTCCAATTTCAAAGGGCGGAAGTAATACAGAAAGAAATATTCAAATATTATGTGGGAAGTGCAATAGAAAAAAAGGGGGCAACATAGTTTGAGGAAAAAAATGAGTAAACCATAAAGAAAATCATAGCAAGAAAGGAAAAGGAATATGAAGCGTAAAGCATTCTTCCAGATTATTTTGTTAATTATAATCACTGCGATAGTACTTTATATGGTATATCCAAAATACTACTTTGAAACTGCTAAAGGAGACCACGTAGGAATAATGAGGGCGAATAAAATTACAGGTAAAGTAGAATCGTATACCTTGAAAGAATATGGTTGGAAAACTGTCGGAAACGAGAAATCTCCCGAAAAATAGTGATAAGTAAGGATCGGATAAAATGAAATCTTTAACGATAGCCGTTTTGATACTTTTACTTCTTACCTCTTCTTTCGTCTATGCTAAATCTAGGGCCGATTACTTCCCTTTAGCAGAAGGTAATTATTGGGTCTATCAGGACCGGATAGAAATTCAAGATCCACAAGGCAATTTTGAGGTAGAAAGTAAGTCCATTGGAGAAAAAGTTAAAGTTAAAAGGATAAATCAGTTGCGCACACTAAAAGTTCTCTCTACCGAAACCAGGGGCGATTTTAAAATAGCCAAAATGCAAGAAGAAGGCACTCCAGAAGGAATGATAATATTTTTCTATATTGTAGATAATAAAAATGGAAAGATATATAGCTATAGCGACGAGCAGATAAAGACGATTTTACCTAACAGTGAAGAAATAAATATAGAAGGTTCACCTGAGTATATATTCCCCCTGCAAGTGGGCTCAAAGTGGGGAGCCCCTGAATCATTAGAGAGAAAAGATAAGATGTATTTTTACTATGCGGAAAAGTTAGAAGATATAACTTCCCCAGCAGGCACTTTTAAGAATTGCCTTAAAATAGTTCATCATACCCTGCCAGATGAAACTATTCAGTGGTTCTGCCCAAATGTGGGCATTGTAAGACTCGAATATCGCCATCACGGAACAATTGATAATTTGGTTAGTGAGTTAAAGGAGAGAGGTAAAAGATGAGAAAAAACATTTTTTTCGTAGCTCTATTTTTTATTATTCTTTTAACGGACATTTTTGTTGCTAATTCTTGGGGGGGGAGCTGATGGGTTTGGATGGGAAAAACTTCCAGAATAATCAAAAATAATATACATAATCGCTTATGTGGACGGTTTCACAACACACGTTTATTCAATGCATGGGCAAGGGGTTTATGAGGATGGATCAGTTAAACAGTTTACAGATAAATTCGTATATAGAGATATGTCCGAACTCCGTCAAATAGTTGATGGGCTAGATAAATTTTATGCTGATTATGCAAACAAGAAAATACTTTTCAATATGGTTTATCCTATAATGATACTAAGAATCCGGGGCACTCCCGAAGATGAAGTGCAAAAACACATAGAGAATATGCGCCAACTTTCAGATAGAATCCGGCCCAAATAATATAACCGCAACAATAAGTAATAAAATTTTTCAGGGTCAAAGTTTTTTAACGGGTAAATAAAAAAATTAATAATAATTTTTTACAGGGGGGGGTAGAAATGAAAAAGTTCATTATTGTATTATTTATAATTCCATTACTTCAGGGATGTGGAGCGGCTTTGGTGGCTGCTGGCGTAGGTTATGCGATAGGTCAGGGTAGGCAGGGGACAGCAAAACTAATGGAAGCCAAATCAAAATATCTCGAACGTTATAATACTTACAAAATTGATATGGAAAAAATAAATCTTGAACGGGAAAAAGCGGGGCTTAAGCCGCAACCAATACAAAATTTTGAAGATTGGCTTTCTGAACAACCCCTTACGCCAGAAGAGCAGAAACTTTATGTAAAGTCAAAAGCTCAAACTCCTAAAGAAATAAAACAGCAAGCCGAGTTGAAAGAAACAAAAAGGCAAGGGGATGATAAAAAAGAACCAACAACCAATTTTGGCGCGAAATAGAATAATGAGAATGAGCATTTAAGTTTAAAAATCTATTGAGTGCTGGTTTTGGGTGATTTGGTTTGGCGTGGATATGCGGTAACTTTCGATGGCGTCACCGGGGAAACCGCCACAAAAGTTACCGCGGCTAAAATGGCGAAAGGGAATAGCGGCAAAGAAAATTCTTGACAGAATAATCGCCTATCGTATATTGTTTCGTGATAACAACAATTTGGCAGTTTAAATAGCACAGTCCTATTGGAAAAACCAGGGGGCTGGTTTCTTGAGCGTAAGTTACTCAAGGGACCAGCCCCCTTTGTTGTTTATTGACCCGGCAAAGGTAAATATATGAATACTTTGCTTAATACAGCAGTCAGAGAAGAAGCGAATCCCTACGCATTAACTATCTATACCCGGACAATAGAGGTTTACTTCTATCTGGTTAAAAATCCTCATTACGCAAAATATTACTTCTGCCTTATAAGCGGAAACCCCGGCTTCTCGAAATTCTTCCATTGGTTTGTTGATTCCGGGGCGATCAATGTCTTTAGCAAGAACATCTTAAAAGTCTTACTTATACTTTTCCGGCATGCTGATTACAGGAACTTTGCCGGCCGATATAACCGCCATCAAATAGCCAGGGAAGGGGAACTCTTTCCCCAGCAGGTCTCAAGCTGCATAAAACAGCTTACCTTTGCCGGATTAGTCAAAAAAATCAAAAAGAAAAGGGCTTTTTATTATAAGTTGGCAACTAAACCAACCCAAGAGCTCGCAAGCTACCTTAGCTTTTACTCTACCAAAACCATAAAAACAAATAAAAATAGGGATTCGCATACCGGCAGGTATAAAAAATTAAACCATGGCAGTTCTTAATACTATTTCAGAATCCATATTTTATGGATTCAATGAGTCCATAATTTATGGATTCTCGCTATATACAGTCTCTAATAGGAGTATCTATTGTATTAATATACGGGTTTTAAAAAGAATAAATCTTATTTTTTATAAAAATGCGGCCGCTAATTTCAATTAAGCAGTATTGTCGCTATTGTATGAATAACCAAAAGAAAGAAGTATTGCTTTGCCCGGACTCTGCCTGTTTGCTTTATCCTTTCAGATTCGGCAAGAAACAACCTTCAAAATTAACCCCTATAAAGGCTATAAAACAAAAATGTCTCAATTGCAGTGCTTACTCTAAAAAAGAACTAAGGTTATGTCAATATTATCAATGCTTTCTCTGGCTTTATCGATTAGGCAAGAACCCAAAACGTAAAAAACCGACCACCATGCCCGTCCTTACTATGGCTAAAGCTTTATGCGCTCAAAACAGTTAATTGAGACGCTGGTTTCTTACAAAAAAGGGCATTGTAGAGGCGGTTTTTTAAAAACAGGGCAGGATTAGAGAATTTCGGAAATGAGCACGGTTTAGTATGCCAAAACAGTAAATTATATTAAGACTAAGCAACCTTATGGATAAGCGTTATTTGTCGCCAAAAGAATTATCAGAATATACCGGGCTTAGCGTTTATACGATTTATCTGTGGATCCGGCAAAGAAAAATTCCCTTTATCAAGAAAAGCCGGCTCAAGAAATTCGATAAGGAGGAAATCGATAAATGGTTTAAAAGAGATGAAATAAAAAGCGTTGACAGCTATTGAAAAAAATCTTGATGTGCATTAAGTGGTATGCTACACTACCAAATACAGAAAGAAAACTTTTTAAAAAGGTGAATTAATATGCCAGTATATCCATATAAGGGGAAAAGAGGAATTACCTATCATATAGTTTACCCATTTAAAGGCAGAAGAAAAACCGAGACTATCGGCCCGGATAAGAAATTAGCCGAAAAAGTCTTATATAAACGGTTAACGGAAATTGCTGAAAACAAGTATCTTGATGTTAAAAAGGAAAAAAAGGTAAGGTTTGAAGATTTTGCCGAAGAATATCTGCAGTTACATTCCAGGCTTAAAAGGTCTTACTATACAGATTCTAAAATAATTAATTTGCTAAAAAAATCTTTCAGCGGTAAATATCTATACGAAATAACTTCGTTAGATGTGGAAAAATTCAAGTCTATAAGAGCGAAGGAAGTTAAAAAAATAAAGTCAAAAAACGGAAAGGAAAAGCCGGTATCTCCGGCAACCGTTAACCGGACTCTGGCAGTTTTAAAATCAATGTTTAATAAAGCTATATTGTGGGGCAAGGTTGATTGTAATCCTTGCAAAGGCGTTAAGTTGTTTAAAGAGAATAATCAAAGGCTGCGCTTTCTTGAAAAAGAAGAAATAGACAAACTCTTAGGTAATTGCTGTGAGCATTTAAAGCCAATAGTAACGGTTGCATTACATACCGGTATGCGTAAGAGTGAGATCCTGGGGCTTAAATGGCACGACATAGATATCAAGCGCAACATAATTCACCTGTTAAATACAAAGAACGGCGAGAAGAGAGAGGTCCCAATGAACGAAATAGCCCAGAAGACTTTAATCGGTGTTCGCAAAAAACCGGATTCTCAATATATTTTTTGCAATAAAGACGGTAAGCCTTACGGAGATATTAAGAAATCCTTCTTTACGGCTGTGACAAAAACTGGTATAGTTGACTTTCATTTTCATGATTTACGGCATACCTTTGCCTCGCAGCTGGTAATGTCCGGAATTGATTTAAATACGGTTAGAGAACTTTTAGGGCATAAATCCCTGGAAATGACCCTGCGTTATAGCCATCTATCGCCGGACCATAAGAAGCGCGCAGTTGACATTTTAAACCGGAATTTGAGTAAAACTATGCCACAAAATGCAGTAAATTTGCAGGAAGTTGAGAAAGTCAAAAATAGCGATAATTTTTCACTTTCACAACCCATTGAAAATAAAAGAGTTGAAAATTAAGGGCCATTAGCTCAGTTGGTAGAGCAGGACACTCTTAATGTCAAGGTCGTAGGTTCAAGTCCTACATGGCCCATGTTTTATCGTTCTTTGATGGCGCTTATTGTATGGCAGCATGTGTGTTGTTTGATGGCAAAAGAACTTGGATGCAATAGCCCTTCGGGCACTCTGCCTTCGGCAGAGATTGCATAAAGTCCTACATGGCCCATGTCTTTATATTTATACTTAAAGGGGATATTAGAATTAAAGGTAAAGTTGGTTATATGGAGGCCAAATGAAAAAAGTTTCTATTTTATCGGCGTTGTTTGCTTTAGTGATTATTCCGGCTATTGCTCAGGAACAGTGTGATGATTCAAAGTACGGCATTGCACCGGCAGTTAAAACTGACTATGTAGCTTATACCGGGGAATTCAAAGGAAAATCCTTAGGGGATTTAAAAGAACTTGTAATCTATTTAGACAAAGGCAGCAAGGAAAATAACTATGTGCCGTCTGGCTGGATAGGTGACTATGGAGACATAACCATGGAAGACGGCGCAACCGATAAGCCACATTCAGGAAATACTTCTATAAAATTTGCATATACCGCCAAGAAAGCTCAGAATCAGGGTTGGGCAGGAGTGTACTGGCAAAGTATGGCGAATAACTGGGGTTCACAAAAAAGCGGTTTTGACCTTAGCAATATGACGAAAGTAACTTTTTGGGCGCGCGGAGAAAAAGGCGGAGAAGTTATCCAGAAGTTTATGATTGGCGGAATAAAAGGTAAGTATTCGGATTCAACAGAAGTAGTATTTGGGCCGGTACAACTTACAAAAGACTGGAAAGAATATACAATCAATCTTGCCGAAAAAAATCTTTCATACATCAACGGAGGATTTGGCTGGGTTGTTACTACCGAGTTAGACCCTGAGGGATGCACTTTCTATCTTGATGATATAAAATTCGTAGCTGACCCTTCGGTAAAAGCAGAGGGACGCAAGCTGGAAGCAATGCCTTTCTATGTTTATTCCGACAGGAATTCGGCTAACAATCATTTTATCGCGTCAGGCTGGATGGGCGATTATGTGGACATAAAATATGACGGAGCTTACGCTGAAACTCCTTTCTCCGGCAGCAGTTGTATAAAAATTAATTACTGTGCTTGTGCGTATCAGGGCGCGCGCTGGGCAGGGATTTATTGGCAGAATCCGGCAAACAACTGGGGCGAAATAGATGGCGGATACAATCTTTCGAATGCAACTAAACTTACATTTTGGGCAAAAGGCAAAAAGGGCGGAGAACTGATTGATGATTTTAAGGTAGGCGGCATTGGCGGAAAGTTTGCCGATACTGATACGGTTGGCACAGGCCCGGTAACGCTCAAGAAAGAATGGACGCAATATGCAATCGACCTTAAGGGCAAGAATATGTCAAACATAGTAGGTGGTTTTTGCTGGGTAGCGAATATGGATAATAATCCGGGAGGGATAGAATTTTATCTCGACGAAATCAAGTTTGAGTAAAGATTAGAATCAGTTTTGTGTTGTTTCTGTATGAAAAAATATGAAATTCTTGAACACACGGCAGATATACGGGTTAAGATTTTTGCAAACAACCAGGAAGATTTATTTAAAAACTCTGGCGTTTGCCTTTTTGAGCTTTTGACAGACAAAAAAGCTAAAGCAAAAAAGACACGATACGTAGAGTTAAGCGCAACGCGCCTTGAGGACCTGTTTATCTTTTGGCTCAATGAGTTAATTTCTATTTTTTACAGCTATAAATTTTTACCTGTTAACTACGCAATATCTATTGATGACCTTTCCGGAACGAAAAAACTTGTTGCAAAGATTTCCGGGGTTGATTTTAATCCTTACGGCAATAAAAGCGTAAAATTGGAAATCAAAGCCGCTACTTATCACAACCTAAAAATAGGCAAAGATAAAAAAGGCTTAACAGCGGAAGTTGTATTTGATGTGTAACGTAAAGGAGGTGCGTATGAGGAATCTGGTGGCTTTTGTTTTATTTTTTTGTTTTTCCGCGTCTGCCCAGGAAGTAGAGCTTACCGTATACAACCAGAACTTCGCTTTAGTCAAAGACCAGCGCAACCTGGATTTAAAGAAAGGCGTAAACAAAGTAGACTTCAAAGACGTAGCTTCGCTGATTGAGCCGACTTCTGTCCATTTTGTCTCTCTCACAGCTCCGGATTCCTGCTATATCCTGGAACAAAATTATGAGTATGACTTAATGAGCTCTGATAAGCTTCTTTCTAAATATATCGATAAAAACATAAAAATCGTAACTAAAGACGCAAAGACATACGAGGGAATACTTTCAAGCTTCGATGCCGGTAATATTGTTATTTCCGGAGAGAATGGTTTAAGCATGATTGTCCGTCCTGATAATATAGCCCAGATAAGCTTCGATAAAACTCCGGAAGGCCTTATTACAAAGCCTACGCTTGTTTGGGAAATACAAAACGAAAAAGCCGGCAAACATTTAACCGAAGTATCATATCTTACCGGCGGCGTAAACTGGCTTGCGGAATACGTAACTGTGCTTGATAAAGATGATAAGAAAATAAGCCTTGATGGCTGGGTAAGCATGAATAATGCAAGCGGAGCAAGCTATAAAGATGCTAAATTAAAACTTATTGCCGGAGATGTAAGGAGGGTTCAGCCGCAGATTTTTAATCAAATGAGAGCTTCCAAAATGGAAGCAAGCATGGACGCGGCCGCTCCTCAATTCAAGGAAAAAGCATTCTTTGAATATCATATGTATACTTTACAAAGAAAGGCCACCCTAAAGAACAATCAAATAAAACAAATTTCATTGCTTTCAGCCAACAATGTTCCTGTTAAAAAGCTTTTCGTATATGATCCTGTCGATTATTACGGCTGGAACTGGTATTATTACGAAAACGATAAAACCACAAAAGAGCAGAAAGTAAAAGTAAAAATTGAAATTACAAACAGCAAGCAAAACAACCTGGGAATGCCTTTACCGAAAGGAAAAGTTAAGGTTTATAAAAAAGATGATGACGGCAGCCTGCAATTTGTCGGAGAAGACCAGATAGACCACACACCTAAAGATGAAACCATAAAGTTATATTTAGGTGATGCTTTTGACGTGGTTGGAGAGCGCAAAAAGATGAATTTTCGCGAAGGCGACCATTGGGCCGAGGAAAGTTTTGAAATAAGTTTACGCAACCACAAAGAAAGCGATATTGAAATAAATGTTATTGAGCATATGTGGCGTTATTCAAACTGGAAGATAACCAACAAATCCCATGAATTCACCAAAAAAGACGCTCAAACTATCGAGTTTAAAGTCCCTGTGGTTAAAAACGGGGAAACAAAAGTAATTTATACTGTCAGGTATTGGTGGTAGATACAGATAACAGAAAACAGAGTACAGATAACAGAAAAGCAGAAGACGTTTGTCCCTGAAGCGAGGCGACAGAAAGGGCACAGTAAGCATAATGAGTGAGATTAGTTTTGAAAAAATAGACGATTACAGGTTCAGGATTCCTAAAAGTTACAAAGCCGGAATGCGCGTTGACGGAATTATTTATGCAACTGAAAAGCTTATGTCCGGCGCAAAAAAAGATAATGCTTTTGAGCAGGTTGCAAACGTGGCATTTTTGCCCGGAATAGTCAAGCACTCTTTGGCAATGCCTGATATTCATTGGGGCTATGGTTTTCCTATAGGAGGAGTTGCTGCAACTGACCCTGAAGAAGGCGGGGTGATTTCCCCGGGCGGCGTAGGTTACGATATCAATTGCGGCGTGCGACTGCTTAAAACCAACCTTACATTTGATGATGTGCACGATAAAATTTCCGATATTGTAAACAGGCTGTATCATGATGTTCCTTCTGGTATCGGCTCAACCGGCGATGTCCGTGTTTCAGTAAAAGAAGAAAGAAAAGTCCTTCTGCAGGGCGCAAGATGGGCAGTATCGCAGGGTTTTGGTGTCGCGGATGACTTGGATTCCTGCGAAGAGCAAGGCGCCATAGAAGGCGCTGATCCCGACAGCGTTTCAGAGCGTGCTTATATAAGAGGAAGGGAACAGACAGGCACATTGGGAAGCGGAAACCATTTTCTTGAAGTTCAGACGATTGATGAAATATTCGATGCCGAAACAGCAGAAAAATTCGGTTTAAATACAGGCCAGATTACAGTTATGATTCATTCCGGCTCAAGAGGCCTAGGTTATCAGATTTGCGATGATTATGTAAAACAAATGCTTGTCTGCCTTGATAAATATTCAATAAATGTGCCGGACAGGCAGCTTGCCTGCGCGCCGGTTAAAAGCCCTGAAGCAAAAAATTATATAGGCGCAATGCGCGCTGCTGCAAATTATGCCTGGGCGAACAGGCAGGTTTTGATGCATCTTACGCGTATTGCCTTCGGAAAAGTTTTTTCCAAGAGCTGGCAGTCTTTAGGTATGGATTTGATTTATGATGTCGCGCATAACATAGCAAAATTTGAAAAGTATATTGTTGACGGAAAAGAAAAGAATTTGTGCGTTCATAGAAAAGGCGCAACACGTTCCTTTGGGCCTGGCAACCCTGAACTGCCGCAAAAATATCAGGAAACAGGCCAGCCTGTGATTATACCTGGAGATATGGGAAGAG